>Ga0163199_1000665_pt1 | contig 21557 bp, 17 predicted proteins | sample PL_2010_150m_FD_113537 | JGI IMG/M metagenome (GOLD analysis project Ga0163199, IMG submission 113537) | Freshwater microbial communities from Powell Lake, British Columbia, Canada to study Microbial Dark Matter (Phase II) - PL_2010_150m | ecosystem: Environmental > Aquatic > Freshwater > Lake ...
CTGTTACGGATAGATAGTGGAAAAGCAGCTTTTTAATCCCATCGCGGGCTAGAAAAAAAAACAAAAACAGGGGAAAGACGGCGATACTCCGATTTCCCCCCTAAATATTGACACGACCAGTTACGCTATCTCGAATACTGCAGATACGGAAGCTGTTACTTCTCTAGTGCCTGCAAAGACGTTTTGTTGCCGCGGCTCCTCCTTACTACAATTAGCCACGCCGTCCGGCGCGTATTGCTCCATGGGAATCATTCCTGGAAGGCTAATACCGCCCGCCTTTACGTTGAGAAAGCGGAGCTTCCGGAAGCCCATTGCCTTCTCAAGGGTTTTGCAGGTAGCCATTGCGTTCTTGCCCGCAGCGTCAAGCGCCTGTCGCGAAAGCTCTTCTTTTAGTTGGTCGCTGAAGTCAAAGCCTACTGACTGCACTACTGCCCCGGCCTTGCTTATTGCATCAATTACTTTTCCAGCCTCACTTACAGACTCGCCAATATTTTTTTCAACGACTTTTTGCTGGCGCAAGGTTATCTCTACCACATTGCTGACCACGTATTCCTTAATGAGGTCTTTAAACTTGCCTTGAGACGAAACACCGTAGCGAATGGTTTTCATCGCATCGCGCGATAGCTTGAAACCACTCAGCGCCTTAAACACCTTTTCGCATGCTTTTGAATTCTCTTGCTGGGCGCTCATCGCGTTGGACCCCCGCGTTTCTATGCTTGCGGAGATATGCACTTCGTCTGGAGCTGCCGACGCCTTGCCCTCGCCTGAAACAAACAACACGGGCGTGCCGTCAAGAAGGCTTACAAAACCACTCGGTATTTTTACCACAATACGCACCTCTTCATTCTATCTCAAAAACTGCCGAAACTGAAGCGGTCATGTCAAGTTGCCCGGGAGAAACTTGCGAGGGAGCTGAAGCGCCTTGAGCCATATTGTAATCTCCCCTGTTGGCGTAGTACGGCTGGGGCGAGTACGAGTTGGAGTATGCGTTCGCAGTCAGCAGCTGCTTGACCCGCACGCCCATCGACTCTGCAACGAGCAGTGCTTTTTGCACTGCGTCGCGGCCTGCAGCCGAAAGCGCCTGGCTGCCGAGAGTTGCCTGCTTGGCGTTGCTCAGCGAGAACGAAACGTCCTGTACGAGCGCGCCTGCAGTGCTTACCGCGTCAATGAGCCTTCCAGCGTCGTCCATCCGGTCGTCCATGTCGACTTGAAGAGAGTTCGTCGCAGTGTAACCGATTAAGTAGCTTTGCCCGTTTTCGTACTTGTATTCCGGCTGGACGCTGTAACTCAACGTCCGCACCTTGTCTGCAGGCACGTTGAGCGCGGCAATCGCTTCGCGCACTTTCTTGGAAACATCCGCATTTAGCTGTTGCGCAGTAAGCGCGCTCGAGCTCTTGGTAATCACATTAGCGCTCACGCGCACTTCGTCCGCAGCTGAAGACACCCTGCCATCGCCTGAAACGGTAATCGTCCTGCTGGAGGAAACCAAATCAGCTCCAGTCCCGGTTGAAAGCACTGGCAAAAGACCGTGAACGCCTGCAGCAATTGCGTCGGGCACGTTGACGCCTTGCGGCAATGCGGGAATTGCCTGCGGGTTTATTGGCGCGGCCTGCACGGTCTGCGCGTTAGGGGAATAAACGTGTTGCAACTGAGTGAAACCAGCAATGAGAAGTAAAGACAAGCCAAATACTATTACCACGTTTCTTGCAAGAGATTCATCCACGTTTACCACCTTAAACTAGCTTAACGGGTTTGGCTTAATAATACCTATTCGTTTAATTAGCTTTTTTCATCAACATTTCATCTGCCAACTTTAGGCCTCGGTAGCTCAGGGGTAGAGCGTCTGCATGGTAAGCAGAAGGTCGCGAGTTCGATTCTCGTCCGAGGCTCTATATACCGTCAAGTGCTGATTTTCTGATGAAAGCATTGTTCGTTGGCCGGTTCCAGCCCTTCCACAAGGGCCACTTGCACGCCGTGAGAGTTACTGTTGCGCGCCACGGCAGCGTAATAATTGCTATTGGCAGTTCCAACCAGTCGCGCACCTCGCAAAACCCTTTTACTGCGGTAGAACGAAAGAAAATGATTGTAGCTGCGCTTGCCGGCGAGCCAAAACTGCGCGGAAAATATTCTTTCGAACTTTTGCCCGACGTTGGCAACGACAAGCGATGGACGAAACTAGTTCTTTCAAAAACAAAGTTCGAAGTGGTTGTGACTGGAAACAAGTGGGTCAAGCGCTGCCTGTCGCCTTACGCGAAAGTTGAAACCCCCGACTTTTTGCGAAGGGCCGAGTACAACGCAACCAGAATAAGAACACTAATTCTAAAGGGCGGAAAGTGGAAAAAACTCGTCCCGCCCAAAGTTGTCAAAGTCCTAGAACCAATTTTGAAGAAAATAGTTGTTGAAGACTAGAACAAGAAAACAGGCGGCATTTCGCGCTTGTGCTTTGAAAGCAAAACCATTTTCTCGACTTTTCTTGCAGTTGCTACCGGCACGTTTAGTTCTTTGGCCGCCGCACTTGCCGTCTTTTTCTCGTCGTAAAGTTTTTCCAAAAGCTTGTCGAGCAGCGCGTAGGTTATTCCCATTTCTTTTTCGTCAGTCTGGCCTTTCCACAAGCCTGCAGACGGCGCGGCGTCAACAATCTCGCTCGCAATCTTGAGCTCGCGCGCCAATTGCCAGACTTGCGTCTTGTACAAGCCGCCTATTGGAAGAAAGTCAACCCCGCCGTCGCCATACTTGCTGAAGTATCCGGTCAACAGCTCGCTCTTGTTGCCCGTTCCTGCCACCAAGTAGTTCAACGAGTTGGCGTAATAGTAGAGAACAGCCATCCGCAGGCGTGGCCGTACGTTGCCCTTCGCTTTTCTGGCAACAACCGCATAACCCTGCTTGTCTTTTTTGCCAACAACTGCTTTGTTCCCGTCATCGGATTGTTTTTCGAGCTCTCTGGCAATCGCGGAAATGTCGACAACGACATACTTAATTGCGAGGCTTTTCGCAAACCGCTCGGCTTTTTGCACGTCGTGCTTTCCGCTTTTCCCGTCGGGCATTATCAAGGCAAGCACCTTGTCTTTTCCGAGGGCTTGCACGCACAGTTTGGCGACAACCGCGCTGTCAACCCCCCCGCTCAAGCCCACGACAACGCCAAAAGCCCTCGCCAAACGTGCCTTTTGGCGGACGAAACTCAGTATTCCCGCAATAAAGCTTTTTCCAGTCATTTTCGACACCCGGCAAAATCATTATTAAGTTGTAGAATTTAGATTGTTTGGTTGACTTATGCCGCCAGAATTTACTTTCGATCCAAAGTCCCAGAATTGGGATAAAGCCGTAAAGCCGGCCAACACTTGGTTTAGGCGGTTTTCTAGCAAGGCTGCACGAAACCCTCTAGGCGCGTTCGTACAAACGAAATGGCGCGAGTGGGTAATCCAACGACTGGAACGAACCTTCAGGCAGCCAGTCAAGGCCTTCAGATTAACTGAAGAGTCTGGACGGCACTGGGGAGACTTCATTTCCGTCCCTGATGAAGGCGGCATTTTTGGAATCAAGGGCGGACTGGGCAAGTCCTCCAAGCGTTTGTTTGTGCCAACTGCAGTATTCGGCGAGGCATATGAAAGAGACCTCATTCAAAAGATGAAAGAACACCAAGCCGAACTAAAATCTATTATCCGGCACCGTGCTAGCGCGTCTCCAGGAACCACCCCTGGAAAATTAGCCCGTCTTAAGTACGCGGCAAGCACCGTAAAATCCCTTGTTGACGAGCACGAACAAATAGAACAATTTTTGTTGTCACTCAAAGCTCAAAAGGACGCTATTCACGCACTAGCAGAGGAAGACGAAGCTGCAACCGAGGCAGGAAGAGAAAAGGGAGACGTTGCGACCTTTGCGACAAGGTACGATGAAGAAGGAAATCCAATCAAGGAAGCCAAGGCTGCACCGCTTCCAAAACCAGATTTCAAGCACGACCGAAAAGGCCCTGCTGATGAGCGACGGTTTGGTCAGGCCGGTTTAGCTATGGCCGACGGTACTGCGCTCACTGAAGACAAATACCGCGAGATTGTGGCAAAGGAAATAAACGGGCGCACACTTTCCGATCACGAGAAAGAGCTACTTAGCAAAGCAAGAAACGCAATGAACCGCAATACCCTCCACTTCAAGGGACGCCACTACGCAATGAAGATGGATGAAGGCACCGTAATGGGCTTGTTCCAAGAAGTTGTCGACAATCACGGCCCTACGACCTACCTAAAAAATCTTTACAACTGGCGGCTCTACAAGAATACGGGCGGAATGGCGATGCCGACCAAGGGCTGGTGGCAGTTCCACTTCAACTTGGGCCACAATGCACCCAGGTGGGGCGAAAGCGACTTGGAATGGTTTAGCCGCACTCGCTCAAACTTCTCGAAGTTCATTAGTGATGGAGAAGGACGCTCGTTAATGCGCGAGATGCACATAGAGTACACCGGCAAGCGGCTAGCAACAATGGGCGTATTCTCGGTTTCGAAAGACGTGCTTGCAGCTGCAGTGCAAGAATATGGCGGACTTGACGAACAGACGGTGGAAGAACGCCGGCTTGCGGTACGCGACGAAGTGAGCGTACTAGAACTGGGAGTAAGGCAGATAAACGCCGTGTTCAACTACCTCATTGGTCAAAGCATGATTGGCAACCGGTTTAGAATACCCAGCCTTAGCCCTGAAAGAAAAACCGAGCTGATTAATAAACGAGATGAAATGCTAAAGCAACTCGAAGAACGCAAGACCGATCCAAGCATAACGGTGGACGAAGACTTGCTTGGAGCAATAAACGAATCGCTAAACACCGAGCAAGACATTCTGGCAAAAGTCCAATGGGCAACCATGGACGCCCAAAACTGGAAGAAGGAAATACAAAACTGGACCAAACTCTTCATTTCGGGCGCTGGAAAGCTCGAACACGCCAAGATGAAGATAAAGGACGGCAAGATATCCCAACTACTTCCGTTTGGAGGCCGCATTGCAGTGGTTCCCCACAACCAATGGCCCACATTCACTACCGAAGGCGACAAGGTAATGGAATACTTGCGCCAGTACGACCCGTTCATGAATAGGGTAGTGCAGCTGGGCAAGGAACTTGATACTTCCGCCGGAGGGCTAGTATACCAGCACCGGCAGGTAATCAAAGGAATGATGAGCCAATACTTGCACGACGGGTCGGTTGACGACGGGTCAGACATTCCATTGAAATTCGCAATCGCCCTTCGCCTAATGGATCCCGAAATGATGACTCGCTTTTACGTCAACCTTCACGAAGTAATGGGCCGCAGGCGGTGGGCCGGCTCGGAACTAGACCACTTGAGAGCACAAGTCGCCGAACTCTCGTTCTCGATTGACAGCGTTGTCCGCAAATTCTACGCCTCTGGAGGGTCGGACACGGAACAAAACATTGTTGACCGAACCAAGATGATGAACAGAAGAAAAGATTTCATAAAGAAGTTGATACTAGACCCAGAAATAGCCGGAGACATTGGCAGGTATAACTCAATGCTGCACGACGCGGCCGTTGAGATGGAAAAGGCAAGGCGCACGCCAAAGGCCGAAGATGCCGACAAATTCCGCGAACAAGCCTTTAAGATGGAGAAAAGAGCGAGAATGCTCAAGAAAAGAATTGCTGGAGATTTCGACCGACAGTTCGGGCCGGAAATAGCCGCGGCAGTTCACAACGTAGATATTAGCCGGGCGGCAGACATGATAGCAGAAGACGGCGAAGTCAAAAATCAAGTCAGCCGACGCTGCCAGAACATTACCGACTGGCTTATTGGCCACAGCGAAATCTTTGGCGTGCTGATAATGCCCCACTCAGTCGCACAATCATCTGGCCAAGGCTCGGTTGCACTTGCAAACGAATACATGAATGAAGTAGTAAACGCCCCAATTCTCAACAGGATACAGCCAACAATGGCAGGATAGATTAAACATGGTCGAACCAGCAGCAAAACGCGAAATCGAGACCTCTCCAGCAATACTAAGGGAACGGGCGCAAATGAGCCCGGACGAGGGAGTTATAGCCCGGGCAAAATTCCTTACCCACTCAAGAGGAGAACAAATTACCGGATATGTTAAGGAACTCCGCAAGCTCATTGGAATGCAAGACGCTTACAAATACTTCTTCCAGCCTAAGATAGACGCCCAAGTAAGGAATGAAGAACTCCAGAAAACATTCATGGAACAAATTTGGGAAAACCGAAACAAAGCGCCCGAACTACAGCAGTTAGTCGAACGTGGCTTTACTCTGACTGAAACAATTCCAGAAGACTTGTCAACGCCGCACGATTATGGCCCACACATCTTGGCCGCGCTAATACTAGGACGAGGGTTGGGAGAAACTACGGGCAAGGGACACGCCAAAGCGCTAGTTCTCCCACCAAAACTTGCCGACGTGCTAGTAAACGCAGGCGCAGTGAAATTTGATCACACCTCGCCTTTTACTAAACCCCACCCTCTTTTGGAGCACTTGTTTGTTGAGACGGGCAAACCACTCCCGCCAGTTGCGGTAGACTCGGATTCCGTACAAAGGCTGGCAAAAATAAGAAAGCTAACTTGGAGTGCCCTGTCCTTGAAACAAAAGGAAACACTCCGCGAAGAAATAATTGCCTCACGCAAAGAGTTGCCTTATCGGATTAAACCCAAAGAGCTGGAGCCGGTACTCAAGGAACTTGAAAGGCTAGCCAACCAAATACCGGGCGAGAAATACAAGAGCACAGCTAATTCAGTAAAGGCGGCCTTGACTGCCAACCACGGCGGGATGACCCTCCTAGACAGCGCATGGAAAAACATGGCAGACTTGGGCGCGGCCCTCGAATACCCCTCTCTAAAAACGCTGTACGCCCCTTCGTTAACAACTCAACTTTACCCCACTGCCGAATGGCAGAACTACAAGAAAGTGCCAGTGCAATACTCACTGAAAAGCTTTTTGGAAAAATACCACCCTCTTGGCAAGGCAGGCAGAACAACAGAAATAGACGCGCTCGTCAATAATACTGAAGGAAAAGCAACCAAAGAACACGCCAAACAGCTTATTCACGCGGTCCAAGAAGCCAGGCAGGCGGTTGCAGAAACCAACATGCCAATGTACGGGATAGATAATTATTACGCTATTGCGATGAGCGGGCTTATGGCATTGGCTTCTTCCAAACCAGATTTGCACGGGACGGGACACGGCACGTCGCCATTGGCCGGATATGAAGGCCTGCACCACTACGCAACTCCAGACCAGCGTGATGCGTGGATAAAAGCAGAGAACGCAGGCAAACACGAAGAATTGTTGCGCGAACTTGCCACTCGGCAAGACTTAATGCGCAGCGAAGCGTTCTTGCGCGAAATGGTTGGAATGTGCGACCACGCAATGGAAGTAGTCGAAGGGCACAATCTTGAACACGCCACCCGCACGCCTGGAACAGACAAAAAAGACATAACAATTGCAGGCTCTGGCACGCCACTGCTATCCCTATCCCCCGATCATCCTGAAAACGCCAAACTAATTGCAGCAATAAAGCAAGGCATGGACAACCACGGCGGCGGCCCTGACGGCCTCGCAAGATTTGCAAAACAAATATGGGATAACTTGGGCACTTAAACCAAAACTAGCTTTGACGATAACATGGCAAAGAAAACAAAAACAAGGAAAGCCAAGCCGGCAAGAACTAGGAAAGTAGGCGTGTTTAGGCCAAACCCCACGTCAATATACTCCGTAAGGGCTTTTCGAAAGCGGGGAGTGCTAGCAATAATACTCATTCCGAGCGAACCATGGCGGCCGTTCTTCTCTTGTGAAGTGCACGAAGCCCCCGACGGGATTCCTAACGAGATTAGGTTCTACCTGCTTCCAAAAGACCCGTTCGACGTAAAGAAACCAAACTTGTATTTCTTTAGGGACAGAATGGAAATGCTCAAGAAAGACCGCAAAACCGTATCCGCGCTGTGCGAGAAAGCCCTGCCATTCTTGAACTTGCAGGCAGACTATACAAGCAGGCCCGTAGTACAGTTACTGAAGGACGAAAAGAAGGATTTGAAGATAGCCTGGAACGGCTTTTCGGAAAACTCGCCAATGCACCCTTCGTCAACCGAGTTTGGAATAATCACCGACACTATTTCGTTCTTCATTGACTCGCAAATCGCGAGAAAACTAAAAATCCCGCGCAGCTACGGGGACACGATTAGCGAAATAAGCCACATGGTAATCTTCCACTCCGCAATCAAAGAGCTGGGCTTCAACGAACCCAAGATTGAAGTCCAAACGCCGAACTGACTAGCTCTAGCTTTTTCCGCCGCCCAAATTAAGGTCGCTTGGAACGTGAATGTGGAAGGTTTCAGCATCACCCACGGCAGTCGTACCTGTTGCACCGAGCTTTGTTTTCTTCTTTCTAGCAGCAGGCGTGGGCATCGCCTTTTGAATCGCTTCAAACAGTGCCTTTGAGGCAGAACGATTGACGCCTTGCTCTGAAAACACTTGATGTTCGACAATATGTTCTGAAACCGGAAGCATCTTACCGCGGAATTCAAGCACAAAATCGTGTTTTTGCGGCTCAAGCAAAGTCAAGTGGTCCGGGGGAAGCGGAATCCGTTGTTTTTCACGCTGTGCTAGATCGATGGCGGCATTATACTTGTAAGTTTCCTCCGTCTGTCCTATGCTTGTCTTCAATTGCGCCTCGCGCAGCTTGATGAGAGCGTCGGAAACGTTGCTAAACATTTGACGGTGTTCCGGTGCAGTCATCTTCTTTTGCGCCTCAACGGCGTGCGCAACAGTCAAATTCTCAGCAACAGTTTTAAGCAGGTGCTGACGCGCTTCGACTGAAAGCTCAGCTCCTTCTGCCGGACGGGTTATACCTGCTCTTTCAAAATCTTCGTCGGCGTGCGTCACATTTTCAGCAATTTTTAGAGCGTGTTTTTCTGATACACCAAGGCTTGAAAGACGCTCGCCCTTTCCAACTATTTCAAGAAAGTTGTTGTCGAAATGCTGGCGGAACAGCTTGAGCAATTGCGAATAGTTAGTAAGGTTGTGGCGGAAGACTCGGTTCCAAACTGCAGGCACCTCATATTGCTGGATTCCGGTCTTTTGGTACGCTTTGAGCGTTCGCCTGTCAAAAGGCGAAGTTACTCTGTGCTCGTAGTTTACGTCAGCAAGGTTGCCAAGCCAAGTTGTCTTACCGCCAGTTACTAAGTTGCCGCGGTGCTGTAGTGCTTCAACAAGCTCGGCCAAAGCGATAAGCTCGCCAGGATTGTGGAGTGGCGGCGCTTGCCCAAGCCCCTTTCGCCCGCCCAAACTTGCAACGGCTTCTTCAAACCCCCTCAAGTGCCGGCCAATCACTTCCTTCTGGAACGTTATTTCTTGCTTGGTGCCGTCATATTCTCCTGCTGCACGCGCGGCCTTGCGCTCAAGCCTTCCCAAAGCTGCAGACTCTCTGAGCCTCGTTATTGCTCCGCCAAGCCGCTTCATACCTGGAAGCCTTGCCAGCAAAGAAACAAAAGAACGTTTGGAACTCGGCGCAGTAGGTTCTTCGCGCGGTTTTCGAGTAAACCACGGCTTTACGCGCCTTGCAAACCAGCCTTTAGGCGCATCTTCAACTGGAGTTAAAGCCTCTCGCTGTTTGGCTTCAAAACGTTCTACCGTTTCTCTTGCAGCCGCAGCCTCAAAGCCAGTTGGAAGGCGCTCGTCTCCCGCATTCCTGCGGTGCAAGTCCAAGTGATACTTTGCCTGCCAGTAGCCAGACTTCGCCTCCAATTCTGGAAGCCGGTCTTCAAGAGTCTTGTGGTATAAAACACGGTCGACAAGCCCGTTGAGACGGCCATATCGCTCGTGGGCGACGAAAGGGCTCACTCTACGCCACGCAGTTTTCATCGTCTTTTGCACTGCCATTTCACTTCGCCTTTACTGCCTCTTGAGCACTCTGGTTATTAACGCTCCGCCCAGTATGGCGAGGAGCATTAGTATTATTCCTGCCAGGTTGTCGGGCCAGCTTGGCAGCGAGAGGAGCGGGCTGGATGAAGGCCCGTTTGCAAGGTTGTTGTAGGCTTGCGCTGGCGTGTAAGGGTCTTGCTGGGCAATTCCGCGCGTGCCGTCTGCCGAGCCTTGAAACTGCGCGCCAGTCTTGCCGAACAGTTCATCAGTCGGGATTACCACTCCAGGGCCGGTCTTCCACGTTCCAGTGACTGGGTCGAACCACATGAAGCCGTCTTTTCCTTGGGCAAGCAACAACGGGCCGCTCTCGTTAATGTCCGGGCCGGTAACGTTTATGGTTGGCGCGCCAGTAGTGGGGTTCATCGAAAAGTCGAACTTCATTGGCCCCTTGTCGGTTGGCACTACTATCGAATTGCCGTCGCGCGTAACTTCGCCAGTAATCTTGTATTCTTTCACTTGGCCCGTGTCCTTGTTGCCAATCTTGAGAACCGCGTTTCCAGCGGCGTCAGAGCCGAAAGAGTAAACGCTCTTGTCAGTCTTGAAGTCGGTAAGCACTCCAATCTTTTCCAAGGCGCGGTTCATGTTCGCAGCGTTTTGTTCTTGGCCCGGCTTGGCAATTACGGGGCCCAGTTTTATGCCGGGAAGGTCTACTAGGGGCGCGGTGGCAATGTCACTCTGCACGCGAGTAGATTCAGTTGCAATCGTGTTGAGTATTGCCTGCTTTTGGTCGGCAGGCAACGCCTTGCCTTGCTGGACTGCCTCGACTACTTCGCGCGCGCGTTCAGTTGGAGAAGTTGCGTCGCTCACCGATTTTTTGAGAGCCGCCGCGTCTGTTGCGGAAATCTTGCCTGAAGAAACCGCCTTGTCAATAGCATCGGAAACAGTTTTCTTCTCGTCTAGAGTCAGCGGGCGGTTGTTCTCGAGCTTTTGCGCAACTGCCGCGGTCTTGTCTGCGGGAGTTCCAGCATTGTTGAGAACTTCCTTGACCGTCGTTATTCTTTCTCCCGGCAGGGGAATAAAGCCGGGGAAGAAAGGCATTTGCGCTGCGCGGTCAACCAGCTTTGCCTCGTCCGAAGTCAAAGGCTTGCCAGTGCTGCGTTTTGCAAGCGCGTCGCGAAGCTTTGCCTGTTCGGCAGGAGTGAACGAGTCCTGGCTCTTGAACTGCGCTTGTTCTACTAGCTTTCGCAGCAAGTCTAGCTGTGCTTGCGTAAGCGCTTGGCCTGAAGCGAGCTTGTCGCGCAGTTCCTGCAATTTTCGCAGTTCGTCCTGCAACTCTGTCCGGCCGCCTGAAACCTTGTCGGGAGTTGCGCCTATTGTCTGGATGCTTGAAGCAGGAATGTCTGAGAACGTCCTTATTGCAACTATAATCCGGCGTTGTGCACGGTCGAAGTGGATTGCGCCATTGGCGAACTCTAGAGTTGCAAGCTCTCCAAGCTGGTCTTCCACTTTCGTGCTTCCCTTCACGCGCACCCTGCCGTCGCCAAGCAGCTCGGCTTCCGAGAAACGCTTTTCAGTGCCGCGCAAGGGCGTATCCCTGTAGATCAGTCCTTTGCTTGCAGTCCCCGCCTTATCCTGGACATCGGAGATTACCGCGGTCTTGTCAGTGAGGGAAGTTGCGACAGTAGAACCGGCGTCCTGCAACCCTTGCCCCACTACTTGAGTCGGGCCAGTTGGAATAGTCTCAATAGTTCCCCCAACAACGTTGGTAACCACGTCTGCAGCGCCGCCCACAAGCCCGCTTGCTGCAGAGGCAAGCGCCCCGCTGCGCGTAGTCATGACGCCATTAGTGTAAGTAAGCCTGAATTCCGAGCCGTACACTTCGGCAACGCCCATTGTTGTTTGCATTGCCTTTAGCGGGCCGAGCCAGTTTTCGTTGGACAGCACGCTGCCAGCCCTAGCGCCGGTAATTGTCTGAAGCTTTTCCAAAATGCAGTTGCCCGCTCCGCAAGCAACGTCGACAATTGTTGCTGAAGCGCCCGCAGCCGCCAACGCAATGAACGGGCCGCTGCCGCACGAAAGCGGGGCGATTATCAGCTTGGTTGGAACCACGGTTCCAAGGCGAGGGATAGTGTAACTGTTGAGCGCAAAGTCCTTGTCTAAAATCTGCCGGCCTTTTGAATCGTAAACTCCGCGCTCGCCGTCAACGCAAATGAACTGGCCGGCCTTGTTGACAAGACAGTTTCTGAAGCAACCTTCCCCGTACGGGTCGGTGCGTTGCATTACGGTTTCAGGGTCAACGTGAACCTCGTAGACTTCCGAAGGCCGCACTGAGCCAGTAGTGCCCTCGTTCGAAGTTCCTCCAGATAATATTGCCTTGAAGTTAAGTATTTCCGTCAAGTCTGCAGACTTGAGCTGCGAACCTACGGTTGCCTCTAGGTTCTTGCCAATGTTCATTGCCTGCGCAATGTCGCCAACCCCCATGGTATTGGCAGCCTTGTCGCGCAGCTTTTGCAAAGTTCCCTGGGTGACTTTAGGCAAGTTCTGGTAGACTGCAATCTTGTACTGAGTGTCCTGGCAAGTCGAGGCGTATTCCAGGGCTTTACCGCCGACGTACGCCTTGCCGATGCTTATAGGGTCAATGAGCGCAATCTTGGAGTAGATTTCCCCGCCGCGAACCATATTTTGAGCCATAGCACCCCAGGTTTCCATCTCGGTCTTGAGCCGACCGCCTATTGAGGTAAAAAGAAGCAATTGTTCTGCCGTGCTTGCCGCAATCCACGCCTTGTACCAGTTGACGTAGTAATACATGTTCTCGTCAACGCACAACTGCTTGTCGCTAAAGCCCGCCGGGTCGATGAAATTATCTATCCAATAGTCCAAAATCGAGAGCCTAACCAGCGTTATGAGCGTATTTGAAACGGTTGGAACGCGGTGGAAAAACCATCCGAATACTGGCGCAAACACGGCTATCTGGCCGTAGTAAGCCGCGAACTCCTTGCGCCTATTGAAACCAACGCTGATTTTCGTGTTGTTGACCTCGAGAGCCATCGAAGTTGTCTGCTTGCCGTCGCGCACGTCCTCAAAAGCTGCGAACTCAGAACGCGCCTTCCACGCTTCGCTGACAAACCACCCGCCGCCCGCTTCTGGAAGTATAGTCGTGTGCGAAGTAGTCTCAGGGCCAGTATTTCCCATAGTTCTTATGAACTGGAGCTTGTCAACATTGAATATCTTTGCAGGAATCCCCGACTTGGTAACATCGGAAATAAGCTCCAAAACATGGCCAGACATCAGCCAGTCGCTTCCAGACCGGAAAGCCTCCAAAAACTGGCGGTTGTTGGCAAAAACAACGACGCGCGTGCCTTTAGTGCTGTCAGGCGCGCCTGCAGAAGTGAAAACCATTTGTCCAGCCAACTCCAATCCAAAACGCGCAGGGCCCATCCACAATAGCCCCAGCGTAACCGAGCTCCAAGCGCGCGAGTAAGCCATACCGCCAGCCTTGCGCAAGTTGTTGGCAAGAGTAGTGATCTTGTCGGGGGCAACAACCGTCCTAGTTTCGTCCAGAACTGCTTCGGTATAACCCGGAGCAAAAGTACCTGACGGGGCGCCCGTCGGCATCTTCTTGGTGAAGTCCGCCTTCGCGGCAAGCCAAGAAAGCCGCTGCTCGTTAGTAGACAGCCTTTGAAAGTCTTCCAAGACAGTGGGGGCAAGCGATTTCAGCCCGTCAATATCATTAGGGACGTTCATCAGCCGGGTTGTTCCGGAAGCCTTGCTTGTAACAACCGCTGCCTGGAAGGCGTCCTTAAGCTTGATTGCATCTTCAGTAACCCACCCTTCGCGCAAGCCAAGGGGCACTGTAGAAACCATTCTGCCTTCGAACATTACTGGGGGAAAAACTTTGCTGAGCGAAAAACCTTCTTGTCCTTGTCCAACGGCTTCTTTCGCGGCTTTGGCCGCGTCGTCCGCGCCGTGCACCGAGTTCATCGCAAATATTGCGGTTCCAGAGGTGACTAGGAAGTCTACGTAGTTCCAGAGCTTGAGTTCCTTGAGTGCAAGCTCGTACAGGCGCGGCACTACGAGGCTTCCTTCATAGTTGGAGAAGCTTCCTTGAATGCTTTTAGTGTTCAAGTGCTGGACTGACTGGTCGAACGGCTTGCGGTCGGCTTCAGCGCGGTCTACGGCAATAGTCAAGTCCTTGTCGAGCAAGCCCCTGTAAGAAATCCTTCCAGTGTACTGCGCATTTTGCAGCAGACAGCTTTTCTCTGTGCGGAAATTCGTCTGGATTTGCGGGACTTTAAGCATGTCGGAAAGCGCAACTTCGTTGCCGTTTGGCAGGCGTACTTTCATTGCCTCGAAGCTTGGCGCGACGCCAGTGTTCTTGTTTTTCGACGCGAGCGCAGAAAGCTGTGCCTGCAGGCTGTTCGAATAGCCTTTCTTTGTAGAGAACGTCCGCGCCTGCGATACAGAAATCTGGTCGTTTGGCCCCACTCCAAACTCGTCGTTGAGCGCTTTAAGCACGTCGTCCTTGTTGGTCTTGCCTGAAGCTGCGAGGCTTGCAAACTCATTTGCAGTCATGAAAGTAGCAGCTTCCTCGGCAGGATAGTTGTAGACGTTCACGTTAATGCTTTGCGGAGTTCCCGCAGGAGTGCTTTTGAGCGACTGGTCCGGCCTATCCGTAATTTCCTTTGCTTCGAACATGAAAACCGAGTCCATCAACTGTCGGTACTGCGCCGACGTGATTTCCTTTATTTGGCAGCCGAAAACGTCAGCCCCCTGCAACGAAAGAGTGGAAAGCGCGCACGACGAGCAAAAGGGCGCTGGCGAGCCGGAAGCTTGCAAAGGCGCGGCGTCGTAGATTGCCTGTTGGGCAGGATAATCGGGGGGCTGGGCAAAGGCGAACGGCGCGAATATTTCGGCGAAAAGCAGTACTGTGACTAGCGCGGAAAAAGCGGCGGAAGGCTGCTTGGATTGCATGATTATCGTTTAGCGGCAAGCCTAATTTAAACCTACTAGCAGGACGAAAAAGAGGACTTAAAACCGCTAGCAAAAACGAAAGGAAAAACTTAACCTTGCGGAGTGAAAGCCGCGGCGACTTGCGGCAGCGTGATTCCAGCGTATATTTCTAGTGCGGCGAGGGCAGTAAAGACTGCGAGGAAAGTGCAAAACGCCATTAATAGTATTTTTGGGGTCTTACGAAACTTGCCGCAAAGGGCTGAATAGACGAAAGAATAGATGAACGCGAGTGGAAAAACTGCCGCGGATACTACTAGCGAAAGAAGCAACAACAGCCAAACTTCAGTCAGAATTGCGCTTACGTCCATTTGAAAACCCCCAAATACGGTTGGCTTAGGGCGCCGCACTATTTATTTATTATAGGCACGCGTTATTGGTGCATGGCTGACCCGTTTTTCACCACAGCGCTCTACCGGGCAATATTGGAAGGGCAGGGAGCAGTATTAGGGTTCGTGCTGGCATTTGCTGCCGCAATTGCGATTGTAGCTGCAGGTGCACGCAAGCTAGGAATCAGGGCTCAAACAGCAACAAACTAAAAGGCGTACAAATTGGACTCGAAAAAAGTCAGGGCAAATCTTGAAACAATGCGGGAAAAATTCTTCCTGCACGACGGGACGGACGAGCCGGGCGGGCGCAAGATAATCATCCTTCCGCAGGAAACAGGCACTCGATCGTTCAAGTCGATTCCGGCCATTGCACAAGAAATAATTGCCGAGAAAAGCGGCAATCTTGAAGGCGCGCAAAAAGCGCTAGAACCTGCTTTGGGAAGACGCTCTCCTTCCACAGCGATAGCCTCAAGAAATCCTGAGATGATTATAAGCGATACGATAGACGCGCCGAAGCCCGAACCAATCGAAATCCCGAAAGCAGTTTCACAAGATGTTCCCGACGAGCTCAAGACAATACCGGCCCTTGCAGAGGAAATAAAGCGCGCGCGCATTCCCGACATTCCAACCGAAGCGTTCGAAAAGCTGGACGCCGAGGTAGAAGCTGGAATGCCTCGAAGGCTTAGGACAATAGAACCCGCCAAAGACCAGCGGCCATCAATGCCGACGCCGCCAGCACCGCCTTACGCCGATTCACGCACGCCAAACGAAGTCATCGAAAAACCCGAGCAGGCAAGGGACGACGCTTCGAACAAGTTTCCGCGCAGGATATACCTGCTGCAACCTGAAGAAAGGAGAAACCTCAGGGACGACGGCAAGCAGGGCATTGAGATTGAGACGCGCAGGCAAAGGTACGAAGTGGCCCAAGGAATAACTAAGCCGCAACTCCCGCAGCCTTCACGGCAGGGCGTGCCTCGCTCGGAACCAAGCTCGGCCGACACGATGTTTTCCGAAGTGTACGTGCAAGCAAAGGAAGAGCAGGACCGACAAAAACCAGTAATTGCGCAACAGAAGAAGGAGGAAAAAGAACAGGCGGCTAAAAACGATTTTGATGAACGCCGCAGGCAACGAGAGGAAAGGCGAAGGCTGCATGAAGCGGGACAGAAAAAGCCCGAAGTACAGCCCGTAGTTGCTGCGCCGGCGCAAATGCTCACAATTGACGACATACTGGGCGAAAGGAAAGACTCCAAGCCGCAGGCGGCTGGCGGAATATTCGGAGAACTGGAAAAGGAGAGCAATGGAGCGCCACAAGGCGCTTCACTGTTCGGCAAGCTTGAAGAATCCTCCAAGCCGGCTTCAGCGAAAAAGAACGCGGAATTCACTGAAATACCTAAAGACAAGGGTTGCCCCAACTGCAAGGCTGCCGCAAGCCGGATTATTTACTGCCCGTACTGCGGCGGGTCAATGTGCGCCACGTGCGCAACGTCCATACAAACCTTCCCAGACCGCTTTGTATACACTTGCCCCCACTGCGGGGAAGAAGTAGACGTAAAGAAAAAGGCAAACTGATTTTTCCAGTTCAAACAAGGCCTAAGTCTTGCCCGGCCATATGCATATCCTGAGCATAAAGTTTCGCATGTCTTGCATTGTTTCCTGGCGGGGAACGCGGAAAGGCATTGAAACTGAGAGAATCTTGAACTCGCGGCGTGCAGCGCCTGAAACGTAGCCGCCAGTAGTATAATTCATTGCATCCTCGCACGAGTGGTAGCCGCCGTTCCCGCTCGCATCAGGGTTGGCCCGCCAATAATTGGTAATTTGCCTGCCGGGAATCGGGATTGAATGCTCGTAAGGAGTCGGGTTGACGATTTCTACGAAATAGTAATAACCGGCAAGCTGGATGGGCTTGAGCAGCTCTTTAAGCGCGCACCGCAACGCAGTCTTGCCGTGAGCGCGGGGCGGGGTACCAACGCCGCTGGCAACGCCAAAATAATTGTCAAGCTTTACGAGGCCTGAAGGGTCTACGCCAGTGTTTCCTCCAGAACCAGGGATGATTACGGTAGTGTTCACGTCACTGTCGCTCAAGTCACGCTTTACCAAATCGGCAACAGTCGTGTAGAAGTACTGATTGAGTACTGAACATTGGTCGTCAGCATTACCGTAAGACAAGTCCCAATACGGGCAGCCCACGCCGTTGGAAGGCGAGCACGCCGTGGTTATCCCCGCTCCAGGGTCAAGGTAAATTGCCTCTGCATTCAACGCAGGAGTGGAAGAGTTGGCGGCGTCCCGAAGGGTTGAAACGTCAACGAAGAAAAGCACTTTTGAAACGTCTTGAATGTATGCAAGGACGTAGGAAGAACGCATTGCGTCGTCCTGCGAAATCCCGTAGCCATTTAAGAAAACGAACACTAATGCGACGGAAATGCTTGTGAACAACAAGAACATTATACCGTCAAAAATAGCCGCCTGACCCCTGGAAAACCGTGCCTTGTCCAAAAGCATTCTCACCTCCAAATTACTATGCTCGTCATTCCGGGCCCTTTTACCGTAGCGTCGCGAGTGCATTGCACTGAAATCGGAAAGTTGAGCATCTGGAAGTTTGGCGGAAGGTTGGCCGGGCCTATTTGGCTCGACACCCCGCGAGTAGTCACTGAAGGCGGGGGATTGGGACACAACTTTCCAGTCCGGGCGTAGGCTGAATCAATGCAATTAGGATTAGTCTCGTTGCACGCATCAACCCCGTAATTAGTGGCAGTTGAAAACACGCTGGAAATGCTCTGGTCGAACGATACGAAACGGCAGAACTTCTTTAGCGACACTACAAAGTTGACTCTCCTGCGGTCGGCATAGTCGGCATACTGTGAAGTGCACTGCGCATCAAACTCTGCGTCGCTGATGTACCCCTTGTTGAGCGCAACGTAAGACAAACCCACTAATGATTTGCGCAAGTCCAAGTACTCGTTGCGCTCGTCAATGCGCTGCGCGGAATACATGGCCGTCCCCATGAACAAGAGAACGCCAAAAACAATAGGAAAAATGCTGGGAATGTCGTCGCTTATCGGCCCGATGTCTCCTCGTTTCATAGTTTACACACCAAACTCGCACACGTTGCCAACGTCGGTCACGTTGACAGACTTGAAATTAAGACACTGCTCAGCGTCGTCGTGAATGCAATCCTGTATGAATATGTAGACGTCCTGCGCAATCGTCTTGCGCGTGCACTTTATGACTACAACCGCCCTGGTCCTCTCGCCCGGCCCCCTGTTTTGCTCCTCGTCGAAAGTCATTGAAGGCTTGAGCACTATTGCATCGTCAAAGCCCGGAATGGCCGCACGCCTGTCCTGCGCGTTTAAGAGTTGAAGCCTCGGCGCAAGATAGGCGGGAAACGCCACTTGAAGCCCGCCCTTGCAGGCTGAATCTGTTTCCGACTGCGTGTAAAACCATAGCGCGCCAAAGTTTTTTCCCGGCAGTGCGCGGCGCGCAATTGTCATGTTGTACTTGGCGCTGCGCGACTCTCCAACTGCCAAGCCTGGCTCTAAAGGCACTAGGCGGCGCTCGTCCTCTAAAGGAGAGTTTAAAATCTGGCTTACTGCCAGCGACACTCGCGCGCTTGCAGCCTGCGCGGACGCCTCGCACAAGCCAGTGCGCGTAAAACCTCCAAACACGACGAGAATTAGGGCAAGCGAGCCGATGAAGAACAGCATGGCCACCTTCGTTAGCACCCACATTGACTGGCCGGAACGCAACATTGCTTCTTTACACCCAACAACGTAAACAAGGCTGGAATTAAATAAGCTTGCCGAAGGCAAAAATGTAAACGGCAAACATTGGTGCGCTCAAGCCTGGCGCAGCGGGCAGACCGTGACGGTTGACGCGAAACCGCCTCCAGTCTGCTTTGTCAGCTGGAACGAAAACACTTTCTCGCCTTGGCGCTTGACGAAAGTCATTGCGCGAGCCTTAATCGAGCCGTCCGCCTCGCGGTTGGGCAGAGTTGCGTAGTTGAACTGGTCGAGTGTTCCTGCAAACGTAGAGGAACAATTGGGCCACACAGTGTTGGAAACATTTTCGCCAGTTCCTGGAACAAAGCGGGTACAAAAGTTTTGAGTAAGCCGTTCAGTAAGGCAACGAGTGGCATCAGTGTCAATACTCAACTCTATGTCTGACGGCATGTTGACGCAAGTTATTGCGTCGGCAAGACGGTAGAGCTGGTTTCGAGTATAGTCATAAACAAGGGGTTCCACCAGCCAGCAACCGCCAAAAGAGCCCGGACACGAACGGCAATAAGCCGGGCTTGCGTAGTACGCAAAGCGCAGCGCCTCGACGCTCTTGCCACCGCACGAAGGCATTGTGTAAAGCACGCGGCGCGTGGTGGGCGGCGAGCCCAGCGCGACATCAAGCAAGGCGTTTTGCAGCGATAGCGTCGTGGACTTGAGTTGCGACACGCACTGCGCATCCTGCACGTTGTTGAGAACGTAAAACACGACGGACATGCTCATGGCAAGAATGATTACCGAAATTAGTACTTCCATTACGCCCCAAGACTGCCCGCGCGAGAAAACCATTGCAAACCCTCAATAATTATAACGCTAAGAACAGAAAGGCTGGAAATAAAACGGCTTGCTTTGGGGCAACATGCAACTCAAGTAATGACGCAGTCTTGCGAGGCAGACTGGGCGTTTCCTGCAATTTGTATCCTATAAATCCCGCGGCCTCCAATATTCGAGTCGCCGCAAACCACGAAATAGAACGAAACATCTTGAGTTGCAGGCCCGACTGAAACCGACCCGCCGTTTAGAACGCGTGAAGCGCCAGAACCTGAAAGCGAGCAAGCCGCTGCGCCAGGAAGAATAGCCGCCGGGATTTGCTGGAGATTGAAACACAACTTCGTGTTAGTGCCAGTAGTGTCCACTTCCGGCAGGTCGTTCTTCGCTATGCTGCGCAAGTCAAACCGCGAGGCGCGCTTGATTGAAACTTTAGTGGGCGTGCTAAAGCCATAGCCATCGGAAACAATTTTCTTGAGTCCGTCGTGAATCATGTCTTCGGCAGTATTCTGCACATTTATCTGCACGCTGTTGATTATGCCCATAAGCACGTTGAGGATAGCTAGCGCAACGATAACCGAAATAACCAGCATCATTGTCTCAAAAGCCTGACCGCGACGCATCAAAGCACCCGGTAGCATAAAGAAAACCAGCTTAAAAACAGTTGTGGCAAAGCAAGCAAGAGCCTAAGCTCGGCGCCTGCGCAAAACCCACGGCAGAAACAAAAGAGTGCTGCGCGCGACCTGGTTGGCCTGCCCGATGTTCTGCGAAGCGGTGACTGCAGACTGCTGGAAGATTGGCTTGATTAGCGTGATAATCAGGATGGCTGCGATTACCACGACTATGAGCATATAGATAGGCGACCAGTCGCTTCCACGTTTCAACAAAACACCGCGCAATACCTTAATACACTATAAACTAGGGGTTAATAAAAAGTGGGGGCAAATTCCCCCAACAATACTCAAAGCATCCGCGACGGCTTAGACTACGCAGCCTGCGCCTGCTTCTTGCTGCGTGCCTGCAATCTGTATGCGGTAAATGCCTCTTTGACCCAGATTCGAGTCCGCGCAAACCGCAAAAAAGAACGACACATCTGTAGTCGCCGGACCTAAAGAGTTACTGCCGCCGGATAATGCGCGCGTACCGCCAGCGCCGGTTGGAGGTTGGCAGGTAAGGAGATTCGGAAGCTGGGCTGCCGGAATTCCCGTGCCTAGGCAGAACCGTATATTAGGAGTCCCTACGGGCCCACCAACAGGCGCAATTGTACCAGGGTCAAGTTCGGGCATATCGCTCTTGATAACCTGACGCAAGTCCAGCCTCGTTGAACGCTTGAGCGTTGCCTTCATTGGAACAGACTGACCATAGCCCGCAGGAACGATGTCCTTGAGCTTGTCGTGCATGAGCTTGTCAGGAGTGTCAGTCCCGAAAGAGATCTGACCAAGAATGCCCGTAAGCACTCCAAGAATTGCGAGCGCTACTATTACTGAAATGACTAACATCATTGTTTCGAAAGCTTGTCCTCTTCGTGCCATTCGGGTCACCCCTGATTATAACCTTTGACTTTTAGCCATTACGGTTCCACTGTTTTTAAACCTATTTTTTAGATTAAGGCAAGCTACAGCAAAAAAAAGACGCGGCAACGCCTTTTATCCCGTTGGCATGAGCACGGTGCCGGTGAAGTAGGAGACTACTGAAAAAACTATTGCTGCAATCGGCAAGGCCGTTGCAATGCTCATCCACGTGTGCAGCTCGTTGTTGGGGTCTTCAACTTGAGAGTTGAAGTAAGTCAGAAGAACCACTATCTCAAGAATGTAGAACCCC
>Ga0163199_1000666_pt1 | contig 21547 bp, 20 predicted proteins | sample PL_2010_150m_FD_113537 | JGI IMG/M metagenome (GOLD analysis project Ga0163199, IMG submission 113537) | Freshwater microbial communities from Powell Lake, British Columbia, Canada to study Microbial Dark Matter (Phase II) - PL_2010_150m | ecosystem: Environmental > Aquatic > Freshwater > Lake ...
GCCGTTCGAGATAGGCCCAATACACGAGTAAGAGCACTATCAATTCGCTCGCCTGCAACACCTTCTGGCACTGCCAAGGTCCGTAACTCTCGATTACTCATTTTCAGAGACCCTTCCTAGTAATGGGAGAAATGTTGCGTGCTGAGAGAAACATCGACAGCAATGCTGCACAAACAATTGCCGAATCGGCGATATTAAATATCGGCCAATGTGGAAGTTGCATCCAATCTATTACATGCCCCCGAAGGAAACCAGGCTCGCGGAAAATGCGATCCATAAGATTTCCCAATATTCCCCCCATAACTAGACCAAGTACGACTGACCACCCCTTTGAAGTTACTTGAGGAGCGAAGTAGATAATTCCGATGAGAACTGCGATGCCAAAGAGAGAGAGTAGAAGCGTCGCATTTGTGGCCATTGAAAATGCGGCACCAGAATTGCGAACAAATGTAAGTTGAAAAAAACTACCAATAATCTTTATGGGTTCGTGGTTGGCGAGTTGGTTTACTGCCCAGGCCTTAGTTGCTAAATCGAGGATCCAGATAAACCAGGCAACACTTAATAGTGTTCGCCATCTTTGCACTGCTAGCGCCGTTCTTCCTTCTGCTTGCACAGCATGCAGAGAGTTGCGCGTGGAAAAACTTGAAGGCGTGCTTTGCCAATTGCATTGCCACACTCTTCACATGAGCCATAACGTTTTGAATCAATTCGATCGAGTGCGCGCTCGGTCTGTAAAACCATATCGCGAGCGTTAATAACTAACGACATCTCATGCTCACGCTCGAAAGTCTTAGTTCCGGCGTCGGCCTGGTCATCCCCTGCACCTTCACCTGATTCTTGAATAAGTGAATCCATTTCAAGCTCAACAATTACTAGCTCACGACGTAAACGCTCAAGCTCTTTTGAAATATCTGCGCGAATTACTTTTAACTCTGCAGGAGTCCACGGGGTTTCAGAATCACTAACAACAATAGGTGTTGGGGCACTCTTTATTGGTTTAAGCGGTGCAGCTTTCTTACCATTCTTAGCTGGGCGCGGTGGAGGCGGCATAACTAATCGTCGCTCTTCAATCACAGGAGCTAAGACGGGTGCACTGACAGTGGAAACAGAGACCGTTTGAGATTTCTCATCAACGGTCAGAGTGGTTTTAGTCGTAGATGCCTTTGCTCCCGCTTTTTTCACAGGAATAGATTGCACGGCGCTCTTTTTTGCCACTGCTTTCTTTATTGGTGCCTTTTTAACTGGCGCTTTTGCAGCGGCCGACTTCTTAGCTGGCGCTTTTTTAACGGGTTTTTTTGCCGCCGTCTTGGCAGGAGCCTTTTTTGCTACGGCGCTCTTAACAGGCTTCTTGGGCATGACGCGTACCTTATGCCGATTGCCCCGCCTATACCAACTGCGCCACAAGTGTTTTTATCCCTTCCGATGGCCTAGACTCTCCCTACTAACGCAATATGAGCGCTGACGGGGCCATCACCTCACGAGCTCGCTGGAAGAAGTGAGTGAAAACTCATCTAGAACCGGCCCGTGTTAGTTCGTTAAGTGGCGCGAAGGTATGCGCAAGGCGGGTGGTACCGCGAGATCTGCGATAGCAGCTCCCGTCCCTCCAAGTTTTTCATGGGGGCTTTTCATATGTCTTTTCGTAGCATTTCTGCATCGGTGAATCTGCCTGCCCTCGAACATGAAATTCTCAAATTTTGGAGCGATAACGAGATTTTTCATAAGACCGTTGCCGCACGTACAGGTGCATCTCCCTGGAGCTTTTATGAAGGCCCACCTACTGCCAATGGAATGCCGGGCACGCACCACATTGAAGCTCGCGTTTTTAAAGATGTTTTCCCCCGCTTTCAGACAATGAAGGGTCGATTTGTAACTCGTAAAGCTGGATGGGATTGCCATGGGTTGCCCGTTGAGATTGCAGTTGAGAAAGAGTTGGGCTTTAACGGCAAGGGCGATATCGAAAAATTTGGCGTAGCTGCCTTCAACGACAAGTGCCGCGAGTCGGTGCAGCGCCATGTGAGCGCATTTAGCGATATGACCGATCGAATGGGCTTCTGGGTCGATTTCGATCAGGCTTATTGGACCATGTCACCTGAGTACGTTGAAAGTGTGTGGTGGTCTTTAAAAGAGATTTGGAAGAAAGGCCTTCTCGTACAAGATCATCGAGTATCTCCTTACTGTCCGCGCTGCGGAACTGGATTATCCGATCACGAGCTAGCTCAAGGTTATGAAACTATTACCGATCCATCGGTCTTCGTTAGATTCCCAGTCACATCTGGTGAACTTGCACTTCTACAGGCATCACTGCTTGTCTGGACCACAACTCCATGGACTTTGGTTTCAAATACTGCCATCGCCGTTCATCCAGATGTTGACTATGTCGTTGTTGAAGTTACAGATGAGGAAAAGAGCGAAGTTCTCATCGTCGCCGAAGCTCTCATAGATAGCCTCAAAGGAGAGAAGAAGATTCTCAAGCGAGTTCTTGGAAAAGAGTTAGAGCACACAACATATACACGTCCATTCAACTACGTTGATATTCCAGATGCTCATTACGTTGTTTTAGCTACTTATGTCACAACTGAAGATGGCACTGGACTTGTTCACCAATCCCCCGCTTTCGGCGCAGATGACCTTGCGGTATGTCGCTCGTACGGACTGCCAGTAGTTAACCCAATCGCCGCTGATGGAAGATTTTTGCCTGACGTGCCAGTTGTTGGAGGAATGTTTTTTAAAGAGGCCGATAAGGTTTTAGTAAAAGAGCTACGAGCAAGTGGCGCCCTCTATAAGCATCAACCCTATGAGCACTCATATCCTCATTGCTGGCGCTGTCACACCGCACTTATGTATTACGCACAACCTTCTTGGTATATCCGCACGACGTCGATCAAGGACGCTCTGCTGCGCGAAAATGCAGCCACTGACTGGCATCCCGAAACAATCAAGGACGGGCGTTATGGCGATTGGCTCAATAACAATATCGACTGGGCGCTCTCACGCAATCGCTATTGGGGCACACCGCTTCCTATCTGGCGCTGTGAAAATAAACATGAGATCTGCGTCGATTCGCTCAAAGAGTTAGGCGCACTATCCGGTCAAGAGTTATCTAATCTTGATCCTCATCGTCCCTTTGTTGACGACATAACTTTCGAATGTGCCGAATGCCCATCCACCATGGTTCGTGTCCCAGAAGTTATTGACTGCTGGTATGACTCAGGTGCAATGCCTTTTGCGCAGTGGGGATACCCACATAAAGAGGGTTCGGTAGAAAAATTTAAGGCTGCATACCCAGCCGACTTTATCGCTGAGGCCATTGATCAAACCCGTGGGTGGTTCTACACATTAATGACTATTGGAACCTTGGTCTTTGACAAATCCTCTTACAAAACAGTTTTGTGCCTTGGCCATATTCTGGATAAAGATGGTCGCAAGATGAGCAAGCATGTCGGAAATGTTTTAGAGCCAATGGCTCTAATGGATCAACATGGCGCCGATGCCGTGCGTTGGTACATGTTGGCAGCTGGATCACCATGGGCGAGCCGTCGCGTTGGGCATGATGCAATAAATGAAGTAGTCAGGAAAACTCTCTTGACATACTGGAACACTGTCTCATTCCACTCTCTATATGCGAATGCCTCTAATTTTGAGTTGAGTCAATCCCCAGCCCTCGCTGATCGTCCATTGATGGATCGATGGATAATCTCCGAACTAAACTCATTGATCATTGAAGTGGATGAAGCGTTAACAGGTTTTGACACTCAGATCGCCGGTCGCTCATTAGCTCGCTTCATTGACGATCTCTCTAACTGGTATGTACGGCGTTCACGCCGACGATTCTGGGACGGTGACGTTAGTGCGATGGCAACGTTGCATGAGTGCTTAAAAACTCTTACACAGTTGCTTGCACCGATGGTGCCATTCATCACCGAACAAGTTTGGCAAGAGCTCGTACGACCAACCGAGGCAGGAACAACCGTATCGGTACACCTCTCTGATTTTCCGGTCGCCAATACCGACACGATACATAGTGAACTTAGTCGACAAGTCGCACTTACCCGCCGAATCGTTGAGCTAGGTCGTGCTTCTCGAGCAGAGTCAGGAATTAAAATCCGTCAGCCATTGGGACGAGCTTTAATTGCCGCTAGTGGTTGGGCTACATTGCCGCCAGAGATGCGAGAGCAAATAGCAGATGAGCTAAATGTCATCGCCCTGGAAGATATCGCTAACGCCGATGGTGATTTAGTTGACATCACAATCAAAGCAAACTTCAAAACTCTTGGCGCCAAATTTGGTGGAGCAGTTCAAGAAATCGCTAAAGCAATTGCATCTAGCAACGCCGGCGAATTAGTTAAAACATTGCGAGCATCAGGTACAACCACGGTTGGCGTTTGGGAGATTGCATTTGAAGACCTTGTCATCACTGAAGTTCCAAAGAGTGGGTGGATGGTTGCCTCTCACGATGGAGAGAGCGTCGCCCTTGATTTGGAGCTCACTCCAGTTCTTATTTTGGCCGGACATGCACGAGAAGTTATTCGCTTTATTCAAGAGCGTCGCAAGGGTGATGGTTTCGAGATATCTGATCGAATTGCAGTGAAATGGAATTCGACGCAGGAAATCGCCGATGCAATAGCTGCCCACATCTCACATATTCAAGATGAAGTTTTGGCTTTAACTATGGAGCGAGATATCACTATGAGTGCGAGCGAAAGTGAATTTGGTTTAGTCGTAACGCTTACTAAAGCCCTCTGACAAATCCCATTAATAGTTGAACTCCAAAGAAGAGAACAATAAAACTCATATCCAAACTGACTGCGCCTAGGCGAAGTGGTGGAATAAATCGGCCGACAAATCGCATTGGTTGATCTGTAATTGCATAAACCGCTTCTACTAAGTAGAGGGATATTCCGCTTGGCTTCCAATTACGGGCGAACATGCGAATGTAGTCAAGAATTAAACGTCCCAAAAGGGCAAATAGAAAGAGTTGAAGAAGAGTAGAAAGAATCGAGCCTAACCTCATATGAGTATCAGCTCTGGTTAAAGAAACTTGCTTGCGCCGCAGCTGATTTATCTTCAGTGCTAACCTGAAGATTTGCCGGGGAGATTAAAAATACCTTTTTTGTAACGCGCTCAATTGTTCCGTGAAGACCAAATGCGAGTCCACTTGCAAAGTCAACGAGGCGCTTGTGCTCAGACTCATCCATATCCGTCAAATTAATGATGACTGGGTTTCCTTGACGAAAATGCTCACCAATTGTTCGTGCCTCGTTATAAAAACGTGGATGTAATGTAATGATGCGATCCAAAACTGGAAGATCTAGTTGTGGAGCAACTTCCACTGTTGATGTAATCACTGAAGATACGTTTCGTGGGTTGCGGGTTTTGATTCGAACATCATTTGACATTGGAACTGCCGGAACATTTGAACGTACTGGAGTGTCAAACTCTGGATCATCCATCAACCCTAAGTAGTTTGCGACGCGCTTGATTGCATTAGCCATAGGTAAACGCTACCTCTTGGACTACCTAGAACCCATGATTTGGCTGCCTATACGCAGATGTGTCGCACCATAGGCGATTGCCAATTCGAAGTCCGAGCTCATGCCAGCGGAAAGGTTTTTGGCGCTAGGAAATTCTACGGAAAATGCTCTTTGAATGGAGCGCAGTTGGTCGAAGGCTTTCTCGGCCTCCATAGTTAACGGAGCAACGGCCATCAGCCCAGCCAATCTATGAACAGGATCTTGCCGCACAATCGCTGCAAGCTGGTAAAGAGTTTGAAGCGATGCTCCCCCACGATTTTCTGAGCCATCAAGATTGACTTGGAGAAAAATCTCTAATGCATGAGGCGCCGTCTTTTTGATGATGTCAAAGTGGCGTGAATCATCTAAAGAGTGAATCACGTTGGCCCATGAGCATATTGATTTCAATTTATTACTCTGGATCTGCCCCTGAAAATGCCAGGTCCCTGAAACCAGAGCTGCTTTTGTGACTGCATCACTATCGCGATTTTCACCGAAATCGCTAATCCCGAGCTCCTTTAGAATCTCAACATCACTTGCAGGAAAACCTTTGGTGACGACAATCAGATGAATATCCTCAATATTGCGTCCAGCTTTCTTAGCAGCTGTTTCTATTCGCTCTTGGACATCGGTTAGATTCTCTGAGATTTCTGCGCGACGTGTCATAACCAAATTACTCCTGCATTTCGGCCAGTAATATTATGGCGTCTATAGGAAAAATAATGCTCATCCTCGAGTGTGCAGACTCTTGAGGCCTCATAAGAAATACCCTCACCAACTAGCTCAGTTATTAACGCTCTTGGAAGATCGAGCGCTGGATTGCCTTCACGCGTTAGTGCAAAAGCGTTAGGGTGCACGCTTAAAACCTCATCGGCCATGCTGGCTGGAACTTCGTAGCACGGACCACAAATAGATGCGCCAAGCTGGGCGTGTATCGAATCTGCGCCTAATCTGCGCATCTGTTCTACGACTGAGAGTACAAGTGAACTCACTAAGCCCTTACGCCCAACATGTACGGCGGCAACGACCTTAGATGAGGATAGAAGTAGTGGAATGCAGTCGGCGACTAAAACGGCTAGAGCTAAACCTGGAGTAGTAGTAATTAACGCATCACATGTTGGATCAACGCCATCTAACTTATCAACGACGAGAAATGAATCACCGTGAACCTGATTCATAAACTGCACATTGCCGGCGATAGGCGAAAGTTTAGAGCGATTACCAAATACAACTTCGGGATCATCTCCAACATGAAGGGCTAAATTAAATGACTCATACGGCGCAAGGCTTGAGCCACCGCGCCGGTCGGTAAATATCGCTGGCAAAACGCCTTACTTCATGAAGTCAGGGACGTCGATCTCATCTTCGGCAACTAACTCTTCAAAGGTTACGCGGCGACGAGGTGTTGGATCATCACCAAGCTCAAGGGCTACGGAAAGAGGGTCGTTAGATGCAATTGGATCGGCATTACCGCCTAACGTTGAGGCATCTATAACTGGTGTCGAAACTCGCTTAGGTTCGCCACCTTCAAAGCCGGCAGCAACTACAGTGATTCGAACCTCATCACCAAGAGCGTCATCAATAGTTGTACCAAAAATAAACTTTGCATTTGGATGAACCGCTGATTGAACAAGCTCGCACGCTTCGTTAACTTCAAAGAGTCCTAAATCTGAACCACCAGAGATCGAAAGCAAAACACCCATTGCGCCATCGATAGAGGCTTCAAGAAGCGGTGAAGAGATTGCGAGTTCTGCGGCACGCAACGCACGATTTTCTCCGCGGGCAGAACCGATTCCCATGAGAGCGGAACCTGCACCAGACATAACTGCCTGCACATCAGCGAAATCAAGATTGATTAAGCCTGGTTGAGTAATTATTTCAGTGATTCCCTGAACACCTGAGAGAAGAACTTGATCAGCGCTCTTGAAAGCATCGGCCAAAGTAATGGTGCGATCTGAAATTGCTAGTAAGCGATCATTCGGAATAACAATTAAAGTATCAACTTCAGAACGTAGGGCTTCAATACCAATATCGGCTTGAGTCGCACGGAGTTTTGCTTCGAAAGAAAAGGGACGCGTAACAACTCCGATTGTCAGTGCGCCAAGCTCACGTGCAATCTTTGCAACAACAGGGGCTGCACCAGTACCTGTGCCGCCACCTTCACCTGCAGTTACAAAAACCATATCTGCGCCGCGGAGAATCTCTTCGATATCATCTACGTGATCAAGTGCTGCAGCGCGACCTTTTTCTGGATCCATTCCTGCGCCGAGACCTCGAGTTGTTTTACGACCGATATCTAATTTCACATCGGCGTCACTCATTAACAAATGTTGTGCATCAGTATTTATTGCAATGAACTCGACGCCTTTGAGTCCGACATCGATCATGCGATTAATTGCATTGACGCCACCGCCACCAATTCCAACAACTTTGATGACTGCTAAATAATTCTGCGGTGAAGCCACTTTTCTCCTCCTTGTGAACTATAAACCTCAACTTGAGCCTTATAATTCAATGTTTTTCTATGAGGAGACCGTAAAGTGCGCACAGGCGTTAGGCAAACACCGACTCGATTTATTTTTCTACGTGTCGAATTAACTATTTAACGATCGGGGCATGAGGCGCCGTTAGATCTAATCTATAAATCTTTATATTCTCCGGTTGAGCCAGCAAAGCCTTATAAACCTTGGCTTTTAGTACGTTCTCATCGTTTTGTCCCCAAATAACCTCAAGTGATTTTGTGCCATCAATAATCTCTAACACATATGACTCGCCGCTTCGAACTTTAATCAATGTCACTGCCGAGGCAATCTCTTTCGGAAGTTCTACAAAGAATGTGGATGCAGCAATAGCCGACTCAATTGTGGCCGCTTGAATATGTGGAAGTTTTTGTAGATTTTGGGCCGGAATCGGAAAGCTCACGCCTTCGGCATCTATTGCGCGATCGTTATAGATGGCTACTGGAATGCGCTCGGTAAGAGTGATAGTAACTTTTCCACTAATCCAATTTCTGGATACTTGCGCGCTTTCTATCCATGAAAATCTCTCAAACTCGGCGGCAACTGCACGGGGCTCCACTCGAGCTAATTTCTCACCAATAACCACTGATGATGACATGTACGCGTTTGTGCCTTGAATTTGGACGGCGCTGACTGTAAAGAAGGTTGACCATCCCAATACATATGCCGCGGCGGCAAAAATGAGAATCGCTAGTGCAAGAAATACTCTGCGCTTTTTCATTTAGCCAAAACGTCTAATCAATCCATCAACGATGATGGGGGCTAGCGAACTTACATCCCCTGCTCCAAGAGTGATAATTACATCACCCGGTTCTGCGGCCTCGACAACGCTTTCTGTAACTTCAATGAAATTCGGAATGTACTCACCTTTATCCATCAAATCTGTAATCATCTGCGCCGTTACTCCTGGGATTTGTTTTTCACTAGCTGCATAGATTTCAAGAACTATTGCGCGATCGGCAAGGGCAAGGGATTGGGCAAAGCCGGAGGCAAAAGCTTGGGTTCTCGAATATCGATGGGGTTGGAATATGACGATCAAGCGTCCATCCCCGGCGTATCTACGTGCAGCGCGAAGTGTCACATCGATTTCTGTTGGATGGTGGCCATAGTCATCTATTACTCGGACTCCGTGCACCGTACCTTTGACTTCAAAGCGACGTCCGGTTCCGCGGAATACAGCTAAACCTTGAAGCAGATCCACTGCATTAAATCCAAGCTGCAAACCCGTTGCCAGTACGGCTGCGGCATTGAGTAAATTGTGGTGCCCGGGCACCTGTAACTCTATAAAACCAATGCTCATGCCATGCCAAATTGCACGTGCGTGTGAGCCCATTGCTAACAGTTCGATGGAATCCAACGTTAGATCACTTCCCTCGCGCACTCCATAAGAGATCCGCGTAAGCCCAGTTGTCTGCTCGGCTAGTTTTAGAGCTCCGTTGTCATCTGCGCAGTAGGTGAGAAAACCATCTGGCTTTATGGTTGCAGCGAATGCGATAAATGCACTCTCTACCGACTCGGGTGTCGCAAAAAAATCAACGTGGTCGTGTTCCACATTTGTCACAATGGCGGCAAACGGGTGGTATTCAATAAATGATCCATCAGACTCATCGGCCTCGGCCACAAAGATTTCGCCAGTTCCTCGATGGGCATTTGAGCCAGAGGCAGTAATCGTGCCGCCGATTGCAAATGAGGGATCGGCGCCGCAGGCCTGTAATGCAACGGCCAGCATAGAAGATGTTGTGGTTTTTCCATGAGTGCCTGCAACTGCAATGCTTATCGAGTCTGACATCAGAATCGAAAGTGCCGCTGCACGGGTGAGGATGTTGATTCCTAGTTCGCGGGCTCGAATGAGTTCGGGGTTATTTACAGAAATTGCTGTTGAGTAAACAACAAGATCTGCTCCATCAACATTTTGTGCTGAATGGGAAGTTGCAATTGTTGCGCCTAGTGCGATGAGAGCCTTCACAACTGAAGAGTCTTTTTCATCAGAACCACTAACGTGAATCGAGTGAGAAAGGGCGATGCGCGCTAAACCGCTCATTCCAGCACCACCGATGCCAATAAAGTGCACGCGCTTACCGCTAAGGGTTTTCAATTGCGGTCTCATTTATTACCCATAGCAAACTCGCCGAGAGCCACGATTTTTTCAGCTGCGGAAAGATCCAGATCAGACCCATCGACAGGCGCCACAGCAGAGCGCGCTAAGAGAGCATCAATATTGGTAGTTAAATATTGGGCAGTGAATTGAGATTGCTCAAGAATCTCTGCGCGGCCAGATTCAACTAGAGCACGAGCGTTAAAGAATTGCTCGCCATTTCCAACCGGTAGTGGCACAAAGAGAGCGTAGCGACCAAGAGCCCGAAATTCACTGCAAGTAACGGCGCCGCTTCTAGCAATAATTAGATCGCTTGCAAGGTATGCATCTGCCATTGCATCGATGTAGGCAACTGGATGATAAGCGCCCTGTGCTTTCGGTAGTGGATTAGCTCGTCCCACTGAGTGCAGGATTGAAATCCTTCGCGATAAAAGAGAATCAAGTGCGAGCTCAACCTGAGCATTTATCGCAACCGATCCCTGCGATCCGCCCATGATAAAAAGCAAAGGAGAGTCTTTATCAAAACCCAAACGTTGCTTTGCCGATATGCGAGCGGTTTTAAAATCATTACGTGCATCTATGAAACCTTCAGCTACATCGCTGCGTAGCGGTAGGCCCGTAATGAGTGCATCGCTAAATTCATGGGAGTGAACAGGATTTGCTACCGCTACATAGGGTGTCATTAAAGCCCCTATACGGTTTGCCCATCCAGGCTTTGCATTTGCCTCATGAATGAGTGTTGGAATCCCCGCGATTCGCGCCGCAACATATGCAGGAGCGCTGACATATCCCCCAAAACCAATTAATAGATCTGCATCTTTGAGAATTATTTTTGATGATTTAACGGCCCTAACCAAATCGATTGGTGCTCTAAGCCAAGACCATTGCGGTTTACGCGCAATTGAAACTTTCGGAATATGAGCTAACGTAAATCCCGCCCTTGGAATGATTGTGTTCTCGAGTCCGTTTTTTGTACCTATAAAAGTAATGACATCATCGGGATGGCCCGCTTTCCATTGGCGCGCAACGGCCAAAGCCGGCTCTATGTGTCCGGCAGTTCCACCACCAGCAAAAACTATCGTAGCCATGCGTGCTCACTCTTTCTTAACTCTTCAAATATCGCTGGATCACGTCGTGCCGCGCCAATTACAAAGCCAATTCCCATGTACGTTGCGATTAAGGCAGAGCCCCCATAAGAGACCAGCGGCAATGTAACCCCTACTACTGGCAACACGCTGAGGGTGGAGCCAATATTGAGAATTGTTTGAATCGCTACCCAACATCCGATGCCAGAGCAAACATAACGCACCATTGGATCCTTTGCGCGAAGGGCGATTTTAAAAATTGAAAACAAAAGAATTCCAAGGAGTAAAATCGTAGAAAGCGTTCCGAACAAGCCCAGCTCTTCGCCAATAACCGCGAAAATAAAATCAGTATGAGCCTCAGCCAAGTTACCCCACTTTTGGCGGCTGGCACCAAGCCCTACTCCGAATAATCCACCGCTGGCCAGACCCAACAAACTATGTGCCGGTTGCCAGCCAGTATTTTTATACTGACCATCTGCGAATGGATTTAGAAGTACAACAAAGCGCTGCATGCGATACGGCGCTGAAACAACGAGGGCAGCGACACCAGCAAATCCAAATGTAATCAGGCCTGCAAATATCCCTAAGCGAACCCCTGAGACCCATAAGAGGCCTGCCAAAATGAAAGCAAAGACCGAAGCCGTTCCTAAGTCTTTGCCCATGAGAACGAGAAGTATGCAGAGTGCAAAAGCAGGGGCGATTAAGGTAATTACATTAGTTTGAATAGTGCCAGCTCGCTCTCGCTTGGCCAACATAAAACCAGCCCACAAAATCATTAAGAACTTGGCTATTTCACTTGGTTGAACATCGACAAAACCAAGGCTAATCCAATTGTGATTTCCATTAACACTCTTACCGATTACTTGTACTACTGCTAGCAATACCACTGAAAGAACTACTCCAACGCGAGCGATAAGCTTCCAGCGCGCTAATGAAAACCTGGATAACACCCAAGCCATGGGAATTGAGAAAACGAGAAAGATTATTTGACGTAAAACAATTGCATATGTAGATCCCTTTGATTCAAGAGAGTGAATTGAAGAGGCAGAAAAGACCATTATCACTCCAAGAATACTCAAACTCAATGTGCTTCCTATGAGCATGTAATAGAGATTGATGGGCTTTGAAAAAAAATTTCCCCGGACTTTGTTAGTCATTAGCCACCAATTTTCTGACTGCCGCCGCAAATCGATCCCCGCGGTCGGCATATGAAATAAATTGATCCATCGAAGCACACGCTGGCGCCATTAATACAGTATCTCCCGACAGCGCAAGATCACGTGCTGCTAAAACTACTTTCTCCATTAAGTCATTGGAAACTTCACCCTTGACGGAGTCTGTATCTATTTTTATAAGAGGGGTCTTTGGCGAAAATCGCTTGAAGGCATCTTCAATCAAATCGCGATCTTCACCAATGAGAATTACGGCCTTGACTCGATCCTTTGTGCGTTTGACCAGTGAGTTCATATCGGCGCCTTTAGCCAGCCCACCAGCGATCCAAACCACCGACAAATGCGAGAGAATCGAAGCCTGCGCTGCATGCGGATTTGTTGCCTTCGAATCATTTATCCATGAAACTCCACCATCGCTCAGAACTAGCTCAATGCGGTGGCGGCCTGGATGAAAATCAATAAGCGCGTTTTGAATATCTGAATATGAAACGCCAACACTCCTGGCAAGGCCGGCAGCGGCAAGAGCATTTGAAACACTGTGAGGAAGAGTGGGTTGAATATCATTTATTTCCGCGATCATCGACGCCTCTTGAGGGTCACTCACGAAAGCACGATCGATCAATAAATTCTCAACGACGCCGAGCTCTCCTGGTCCGGGTGTCTCCAGTGAGAAAAATATCTTACGTCCATCCCAGGAGCTAACTCCTTGAAGAATTGCAGCATCTTCACCATTTATGATTGCCGTTTCAGTGTGATCTAATAGCGATAATTTCGCTTTGCAGTAGGCATCAAAACTGCCATGCCAATCTAAGTGATCGTCTGCGATATTAAGGATTGCCACGCTAACAAATTGTGCTTGACGCAGCCAATGCAGTTGAAAAGAGGAGAGCTCAAGGATCAAGTAATCAAAGCCTTCCTTTCTATTTACGGCATCAATAACCGTCTCACCGACATTGCCGCAGGCAATCGACTTCAAGCCAGCTCTCTGTAGCATTGCAGCGGCCATTTCTACGGTTGTGGTCTTTCCATTTGTGCCAGTCAGCGCCAACCATTTTTGGTGTGGAGCAACTTCCTGGGCTAAAGTCCAAGCGATATCAATCTCATTCAATAGCTCTATGCCTGCACTCTTAGCCCTGCGCAACAATGGATGGTTCTCATTCCATCCAGGTGAGACAACAACTGCAGAAAACTCCTCAATAACTACGTTTTCGGGCTTAAGAATTGGATATTTGCTTTGAAGTTTTACATCTTCATCTGCAATCTCAACAACCGCTCCGCACGAAGTAAGAAATGATGCAATCGAAGAGCCAGTTACGCCGCCTCCCGCGATAAGTATTTTCTGGCCGTGAAAGTTAAGAGACATCGAAGTTACTTGACTACCCACTGGGCATAGAACAGACCAAGACCAAGGGCAACCGAGAGCCCGGCAATAATCCAGAAGCGAATCACGATAGTAACTTCGCCCCAACCTAAAAGTTCGAAGTGGTGCTGAAGCGGTGCCATCTTAAATACGCGCTTTCCGCCACTCATTTTAAAGTAAAGGGTTTGAATCACAACTGACATCGTAATAATTACGAAAAGTCCACCAAGAGGAATGAGTAAAAGTTCAACACGCAAGGTTGCAGCTAATCCAGCAAGTGCTCCCCCAAGTGCAAGAGAGCCCGTGTCTCCCATAAAAATCCTTGCAGGCGAGGCATTCCACCAAAGAAAACCAGTGCACGAACCGGCAAAGGCCGCGGCTAGGACAGCTAAATCCAAAGGATCTCTAACTTGATAACAGCCGAGTCCAGAGTTAATCGCACAACCTTGACCAAACTCCCACACGCCGATCAAAATGAAGGAGAGAAAAACCATTACAGATGCACCTGTTGCAAGTCCATCAAGGCCATCGGCAAGATTGACACCATTACTAGCAGACATCACCATGAGTACGATCCATGCAATCGCAATCACTGGTCCAAGATAAATCACGGTTTCACGTACGCCAGATAGATAATAAGAGATAGGGGTCAATCCGGTTGTATCGGCAAATCTAATTCCCAGTACTCCAAAGATTGTGGCAGCTGCTGCTTGGCCGAATAGTTTTTGTTTACCCGTTAGTCCTAAGGATTTTTGACGTGAGACCTTTAGCCAATCATCGATAAAGCCGAGAGAACCAAGCGCCAGTACTAATCCAAGAACTAGCATTGCTGAAACCGTTAATGCATTTTGAGTTAAGACGTGAGCGCTCAAGTAACCAGTAAGTGCTGCTGCAATAAGGATCACGCCACCCATGGTCGGTGTTCCGCGTTTTATGTGGTGACTACTCGGACCATCATCTCGAATAATCTGTCCATATCCGCGAGTTGCAAGAATCTTTATGAGCCCCCGGGTACCAAAGAGTGAAAAAATGAGTGCGATAGCGCCGGCTATTAGAATTTGTCTCATTTGTTCATGTCATCTCTGCTCAACCATCGAGACTGAATCTCATCTGCTAACAATTCAAAGCCCTCCGCACGCGAGGCTTTCACAAGTACGACATCGCCAGGTGCGAAATAAGAAACGAATGTCGCGGCATCTGCAATTGAGGCAACGTGGTGGAACTGCATAGCGCCGACTCCAGATCCATATTCAGGTGCATTGACAACAACCAAGTGATCAATTCCGATATCAGAGGCAAGATTGCCAATATCTGCACTGGCCGTGGCTCCTGACTCGCCGAGTTCATGCATTTTTCCTACAAAGGCCCAGGATTGACCACCTCGTTCCTGTGCAAACAGGGCAAGGCTGTGAAGAGCTGCGCTCATGGATGCAGGATTAGCGTTATACGAATCGTTGATGATGAGTAACTCTTCGACCTCATGGAGCTCCATACGCCACTTACTGGCGATCGCGGCCGTTGAGAGAGAGCTTGCAATAAGTTCTATTGGCAGCGCTAAAGCAGTTCCTACAGCGGCGGCGGCCAGAGCATTTGAAACTTGATGGGCCCCCACTGAACGTAGACCTACAGCATCACGTCCATCACGTGTGACTAAATCAAAGTGTGCTCGTCCTTCTCGAATTTCAATATCAGTAGCTCGAACATCTACATCACTTCTCTCTCCGAATGTAAGAACCGTTCCATTGTGAAGCTTTGCCATGGCTGGAGTAAATTCGTCATAGGTTCCAAGAATCGCAACTCCATTTTCTCCGAGTGAGGCAATAAGTTCACCCTTAGTTTCAGCGATTGCTTGTTGCGAACCGAACTCACCCAAATGAGCAGTACCGACAGTCAGTACAAGGCCAATATTTGGCTTTGCTATATCACATAGCCGGGCGATGTCGCTTTTGTGGCGTGCACCCATTTCCAGAATGCAAAATCGGGTTCGCTCATCACATTCAAGAAGAGTCAATGGCAGACCCAAATCATTGTTAAAAGAGCCAGAGGGAGCCACAGTCGGACCGACTGCGGTCAACATATGCGCAAGTAAATCTTTCGTGCTTGTCTTGCCTTGTGAACCCGTTATACCAATAACTGTTAGGTTGATTAGGCGTGTACGAATGAAAGTAGCCATAGTTGAGAGCGCCGCAATTACATCTTTTACAACTATGCACGGCCCATCAATAGTGCGAGTAGTCAAAGAAAAAACCGAACCTAATCTATAAGCCTCCGCGACGAAATCGTGGCCATCTTGAACCTCTCCCTGAAGAGCTAAAAAGAAACTACCAGGAATAGATAAACGTGAGTCAAAAACTGGAGCTTTAAAAATAAGCAGGTCGGGATCGCAATGAAGCTCTCCCCCGACAAGTAGGGCGATTTCACCTGCAGTTAATGTAATCACTTCTTATTCTCAATCGCTCGAGCGAGTTCGATTCGATCATCAAAGGGATGAACTTCGCCAGAAATCTCTTGACCCTTTTCGTGACCCTTGCCTAAGACAATAACTAAGTCTCCCTCTTTTGCGTAATTTACTGCCGTTCTTATTGCCTGTGCGCGGTCGGGGATTACTTCATTGGGTGCTTGAACATCAATATCTAAAACCATTTGCACCAGAATATCCTCTGGTTTTTCACTTCGTGGATTATCACTGGTAAAAATCGCAATATCGGCCCCATCATGAAGAGCTATACCCATGAGAGAGCGTTTGGAGGAGTCTCTATCCCCACCACATCCCAAAACCGCAATAACGCTCCCATTGGTTATTTCATGTGCCGTCTCCAAAACACGCGCTACTGCATCAGGTGAGTGGGCATAGTCAACAAGGGCGGTGAAGTTCTGACCCAGTCGGACCGATTCCAGGCGACCTGCCGCCCCAGTTAATGAAGGCATTATCGCTGCGATATCAATTGGGTCTATGCCGCTCTCTGTTGCGATCGCAATGGCCATTAAGAGATTGTCATAATTAAATCCGCCATGCAAAATAGTTTTTCCTTCGATCAAAATCCCACCGCTACCGCGAATTGCAACTGATGCGCCAATGTAATCACGAGTAATTGATGCAAAATGCCAGTTTGCTTTGGTATCAGTGCGAGATAACGTAACAACCGGAAGCTCCGTCATCATAACAAGACGCGCACCAAATGCATCATCTATGTTAATGACTGCTAAATCAGCATATTCATGTGTAAATAATTTTGACTTAGCTAGGAAATACTCCTCCATTGATTTATGGAAATCTAGATGATCTTGAGAGAGATTCGTAAAACCAACTACAGCAAAGTGACTGCCGCGAATTCTTTCTAAAGTTATCGCGTGGCTTGAAACCTCCATTACTAAGTTCCACATATGTCGCTCCCGCATAGTTGCAGAAAGAGCTTGCAAATCTGAACTCTCAGGAGTTGTTCGCTTGCTGCTAAGAACCTCACTACCTATACGCGTTTCGACAGTTCCAATGAGCCCGCTCTCGCGCCCTGCTGCCTGCATAATCTGGTGCAATAACGTAGTAACTGTCGTCTTTCCATTGGTTCCTGTTACGCCAACGCTGTATAAATCACGCATTGGTTCAGAGTAAAACCATGCACTTACTATTCCGGCCGCACGTCGAGGGTTATCTACAATTAATACCGGAGCTCCCGTAATCATCGCAGCGCCGGCTTTATCTGTTAAAACAGCCGCGGCCCCATTTGCGATTGCATCATCTGCAAAAGTGGCACCATGAAACTTCTCTCCTGGCAAAGCGATAAATAGATCCCCTTCGATCACTTCGTTACTTGACTGCGAAATGCCGGTGATCTCAATCCCGTCGATTTGTCCGGTACACAAAGCACTTACCATTGCTGAAATGGCAGTGAGTTTTTTACTTGGGTTAGCTATTGGTCTTTGCATCTGCCGCCCTCTTTATTAATAACTGTTTTTCGTTAAGTGCAACTGGAATAATTGTGGTCCCGGTCGGTGCGATGTGGCGGCTCTGTAAAACAAAAGACATTACTTTTTTAAATACCGGTCCACCTAATGCGCCTCCCCAGTGCAGACCCTTAGGATCTTGAATAGTCACACTGATGACATATGCGGGCTTATCGGCTGGTGCAAAACCAATAAAGGATGCGGTATAGCCACGGTAACAACCACACGTGTCATCAATGCGCATTGCTGTTCCAGTTTTACCAGCGACACGATAGCCAGCAATTGCCGCAGTTGGTGCCGTACCTGACGCCGATACAACGCTCTCCATCATGATGCGCATGGCTTGAGCGGTTTGCGCGCTAACAACGCGCTCACTTGTCCGACCCGGAGCTGGTGTGAAGTTTCCGCTTGAATCACTTGTACCGGCGATAACAGTCGGCGATACGCGAACACCATTATTTGCAATCGTTGCAAAAATACTCGTTGCCTGCATCGCTGTCAGTGAATATCCCTGGCCGAAAGCTACTGTCGGTGCGGTTGTGCCCGACCAATCTGCAACCTTTGGCAAGATGCCCCGTGATTCACCTGGTAGACCCGAGCCGGTCTTACTGCCAACTCCAAACTTTGAAAGATAGTCATGCAAGACATCGTGAGATAGAAGCTCTCCAATTTGAATTGCACCAGTATTGCTTGACACCGCTAAAACTCCCGACGCTGTCAAGCGTTCTGTTGGATGTCTTTCATGGTCGTGAAATGTTTTAGTTGAGCGCTTGAGAGCATATGGAATTGTAAAAACAGTTTCAGGTGTAATTTTTTTCTCTTCAATTGCTGCTGCAATTGTCATGACTTTTCCCGTCGAGCCTGGTTCATAGACATCTTGCACAGATGGGTTACGCATGGCAATGAGAGAGACCTTTGAAGTGTGGTTAGGATCGAAAGTTGGCGCCGTTGCATGGGCTAAAATCTCACCAGTCGTTGGATCCATCACTATTACTGTGCCACTAATTGCACCAGATGCTTTAACAACATCGGAAATCGCTTTTGATGCCACCCACTGAATATCTCGATCGATGGTTAGTCGAACGCTTGTCCCAACTTGGGCCGGAATAATCTCTGACTGCGAACCCGGAATTTCAGCGCCATAACCATTTGAATATGAATATTTGCCATCCACGCCAGCTATTGACGAATTCATGCTTGATTCAAGGCCAGTAGCGCCTTTCCCATCGTGATTAACAAAGCCGATCAGTGATGCGATCAACGAGCCCGATGGATATTCACGAATATATCCGCGCTCTGGGAAGAAACCAATGATGCGATCTGGACTCATTCCTGGAAATTGTGCATTAAATGTCGCCATCGCGGCGCTGAGTTTTTGCCACGTAGCGGGTTTGGCATTTTGATAGACCATGTTCCACTTACGTTTACCTGTAATGCTGGCAGTAACTTCTGAAACAGTAAGTCCAAGAATCGGTGCGACAAAGTTTGCAACGCGAGCTGGATTAGTTATTTGTGTTTGATCGACAACGATGCTTGTGGCTGCCACGCTACGGGCAAAGGCGACTCCATTGACATCTGTAATTGCACCTCTCGGGGCAGGTAGCGTGCGCGTATTTTCCATCTCATTAACTGCTCGCAAACGATAATCACTTGCCTGAACTGCTTGAACTTGTATTAGCCGAACGGTAAAAAGCAACATTACAACTGCAATCACAAGGATTAAAAACCTAATGCGATTATGAGCAAGTGCAAAATTACCCATTTCCGAGGCTACCTTGGTTCTCAGAAGGCTGATCCAAATTCAAAAAGGTCGGCGTCTCTGATGGTTTCATTCCTAAAGCAACGGCTGCACGTGAAAGCGACTCTGGTGAGGACTTCTCGTCAATTGCACGAGCGATTGCTTCACGTTGATCGCTGACCATTTTAGCTTCAAGCTTTAAATGTGTTAGTTGAAAAGCATCCTGAGCAAGTAGCGTATTTATCACGAGTAGAAATAGAAGTCCGGCAATTCCGACGGCCGAGACGAAGGTTGCGAAGAATTTTCGATTGGCCTGTTTTCCAGCCGATAAATCAGGAACTAGTTTGAGTGCGACTTGCGCCGATTTTTCAGCCAGGATTTCCTTTGAACGAGTAATCGCTGGTGCAAATGCTGTCATCGCCATTATGCCGCCGTCCTCTCGATTGCCCGTAGTCGAACCGATGCCGAGCGGGAATTTTCTTCAAGCTCCTGAGTTCCTGGAGTCTCACTGCCTTTAATTACTAGAGAGAACTTGGCTGCAAATTCTGGAAGTTCGAAGGGAAGATCTCGAGGAGTCCCTGATGTGGTTGATGCAACAAAGAGCTCTTTAACTATTCGATCTTCAAGGGATTGAAAAGACATGACTACTAAACGCCCTCCAACTTCAAGGAGTTTGAGCGCAGATGGAAGCGCTCTTGTGATTGCGCCAAGTTCGTCGTTTGTCTCAATACGTAGAGCCTGAAATGTGCGCTTGGCAGGGTTGCCGCCGGTGCGCCTAGTCGCTGCAGGGATTGCATTCTTAACGAGTGTTGCCAGTTGAGTTGTCGAGTTAAGAGGTGCGATGTTGCGAGCTTTAACAATCGCTTCGACAACTCGTGTTGCAAACTTTTCTTCTCCGTAAGTGCGCAAAATACGCACCAACTGACCTGGCTCATAAGTATTAACAATCTCTGCCGCAGTTAATGATTGCGTGCGATCCATGCGCATATCTAAAGGAGCTTCATGGGAGTAAGAGAAACCTCGGTCAGCTTCATCGAGTTGCATAGAAGAAACGCCTAAATCGAATAGAGCACCAGTTATATGCGAGTATCCAAATGATTCAACAACATCGGCAATTGAATCAAAGGTGGCATGTTTAGTAAGTAGTCGATCTGCAAAAGGAGTTAGCCTGACCGACGCACTTTCGAGAGCCTGCACATCGCGGTCGATACCAATAATTTTTAACGTTGGAAACTTTTGCAGCAGGGCTTCAGTATGGCCGCCTAGTCCAAGAGTCGCATCCACGATTACGGGATTTGCGCTTGCATTAATTGCTGGTGCTAAGAGTTCGATGCATCGATCTCGCATTACTGATACATGTACGTTGTTATCGATCATCACTCCCCCTTAACTTGAAATTAAATTGCTATCGGTTTTTGTATTACGACTCTCATCTCTGGTCACCGCCGGCCGACGGATCTATTTAGTAGCGGCGCCGGGGAAGAGGCGCCGTTACGTTCGAAGGGTCGGCGGTGGCCACAGATGAGAGTTATTTAGAACAGTCCTGGAAAGACCTCCTCTGAGACATCAGCGAAAGTCTTTTCACGATCAGTTAAATATTCATTCCACGAAATTGAATCCCAAATTTCAACGCGTGTATTTGCTCCGATAACAACACAATCTTTTTCAAGACCTGCATATGTTCGAAGACTTTGTGGAATTGTTATGCGACCTTGTCGATCAGGAATCTCATCGTGCGCACCTGCAAACATCACACGGCTGTAGTCACGAGCTGATTTCGCAGTGACTGGCGCTTGTTTTAGCGTCTGTGTAATAACTTCAAATTCACTGGAAGGAAAAACATAAAGGCAACGCTCTTGACCTTTAGTAATCACGAGTCCCGATGCCAACTCGTCACGAAATTTTGCGGGAAGAATGAGCCGGCCTTTTTCATCAAGGCGTGGTTCGTGGGTACCTAAGAACATCGCTACCCCTTCCCCAAGGTTCTTCAGCCGAATCAAGCATCGGCTTAGTTCCCCACTTTACTCCCTTTCCCTCCTTTTTGCACCACTTTTTGCCACTTTTCCCCCTTTCCCGCCCACTAGCTCCCACTTTCAGGGATAAAAAAAGGCCCCCTGGTGGGAGCC
>Ga0163199_1000667_pt1 | contig 21541 bp, 27 predicted proteins | sample PL_2010_150m_FD_113537 | JGI IMG/M metagenome (GOLD analysis project Ga0163199, IMG submission 113537) | Freshwater microbial communities from Powell Lake, British Columbia, Canada to study Microbial Dark Matter (Phase II) - PL_2010_150m | ecosystem: Environmental > Aquatic > Freshwater > Lake ...
CCAGACTACCGCCTATCTTTCGAGTCGGCGCGGATGTTGTTTGCTGAATTGACGCCGGCACGTCTCGACTTGCTTAATACCTTGCGTGGCATGGGCCCGGTCACCGTCTACGCTTTGGCCAAGGCGGCGGGCAGAAACTACTCGAATGTCCACACTGATATTGCGCGCCTCGTTGAGATGGGATTGGTGGAGCGTACTGATGATGAGACCGTTCTCGTCCCGTTTGACGCTGTCGAGATCCACATGTCGCTGGCTCAAGCAGCGTGATCCTCTTGGTAAGTTGCAATTCAGGTCGGCGAAGTTGATTTCTTTCCGAAGCTGGCTCTGAGCGGCCGGTGTTCACCAGGTTGGCGACGAATGTGACAATCTTGGCAGGGGCCGGTTGCTGGCTGCGGACTTGACGAATGACAGCTTTGTGGAAGTCAATTTCGGCTGACAGCCTTAGATATCATCGCGGCTGGCAGTTTGGTCTGGCGGGTTGTCGGAGGGACGCCAATCAGATTGGTGCCAACGTGCAATCAAAGCCACCAACTGGCAATTCCAGGGATGATATAATAGATCATGGCTGCCACCAAGCTGCAAAAAGCGCATGATGAATCGACCCGCTTGGCAACTAAGCGCGGGAACGGGATTCTTCGACGGGAAATCTGGGTCGATGCCGAAGGGAAGGTCGTCCGTTACAACCTAGCGTATATCAACCACGACCTGTTTCAGGGCGACAACGGACGCGTGCTTGGGTATGACAACGCGCATGGCGTTCATCATCGGCATTTCAAGGGCAAAGTGGAAGCCGTGGAATTTCAGAGCTACGAGGACATCGAGGAACGATTCGAAGCAGCTTGGACAGCACTCAGCAGAAAGGGTAAGAGATGAGAACCGTTATCAAGGTGGAAAGTCCAAAGGATTTCTTCAAGCGAGGAAAGGTGGTCGCGCAGCTCGCCGACCAGGGAAAGCGGATACCCCGCGAGCACATTATTGCTTTCGAGGATCCAGAAGATATGGCGCGCCTTATTACGACTGCGAAGCTGGCACTTTTCAGAGAAGTCCGCCTCGGTGCCGGCTCCATCACCGAACTTGCCGAGCGATTGCATCGCGACCGCAGCGCAGTCAAGCGGGACATTGACGATCTAGAAAAGGCCGGGCTCATTGAAGTCCAGGATATGCCGTTACCGGGCCACGGGCGAAAGAAGGAAGTACGTGCGGTGGCGGAACAAGTGCTGCTGGCAATCTAAGTTCATTGTGAAGCGTGATATGCCAGTTTGAGTAGGACAACTGAGTTGCTTGCCGACCACAGCGATTATGCTCTTGCCATACTCTTGATTACGCGGAGTTTGGTTGTGGCATCGAAATAGTAGTGTCCGCGTTGCGCCCGAGCCAATATGCCGGCGAGACCATTGCAAGCTGTTGTGTCGAGATTTTGATCCGCGGAAGTAAAATGGCGTCATGATCAAGAAGAACATCGTTGGAGCCTCGGACGCGCCGGGTCAGGACGGCTTGACCCGACCAGCGCGGATGCGGCTTGTTTCCGAGCACAAGGCAGAGCTCGAACTGCGCATCGAGGTTGAGGTCCGTGCCGGTTGGGAACTGGTTTCGCGCAGCTACTCATTGGATGACGGACATGGGGCGGAACTAGTTCGCCGCGAGGTACGCCATGCGGCATGACTGGCAAACCCTGCATACTTACGTGGTGCCTTAAGGAGCTGCGGCGGAATACGTCTCATGTTCTACGGAATCACCGACATCACCACGTTCATCCTCGGGACGATCTTTATCGTCCTGTTGCCCGGTCCCAATTCCCTCTATGTCATGACGATTGCCTCGCGTTGGGGCATCGCCACTGGTTATCGTGGCGCGTTCGGTATTTTTCTCGGGGACACGATCCTGATGATTCTCTCGGCAACGGGCGTCGCGTCCCTGCTGCAAACAACCCCGGCGCTGTTCGTGGTGTTCAAGTACGTAGGAGCTGCTTACTTGGCCTGGCTCGGCGTCGGGCTTCTACGCGCGGCGTTCAGCACATGGCGCGATAACGATATGACCGAGCTATCCAATGCGTCAGTTGATGCCACCCGCCCCTTTCGAACCGCGTTGGTGATCAGCCTCATAAATCCCAAGGCAATCCTGTTCTTCATCTCATTCTTTATCCAGTTCGTTTCCCCGGGCTATGCCTACCCGGCACTGTCCTTCATGATTCTGGGCCTCATCGTTCAGATCCTTAGTGCCCTGTACCTTACGATATTGATTTTCGGGGGCACTCACCTGGCGCAGCAACTGCGCCGTCGTCGCCGACTGTCCGCTGCGGCAACTGGCGGCGTTGGGGGACTTTTCATTGGCTTCGGTGCCAAATTGGCCAACGCCACCTTGGGCTAGCGGAAGATCTCAATCGAACTGCTGCCCTGCGACTGGCCAAATGTCCGCCAGTGGCGAAGCCCTTATCATCCCCTCACTCGCGGACGGACAGGTTGTATGCAGCGTCGCCTCCGCACCACCATCCCCCTTATGTCTCAAGCAGATAACGCGCGGTGACACAGCGGATTTTAGTCCGCGTGTCTGCATGGAAAGTCCGCGGGTTCCCTCCGAGTCGGTATAGGGGTGGCCGAGGGTCGGTATCGAGGAGTAGGGGATTCCCGCTCAACACCACTGCCGCACAGAAGCCTGAATTACTCCAATCGGTAGAGACTGGACGGTACAATCCTGACGCCGATTTCCGATGCGGCCTCCACCGAGCCCCAATGTCGCCTGATGAACTCACAGGCATCAGAAAATTTCCCCAGGAAGCAGCCGAATCCTTTGAGAGTCACAACGAAGTCCATGATCGTTGAGCGTCGAAACGGTCGGTCAGTATCCTTGATTGCTCCCCTCACGGGCGATTCCGTCAACCTCCCTTCGAGGAATGCCTAAACTCCTGTTCTCCTGATCTATTTGAAAATCAGTAGTGCCGGAAATTGACCTATGTGAGTCATTCATCGCATTCATCTCCGAATAGGCGGATCCGGCTGCGAGAGCAACCGCCAAGGTAAAAGCAAAGATTGCCATCTTCATCGCATCGCCACTCCAAGTAGGTGCCAACGACTGCTATCGAGCAACCGAGCTTGCAGACTTTGGCACGAATTTCCATAACCACGTTCCTACGCCCTATTACGCCCGATCCGGCTTGTTACTTGACGCCGATAAACGATGAACACGAGGCAAAACACCTCTCTATTCAATAAATCGAGCGCCCTTCAACTCTCGCGGAGGGTCGTCAATTAGCAATTCGGAAGAAGCATGCCAGTGGCGTTGAGGCTGATTGCGCGGTTGCCTCCGAGAGGTGTGAATACTGATGACGATCTTGAGACGGCGAGGGCGAAGTGTTCAAACGGGGAGACGAGTCCGATCTCGACATTGGAGGGAATTGAGTTCCTTCCTGGGATGGCTGTATCGTCAAGCAACAACCCTTCCAAGCATCATCCACACAACAGCGCCCAATGGCATCACCTCGCAGAAAGCGACTCAAAGCAGGTGAGAGAGTATTGCTCTCATTGACGGTCCCGCAGGTTGAGTTCCTTGCCGGCAAAATTCCTATCAGCGACGGATTGCGCTCAGCGATCTACAAATCCAGAGTATGGGATGACATCGTCAAAATTCGATGCAGTCTGGAAGAATTGGCTGAGCTGTCTGGTACAGTTGAGCGTGCCGGTAGTATTGATTCCACGACGGATAGTGAGCTGAGTCGAAATCTCCAAGCCGCAATTGCTGAAGTCGAGCAACGGTATTTCATGCCGATAAAGCTCGCCAGGACACCCTAGGTGCAGTGACCGGTGTTGCTCTGGGAGCCTCCCCGGTTAGGGTCACCTAATATCGACATGCTCGCCAGCGATACACAGCAAAGGGACACTTGAAGTAGCATGACCTATGAACAGTTCCTCGACGAAGTTGCCACCCTAATCACGGAGAAGTACGATCTCGCTGATGATGTCGCCATTCAGATGGTGATGCGCGCTCAGGCGGGCGAATTCTTCAGTGGGCACGACGATGACCCATCCTTGTGCACACTGGACCGGGCGCACCAAGCTGCAAGAATAGTTTTCGAAAAATACAAATGAGGGGCGCAGGAATTTGGGGCGACAGGGGAGCCAAATAATAGGTAGGTTCTTCATCACCCAGGTCGCGTGGCACGTCCTGATCGTCATCTTTCTGCAATCTCTCGCGCAAAGTACGCACTTCCGTTTGAAGCATCTCAATTCGCTGCCGCTGTCTGAAGACGGTCTTGTTTAACTCTACCAGCATATTCGATCGAATCTTGCGTAGTATCCGGCAACCAGATTTCCTTGGCCATACACGTCAAATGGGCCGTTGCCAATCAACAATGACGGCACTGCCAAAATCGCGCGATAATTCCAAGTTCATCACTGGAGAGCACAAAGAATGTCGAACATCGCAACCGTATTAAAGGAAGAGATCTCTCGGTTATCCCGCCGCGAGCTGCGAAGTGAAACGGATGGGCTGAGGCGGTCTTCCACCCAGTACCGCTCCGATATCGCCGACTTAAAGCGGCGAGTCGTGGCGATTGAGAAGTACCTCAGTCAGTTGGAGAAGCGGGCCGCCAAGGCGGCCCCGACGCCGATTGAGCCCGGCGCAGCAAAGGGCCTGAGATACTCCGCAACGCGATTCCTTGCCCAGCGTCACCGGCTGGAACTGTCGCAACTTGAGACCGGTTTCCTGCTGAACGTGTCACCGCAGACGATCTACAACTGGGAGACCGGGAAGACACGGCCACGGCCGGAACAGATCACGAGGATTGCTGCGATGAGAAAGCTCACCAAGACAGCGGCGCGGGCAATTGTTGATGGTGCGAGGAGATAGCGCGCGGGATCGACTTCTCATGAACAACAATCCTGTCGGGTGGTTCGAAATCTACGTTCAAGAGATGCCCCGTGCAAAGCGTTTCTACGAGGCCGTCTTCAATGTTCAACTGACCAAGCTTGACACGAAGGACATTGAAATGTGGGCCTTCCCGCTGAACGAACTCGCGCACGGCGCTTCCGGGGCATTGGTGCGAATGCCTGGATTTCCCTCTGGCGGAAACAGTACGTTGATCTACTTTGGCTCTGAGGATTGCGCGATTGAGAGCGGGAAAGCAGCCCGTGCGGGGGGCAAGGTGCACAGGGACAAGTTTTCGATCGGCCAATACGGGTGTATCGCTCTTATCGTCGATACTGAAGGCAACATGATTGGCCTGCATTCGATGAATTAGCAACCGTCTCTTGCGTGTCCCTGCTCCGGCCAGCCTGTCGAAGCCAGGCACTCCCCAGCGGTGACCCCCGTGCTCCCAATGAATCCGCGACCGGGCCCGTTATGCGGCCTCCCGTGTTGCGATCGGTTCGAACCCCAACGTTTTGCATGCGCCGAAGCCGGTGGAGGTGATTTGAAGCAGGAAGCTTGCGCTATTTTCGACTTGGTTGCTCGGCGAATTGGTTTAGAGTCGAGCCGCTGTCAATTCCAGAACCACGATCCGGCCACCGGAGATTCGATGAAATGAGAAGCCACCTGCTCACGCATTTCGTAAAGAGCCTGCACCTTCGATTGGATGCCCCGATGCCCTCGGAGTTGAGGAATTGTCACGACAAGGTCAATCTGATACGAAAGTGTTCCGAAGGCGCTCAAGGCGCAAAGGTTCTTCAGTTTACACGGGAGAAGAAGGGGCGCTAAGCCCACTTACTTCTTCTGATAGGTATCCAGCTTGATACCCTCGCGCGCGATAGCCGCTGCTACGGGCGGGGTCTGCGCCAGCCGTTCGACGTAGGCCCTGTAAATCGGCAGCGAGGCCGGATCGATCCCGGCGAGACCGCCCCAGCGCAAGAAGACCAGCGCATAGGCATCGACGAATGACAGCTTGTCGCCCAGCAGGAAGGGCGCGGCATTCTCAGCCATTCCCTGAATGCGCTCCAGATGGCCGCGAAACGCTCCGACCGCGGTCCGCTTGATTTCCGCCTGGGCAGGCTCGCCGTCGGCGAAATTCTGCGGCCGGAAAATGCGCGTGAAGGTTGAGTGAACCGTGTTGTTCATCCATGCGAACACCGACAGCGCCTCGGCGTGCCGCCAGAGAGCCGCCGGCAGCAGCCCGGCCTGCGGACAGCAGCGGTCGAGATAGTCGCAGATCGCCACGATCTGGCTCAGCGGCTGGCCGTCGACCACCAGCACCGGCACCAGACCCAAAGGGTTGAGTTGCAGGTACTCCGGAGTGTGCTGTTCGCCCTTGTGCAGCTTGACCGCCTGGGTCTCGAAATCATCTCCGGTTGCGGCCTTGATGGCTTCCAGGCCGACATGGGGCACAAATGAACAGGCACCCGGTCCATAGTAGAGCTTCATCATGAAATGCCTCCCGTGTTGTGGCAGACGATACCCTGCGGGTCCATTGCTGCGCCCGACAACTTTAAGCCAGCGCCGCGGCAACTGCAACGCCGGGACGAGTATCGCGGCACGGCTGGACAACATTCCTTCGACTTGGTGCTAGGATTGAATTGCCACCAAGCCAAACACCCAGACCGTGATCAGCCACCATGCCACCCCGGAAAGCGGGGAATTCGAGCTCGGGATTGCCGAGCTTGACGCTCAGCACCGCAAGCTCAGCGATCTGCTCGAACGTCTGCGCGACTCCACCGACAGAAAGTATGGCCATGCGGTGAATGCGATCCTGACCGAGCTGGACATCCACACGCGGATTCATTTCGGAGTGGAAGAGAGCCTGATGCGCCTGCTCGCATTCCCGGATACCGAGGCCCATGTTCTGGAACATCGCCAGCTGGCGGAACAGCTCGACAAGTTCCGGCAGCGCGCCCAGAACTTTGACATTTCGGACGGGCTCTCGGGTTTCATCCAGACTTGGTTGCTCGATCATATCAACGACCATGACCGAAAACTGGTCGCGCATCTCCTGAGCAAGGGTATCGATCCGGTCACGGCGCCAACGGCTGACTAAATGGGTTGGCCCCCGGAACCAAACCCGGGCACCAGTGGTAAACTTGGCGATGCCTTCATCGAACGCTTCCTCGTAACGGCCGGGTTCCCTCGGACGGTCCCGCTTATTCTCATCAATATCCATGAACCAGCCCAAGAGTCCAGCCGAAATCGCCCGCGAAACGTTGAAGCGTCTGGCGGCGAGCCATCTGCCGCCGACGCCGGAGAACTTTCAGGCCTGCTACAACGAGATCGCGGAGGTTCCAAGCAAGGCGCCGTTTCCAGAGCAGCAGCTGAGACATCTGGCAGTCGCGTTGCCTGTAAGGCACGAGGTCCAGAAGGAACATCTGGCAAGTCTCGACGCCGCGATCAGCCGGCATAGTTGGCAGGGCGTCGAAAAGGCGTTGGCCGCTTACCTGGAGGCCGTCGACGGGGTTGCAGCCAGAATCGCCGGTGGGCACGCCGGCGTGGCGGTTCTGCCGCCCGAATTCACCGTCAAGCTTGCCCACTTCATCGAATGCGCCCTGGCGTACCTGGGCGACGGCAAGGAGGCGGCTGCGGAAACCGCCGAAATCCTGATCCAGTCGCTGCGCAATTCACCCGGCGATTTCCACCTGATCCAGGATCTTCTGAACAAGCTGAGTCAGCAGATAGAGGCCGCCGGCGGCGAGCAGACGCACATCAGAAGCAGCCTGCTGGACTTGCTGCACCTGATCATCGAGAACATCGGCGAACTGGCACTCGACGAAAGCTGGCTCAAGGGACAGATAGAAGGGTTGCTGGTGGCCATTGAGCCGCCGATCACGCTGCAACGGCTCGCGGAAATGGAACGCCGCCTGCGCGAGGTGATCGCCAAGCAAGGCGAGATCAAGCGCCAGTCGATCGAAGCCGAGAGGGAGATGCGCACCATGCTGGCCGCCTTCGTCGTCAGCCTTGCGACGATGAACAAGTCCAGCGCGGCATATCAATCGACCATTGAAGAGAGTGCCAGGAAGATCGAGAAGGTCAAGAGGATCGAGGACCTGGCGCCGCTGCTGAAGGAGGTTATTGACGCCACCCACGCCATGGCGCAGGAGACCTCGCATACCCGGGATCAGCTGAAGGGCATGCAGGAGAAGGTGGAATCGACCGAGGCGACCCTCGTCCGCCTGTACGAGGAGCTGGACCACGCCAGCGCCCAGGCACGCCATGACCCTTTGACCGACGCGCTGAACCGCAAGGGACTTGACGATGCCCTCGCCCGCGAAATCGCCAGCGTTCGCCGGCGAAACGTGCCGCTGTCGATTTGCCTGCTGGACATCGACAACTTCAAGAAACTCAATGACCGCTTTGGCCACGATGCCGGGGACCAGGCGCTGATCCACCTGGCCCGGATCGCCCGCCAGAGCGTGCGCCCGAATGACATCCTGGCGCGCTACGGCGGAGAGGAGTTTGTGATTCTGATGCCCGACACCAAGCTCGAGGACGGCATCGAAGCGATGGTGCGGCTGCAGCGCGAGCTGACCAAGAAGTTCTTCCTTTCCGACGCGGAAAAGATCCTGATAACCTTCAGCGCGGGGGTGGCGCAGTTGGGTTCCGACGAGCCCGGCATCGATGCCATCAAGCGCGCTGACAAGGCCATGTATCAGGCCAAGCGCGCGGGCAAGAACCGAGTCGTCGGCGGCTGACCTCCGGATCAGGCATCCGACCGGTCAGAGCCGGATTGCCGACGGGTCGTTGCCCCACTCCGCAAGCGCGGCGTCGACGCCAGCATCCGCTTGTTCGAAGCGTGCCAGGATGTCCTCGGCGACATGGCGCCAATGGGCGTTGCCGAGCCTGACGGCGGACAGTAATCGAAGCGCGTCGCCGTCTGCCTGCCAGCCAAGGTAGGCCGCGACCAGCCCGGGAAACAACGCAAGGCGCATGCCGTCGAAATTGGCGAACCAGAAATGCAGTGACCCCCGCGCATCGTGTTCCAGCAGCGCAGGCAGGGTAACGAGGCAGTCCGCCAGGTTGTCGCGCACGGCTCGCGCCACGACTTCGGCGCGTTTGCTTCGGCAGGAGGCGAGCATTTCCTCCCAGATCGGGCTGAGCCACCGTCCTGCAGCGTATTCGCCGAGTTCGTGCAGCACCAGGACCTCGGTTTCCGCCTCGGCCATGCGTTCGATCGCTGCGGGGGCGCCGGCTTCGTATTCGTAACAGTCGAGCGCGGCCTTCAAGGCCCCGTCACTGCGCTTCGCCTGCCATGCCTCGACCTTCTCCCACAGCAATTGCCTGAGGGCCTCGCCGCGCACGACAATGGTGTCGCCCCGCAATACCGCAGGTACCGCCGTCAGGTCGCGCGCATATTCGCGTCCGCAGACCTGCACGCGCAAGCCGTCACGCCGCTCTTCGCGGACCAGTCGGCCGAGGAAGAAATGAGGCTTGCGAAAACGCCCGATGCCGGCGCCGTAGATCAGTCCGTGCCCTCGCAGCGCCCGATTGATCTCATCGGCTTCGAAGGGTGCTTGATTTCGGCTGCCAACCGGAATGACCGCGTAGTCCTCCTCGGCGAGCTTTTCCCAGAGCGCTTCCCGTGCGATCAGCCAACTGCCGATCTCGCTTCGCGGCGGCAAAGTCCCACCCGGCGGTATGCCGCGCTCCCAGCGGCAATACTCGCGCATCTCCAACAGGTAGTTGCACATGGTCATTTCGCGGGCGTGGCGTGCGTCGGAGATGTGGCAATTGTGCCGTACCGCCTCGACCAGGCGGTCGAGTTCGCACAGTGCGTCGAATCCACCCATCAGTGCTCCTCCGCCGGACCTGCCGGGGGGCCCATCCGCCGGCGTCCCTGCCAGTGTACGACGCTGCCGACGATAGGTTCAAAGGGAAGATCCGCCAGGCTGGCAAATCGCGCACGCGCGACCGAATGCAGTTGCTGTATGTCCGGAACGGTCCCCTGGATATCGAGCACCTGATGCATGCCCCGCAGGCCGCCGCATTCGAGCTTCATCGCCAAGGCGTGGGGCATCGCCGCGGCGGTATCCGGTTGCTTCAGCGCGAATACGGACTTCGTCCTCAGCAGCTGGCGCAACGCAACGCAGCGGGCATGTGCCGGGGGCATCGAGCACACCACCGTCTGGATTTCGGCGTAGGCGCGCAACTCGGCCAGTTCGCAGACGGCACACCTCGCCAGCAGCGCCTTGCCGAAAGCACAGGGGTATTGGGTTTGGACGCCGCGCGGGTCCTGTTGGGTGTCCTGGTTCATTTCAGGGGATCGAATTCGTTGCGCGAATTCGCCCTCCGCCGCGAGTTCTCTCGGACGAACTTGTACCACATTTCCCGCCGCAAGATGGGAATGATGAATGGACCCACCCGACCGTCATGCGGGAATTCGCATGACGGCTGCATTTATCGGTATCGAGCCAGGTTGCGCTGGATGAGACGGCCGGTGCCCGAGCTTGCTTCCGCAGCGTTAACTCTTGGTGGTGTCGAAACTGGCACGCATGCGCTTGCCAATCGACATCAGGAACTGCAGCGCGGCCTGGTTCTCGGCGTCCCCCATGACGCGCATCATGGCCATCAGGCCGCCGCCTGGCGCTGGCATTTGTCTGGCGTCCTGGGCGCCCAGGTTCAGGCAGCCGATCAAGCGGTCGACCATTTCAATGTGCTCGATCAACTTCGGCAGGCGGTCGGCGAGGATGTCGAGGGAACCGGAATTGTTGAGGCGGTCCAGGATGTCGATGAGGCGCTCGACGCCGCTGCGATTGAGGCGGTCGATGACGCTTAGGGCTTCGGCGGCCATCTGGGCCACCCGCCCGACCATGTCGTCATTCATGGCGTCCTCGGCTGCGGCGACGGTGCGGGCGATGTCGACGACGCGCTGCAGGTCGCCATTGTCCAGGAGGCGGGCAAGTACCGGCAGGGCACGCTCGACGCCGCTGCGGTTGAGCCGGTCGAGAAGATCAAAACTGGTTCCCGCCATCTCCGTGAAGCGCCCGACCATGTCGTCGGAGGCTGCGTCCTCGGCCGCGCCATAGACGCGCGCCAGGCTGCACAGGCGTTCCAGATCGCCGTTATGCACCATCTGCGCGAGCGCGGGGAGGGCCTTGTCGACACCGCTGCGATTGACCTTGTCGAGCAGGTCCAGCGCCTGTGCGCCATTCTCGGCCAGACGCGAGACCATGTCGTCGGTAATTGAGTCGGTCGCCGCCTGCAGCACGCGTTCGACCTCCGGCAGCGCGCCGGCGTTGCTTGTATTGTCGCTCATGATCGGTTCCCTAGAGCAGGCCGCGCGCCGAGATCCAGTAGAGCTTGTTGTAGGCAAGCTTGAACCAGTGTATGGCGCGGGTCGGCGCTTTCGGATCCGGCGGCTGGAGATAGTTGAACATGGCGTAGGTGGCCTTCTCCGAGCCGGTCTGGATGAAGCAGAAGACCTTGCCGTCGTACTTTCTGACCGGCGCGCCGAAGCGGACCATCGCGGCAATGTTGGCGCCTACCGTCTCCGCTTCGAAGTGGGCGGTCGACCCGGCTTTGCTGATGGGAATATTGGTCGTGTCGCCGAGAATGAAGACGTTGTCGCGACCTTCCATGTTGAGGTTGTGGCGGTCGGTGGGAATCCAGCCGTTCTGCCCCATCTTGTTGCTCTCGATGACTTCCATGCCTTTGTGTGCGGGGATGGAAATAAGCATGTCGTAGCTGACCTCGGTGCCCTCCTCGCTATGCAGTACCTTCTTCTCGCCGTCGATCGATTTCAGGTTGAAGAGGGTCTCGTAGGTAATGCCGACTCGGTCCATCTCCGGTTGCGCCCACTTGGCGACGTTCTCGAGCGTATGCACACGGCCGATGGGATAGGTGTAGTGGATCTGCACCTTGTCGCGGATCCCGCGTTCCATGAAGTATTCGTTGAGCATGAAAGTGATTTCCAGAGGAGCCATCGGGCACTTGTGCGGCACGCCCATGGCGATGACGATCTTGCCGCCCTGGAATTCACGCAGGCGGTGGAACAGCTTCACGGCGGATTCCTCGGTGTAGAAGAACTCGGCGTTCTCCTTCAACCCGGGGACCGACTCGAGCCACATCCGGCTGCCCGTGGCAATGGCCAGAATGTCGTAGCCGTGGACTTTGCCGCCCTTGGTCTTTACCTGGTTGGCATCGAGCATGAACGTCTCGACCGGATCGACGTGGAATTGGATGCCCGGTTCGAGCAGGCTCGCCTGGTCGCGGTAGAGTTCGTCCGGGGTCATGCGTCCGACTGCGACATAGAGCAGGCCGGGCTGATACATGTGCTGGTCCGACGCTGAGAGCATGGTGATCTGCACCTTGCCGGACTTGAGTTCCTTCTTGAGAGTGCGAGCGACATTGTTGGCGAGTATGGTTCCGCCCATGCCGCCGCCGACGATCAATATTTTCATGCGTGTCTCCTCTTATTGGATGAAGATCGGCACCGCGCTGGCGCCGTCCCGATGCCCTGCCTGCCTTACTTGCTGCGTTTCAGATTGATATGCCAGACGCCTGCTTCCTCGCGGGAGCCGAGGAATTCGTGGCCAACCTTCTTGAGCCACTCGGGAATGTCGCCGGCCGACCCTCGGTCGGTGGACAACACCTCAATCTCATCGCCGATCCCAACCATCTTGATTCCGGCGATCAGCTCCATCAGGGGTCCGGGGCAGAAGCTGCCGCGCGCGTCGATGATTTTCTTTTCCGCCATCGCCTTGTCTCCTCGTTTGGTTAGAAAGACCAGACCTGTCCGTCCCTGGACGCGTCGAGAAACATCGTCAGGCCCATTGCCTCGCCTATGTAATCTTCGAGTCCGCCTTGTTCGATGCCGAGCACGTCCATCGCCATCGAACAGGGGTGAATCTTCGCGTCGCCGAGGGTCACGGCCTGTTCGAACAAGGCCTTGAACGGAGGAACCTTCTTCTGCTCCATCCGCTTGCCGACCGGGCCCTCGCACGGTGCCTGTTCGTCGGCGCCTTTGACGAAGTACCGCAGGGCGTTCATGGAAAGAAACACCAGCACCTCATTGCCGCTGACCGCGCCGACCGACGCGACCATCGCGGCCATTTGCAATTGTTCGCGTTTGTCCGAAACCACAACGACGCTGATCTTGTTCGAGTCCACCATTGTTCTCCCGATGGTACTCAGGCTCAGTCTTGCCAAGCCTGATTCTGAAATAGCCCTACTGACATCATGCGACTATACTACAACCAATTTTGCGCCGTAACCAAATCAATTAATGGCCGACTAAATTTGGCAACTATTTTGCGCATGCATGGCTGAATCTCAATGAGGCGTCCGAATTGGACCGCTTCCCCCGCAGTGCGGTTCTGCTATGGCATGATGTCACCGCAGGTTCGCGCGACGGCGACGCAAAATCTCGTCATGTGGTCGGCAGAACCTATTCATCAATTCAGGACACCACGATAATGATCTTCGATCAACGGCGATTTGACCGGGCCATCGCCCTTTTCGACGCGGCAAATCGCGAGGATCCTCGCCACGATAATGCCGGCGGCACGGATAGCCCCAAGGAGCTGCTGTATTCCCTGCGTATGACGGAAATGCTCGGGCGCTTTGCGCCCGGCGCTTCCGAGGCGGTTCGTCTCGCTTGCCGTGCGCAGCATATCCAGCGCTGGAAGATTCCGCGGGCGGAGTATCCGATGACGCCGCAGGGTTACCAGCACTGGCGCACCACGCTCTACAAGTTCCACGCCGACCTGGCAGGAAAGCTGATGCAGGACGCGGGCTACGACGAGGAAATGATCGAAAGAGTGAAGAAGATCGTCAGCAAGCGTGGAATCAAGGTCAATCCGGAGACGCAGATGATGGAGGACGTCGCCGATCTGGTATTCATCGAGCACTACATGCTCGGCTTTGCCGGGCAGAAGCCGGACTATACGGAAGAGAAGTGGCTTGATATCATCAGGAAGACTTGGAAGAAGATGTCCGATGGGGCGCATGCCTTCGTCCTCGCCGGCAAGGTCGAGCTGCCGGAACCCCTTGCGCCACTGATACTAAAGGCTGTCGAATGAAGCACCTGACTCCAAAAGAAGCCGAGAAATTCCTCCACGAGAATCCGTTGGCGCTGTTCATCGACGTCCGCAGCGAAATGGAGTTCCTGTTCGTCGGCCATCCGGTGGGCGCCATCATGGTGCCGTGGAATGACGGACCGGATTGGGAGATCAATCCTCATTTCGTCGCCCACGTCAGGAAGGCCGCGAGCGTCGACCGGCCGATCGTGTTGATCTGTCGCAGCGGCAATCGCTCCAGGGACGCTGGCGCGGCGCTGGAGCAGGCAGGCTTTACCTCGGTATTCAACGTCCTGCATGGTTTCGAGGGCGAACTGGACGAGCATCACCAACGCGGCAGGACCAGCGGCTGGAGGCATGACGGGCTGCCCTGGGAACAGTGCTGAGGAGGAAGCATGGCGGATCGCAGGTTGCAGGTTTTTCACACGGTGGCAAAGCAATTGTCCTTCACCAAGGCCGGCGAAGTGCTGTTCATGACCCAGCCAGCGGTTACGTTCCAGATCAAGCAGCTCGAGGAGCATTTCGATACCCGGCTGTTCGATCGCGGCCACGGACGCCTCTCCCTGACCCCCGCCGGCGAGACGGTGTTCGCCTATGCCGAGAAGATCCTCAACCTCTCCGCGGAAATGGAAGTGCGGCTCTCCGAGATGACGGGAGAGGTCTGCGGACCGTTGCTGGTCGGCGCCTCGATGACGATTGCCGAGTTTCTCCTGCCCCGCATCCTCGGCGAATTCAAGTCGCATTACCCCGGCGTTCAGCCGAATCTGGTCGTTGCCAATTCTGAAACCATCGAGAAGCGGATCGCCGAGCATGCGCTTGACATCGGCTTTATCGAGTCGCAATCCCATAACACCAACCTGCAGATCGAGCCGTGTTGCGACGACGAGCTCGTGGTTGTGTGCAATCCGCGCTTTCCCCTGGCCCGCCTGAAGGAAGTGCCCCCGGACCGGCTGCTCGACCATCCCTATGTATCCCGCGAGGCCGGTTCCGGCACACGCGAGTTTACCGACGCTTACCTGCGCGAGCATGGCCACAGCATCGAGCAGCTGAACACCGTCATGGAGCTCGGCAGTCCGGTGGCGTTGAATGCGGTGGTCGAAACCGGGCTGGGCTACACCATCGCTTCCCGGGCCTCGGTGACTGCGTCGCAGCGCCTCGGCGAACTCGTCGCCATCCCGCTCAAACCGCGCTTCACGCGCACGCTGTCGATGGTCTATTCAAAGGACAAGTTCCGCTCCAAGCTGGTCACTACCTTCGTCGAATTCGCCGCGGAACGCCTCAAGCAGATCTCCGCCAAGTAGCGGCGGCTGCCTCAGCCGCAGGTGCGGACGCGTTCGTAGTAACGGGCGCGGTAGAGCAGGCGCCGGCAGGATGCGTCATCCTGGAACGCGGAACGGTCGTGCAGCACATTGTTGCAGACCAGGCCCATGCCGGCCTCGAGGCGTCCGCGCAAGGTCCACGGCGTCGCCCGCGCGAGGATGTCTTCCAGCGCCGCCACGGCCGCCGTCGCAGGGTCCTTCCACTCGATGCTGACGCGCCGGGCGGTATAGCGCATGTGCAGGTGCCCCCCGTCATCGACCGAGAAAACCGGACCGCCTTGCGCGGCACGCGCCTCACCCTCCGCCTCGCGACGCGCCGGGATGGTCATGACATCGGGCGCCGACAGCGCGCGCACGAATTCGGGATCGCGATCGCGCAACAGAATGTAGGCAATTTCGTGGTCAAGCAGCTGGTTGTCGCCGCCGCTCGTCGCCGGGCGGACGCAATGCAGCAGCATGCCGCGCACGGTGCGTTCCGGCGGGTTGTAATAGCCGTCGGTGTGCCATTTGATGGCGCGGTCGGTGTACGGGATGAATTCGGCGTGGGTGCTTCCCTCCGCCACGGTCAATGCGGAGATGCCTTCATCGTCTGCGAGGTAGTGCTTGTCGAGATTGAAAAGCCCGAGTTGCTCGCCCAGGAGACGAGGAATCTCGGGGTCGGCGGTCCCGGCGGCGTTGCTGGCATAGATCGCCATGTTGGCGCGCCCGACGCGTTCGAGGATGGCGTCGCGTTCGGCGCTGCTCAGGTTACGGGGATCGTGGACTTCCACCAACAGCTCGGCCAACGTTACGGGGGCGGCGGCAAGTTTGCCCTCACGCCAGGCGGCGTATGCCTCGGGCTGGTCAAGCGAAAATGGCGAGTCCATGGATGTGGCTGCGCCGCTCAATCGCCCGTGATCCGCGAGCGCCGCGCCGTTGCGCCGTCCGGCGCCTGGTCGTTGCCGGCGAAGAGTCCGGCCAGGGTTTTCTCGACCGCCTTGACCGCTTCGGGAACTTCGATTTCCATGACCTGATCGTAGACCCATGTCTTGTCTTTTGCCGGGACGACCTCGCGGATGCGGCTCGCGAAACAGCGGCGAAAGCCGAAGTCGGGGCCGCCATCGGAATACTCGAAGTTCGCATAGTCGGCGCCGGCCTGGTTGAAAAGAGTGAGGAAGTGCTGCCGGCAGGCGCCGGGAGCCGATTCCGCAATCAGCATTCCGGCGTTGTCCTCGATCACCTCCGACAGGCGGATCGCCAGGGCCCGGGTGAACTCGGCACGCCGCGCCGCATCCAGGTCGCGATAGGCGATGCGATCGGCCAAATGGGCAAGGAAGGCCAGATATTCGCAAACGAAATCGAAATACGAGCGCCCGATGTCGATGTCGAATTTGGCTTCGCGCATCCGTTTGATCGATTCCATCGCCAGCTTCCAGGCGAGCATGGCGACGACGCTGGCCAGCGTCGCCTGGCTACGGGGTTGGCCGCGGGAATGAAAGTTACTCCTGATGCGTATGGTCATGGTCTTCAGTGGGCTCGACGGTCGCGCTGTGTGGGTATTTATTAAATGAAATCTAATCGCCCTCGAACTCGCACAGCGCAAACACCTTCTGGCCATGCTTCTCGAGGCGTTTTCGTCCGCCGAGGTCGGGCAGGTCGATGACGAAACAACATTCGACGATCTTCCCTCCCATGCTTTCGATCAATTTCGCGGCGGCCTCGGCCGTGCCGCCCGTGGCGATGAGGTCGTCTACGAGCAGGACCTTATCTCCCTTGGCGATGGCATCGACATGCATCTCGATGCGGTCGGTGCCATACTCCAGGGCGTAGTCGTGACCGACGGTCTCGGCCGGCAGCTTGCCCTTCTTGCGGATCGGCACGAAGCCGACACCCAACTGGTAGGCCAGCGCCGCGCCGATGATGAACCCACGTGATTCGATGCCGGCGACCTTGTCGATTCGGACCCCGGTATAGCGATTGACCAACTCGTTGATGGTGACGCGAAACCCGACTGGGTCTTTCAACAACGTTGTGATGTCCCGAAACATCACACCCTGCTTGGGGTAATGGGGAACGGTGCGGATGCGCGATTTGATGGGCATGGCGAACTCCAGAACAGTCAGCGGGGACTCAACAGGCGGCCCGCAACGGCATCGAGTCGCCTGAGCGCGGCGGGGTCGCGCGCCTCGGGTGAGGTAATCAGGGCATGTTCCAGCGCAAAACGGCAGCTGCATGCAGTCGCAGTGGCGTCGCCGTGCACTCGAGGCGCCACCTTTTTCACGAGGTTTCGTGCGTTCCCGGCGTTGGCGAGGAGCACCTTGACGATGGCATCGACCGTCACGTCGTCGTGGTGCGGATGCCAACAGTCGTAATCCGTCACCATCGCCACAGTGGCATAGCAAAGCTCCGCCTCCCGCGCCAACTTGGCCTCCGGCATGTTGGTCATGCCGATTACGTCGCAGTTCCAGCTCCGGTAGAGCTCGGACTCGGCAAGGCTCGAGAACTGTGGCCCCTCCATCACCAGGTAGGTGCCGCCGCGCGCCACCTCGATCCCGGCCTCGCGCGCCGCTGCTTCCAGATGATTTCCCAGACGGTTGCACACCGGGTGCGCCATGGACACATGCGCCACCAGGCCGGAGCCGAAAAAACTCTTGACGCGGGCGAAACTGCGGTCGATGAACTGGTCCACGATGACAAACATGCCGGGCCTCAGGTTTTCCTTCAGAGACCCGACGGCGCTCACGGATATCACGTCTGTGGCTCCGGCTCGCTTGAGGACGTCGATATTGGCGCGGAAGTTGATCTCCGACGGCGGAATCCGGTGACCCCGGCCGTGGCGGGGCAGAAATGCCATTTGCTGCCCGTTCAGTTCGCCCAGGAGCAACTCATCGGAGGCTTCCCCGAAGGGCGAGGCGAAGCGCTGCCAGCGTTTTTCCGTCAAGCCCTCGATGTCGTAGACACCGCTGCCGCCGATAACGCCGAGAACCGCTTGCCTGTTGTTGCGTGTCATGCTGCCTGGCCTCCTGTTGATCGATCAGGCCCCGTCTCGCCCGGGGCTGGAGTCAAATCACCCGATCGTTCCCTCCGTCGACCGGGACTTGGGCGCCCGTGGTCTTGGAAAAGAGCTCCCCGCACATTTCGGCCGCGAGTTCGGCGACATCCCGGCTGGTCACCTCGGTGTGAAGAATATTGTTCTTCTTGTAGGCGTCCACGGTGAGGCCGTAGTGCCTGGCCCGTGACGCCAGAACCTCGTCCGTCCAGATGCCGGTATCGAACACGGCGTTCGGGTGCAGCGAGTTGATGCGGATGTTGTCGTCACCCCACTCAAGCGCGGCCACGCGCGTTAACTGGTTCAGCGCAGCCTTCGATGCCGAATAGGCCGCCGCGCCCGGTCCCGGCGCGGGAACGTTCTTCGAGCCGATGACCACGACTCGACCGCCACGGGGTGCGAGCTTGAGGAAGGGATGCGCCTCGCGCATCAGGAGGAAATTGGCATCCAGATTCACGCCCATCACCTTGCGCCACTCGTCGGTGGCCAACGCGTCGATCCGCCTCCCGCCGGGAAAAATGCCGGCGTTCAACACCAGCATGTCGACTCCACCGAAGGCGTCGGTGGCCCGCGCCAGAGCATTCTTCAATTGATCTTCGTTGGCGACGTCACATACGAGGCCGAGGAAATCCGCCCGTGCATGCAGCGTTGCGATCGCCGGGTTCAAGTCGAGGCCCACCACCGCCGCGCCGCGCGCCAGCAGCGCGGCGACGCACGCCTTGCCGATGCCGGAAGCGGCGCCGGTCACCAGCGCGACCTCGCCGGCAAATGCCGGCGGCCTGCCGCTCTTGTTCATTTTGGCCTGTTCCAGGTCCCAGTACTCCACGGCGAAGATCTCCGCCGCCGGCAAGGCCGCATAGCCGCCCAGCGCCGTGGCACGCGCGATGATCTGCATCGTGTGGGAGTAAATTTCCGCCACGATGGCCGCATCCTTGGCGGAGCGGCCGACGGCGCACATGCCCAGCGCCGGGTCGAGCACCACCCGTGGCGCCGGGTCCAGCATCTTCTTGCGTTCCTTGGCCAACGGTTCGTACGCGGCGAAGTACGCGCGGTAATCGTCGGCATAACTCTGCACATTCCGTCCGAGCAGCGGCAGGCGCTTGGTGCGGATCACGTGATCCGGCGTCGCCGGACCGTGCTGCGAAATTTGATTCAGGTCAGTCCGACTGACGAAGGCCATCGACTGCGGATCCGAGTGTCGCGACACCACGACCGGGAAACCGGCAACATCGGCAATTTCCTTGCGCAAGCGCGCCAACTCCAAAGCGGCCGGCGCCGGCGCCGGTGTCGCCACCGACTCGATCTCCCAGGCGCGGTGGTGCTGCAGATAGCTCTCCGCCCGCCCGACCAGTTCGATCATGCGGTCGTAGGATTCCTGCGCCGTCGCGCCGAATGAAAAGATTCCGTGATTCAGCAGCACCATGCCGATGGTCCGGGGTCCGGCCTGCAACGGAAACTGCTCGGCACACAGGCGCGCCAGGTCGAAACCGGGCATCACATAGGGAATGACCACCACCGAGTCGCCATAGATCTCGCGAATGCGCGCTGCGCCACCGGCCGAATTGGTAACGGCGATCACCGCGTCGGCATGCGTATGGTCGACGTACTTGTAGGGCAGGATGGCATGGAGAATGGCTTCAACCGAAGGTACCGGCGCCGAAGCGCGCCGAGTGTGGGTCACAAGTTCATTGACCATCGCCGGATCGGAGAGCGTCGGCAACCGGGCGAGTCGTTGCAGGTGTGCCAATTGCACCGGCGCGAAGCCCCCTGCCTCGATCTTCTCGAGATCCCAGCCACTGCCCTTGACGTAAAGGATCTCTTCATCCTCACCGAAGGCGTTGCGATCGACGATCTTGACCGAGGTATTGCCGCCGCCGTGCAGGACCAGGGACTTGTCGAGGCCGAGCAGGCGGGAGGTGTATACCCGCCGCGCCAGTTCGTCGATCCTGGTGGATAGTTCGTTGCTGTCGAGCAGGTTGTTCATGGGCAGGCGGGCTGAGACGAGGCGAGGGTAGGCGCGGGCTCAGTTTACCCGAATGCCGCCCGGCAAAACTGCGCGACGCGTCAGTAGCCGCCCTTACCCAGCGGCTGCGGCAGGCCGCCGACCTTGCAGGCCTGCTTGGCGGGGCCGGTCGGGAACAGGTCATACAGGGCCTTGCTATCGCAGCCGGGCAGGACGTCCGCCGACACTTCCTTCAGCATGTTGCGAAAGTTGGGCGTATGCCCGTCTTCGCGGTACTTGTCGCGCATGAAGGCGATCACTTTCCAGTGGTCGTCATTAAGTTCGATCCCTTCGGCGGCGGCGACGACGCGTACCACCTCTTCGCCGAAGTCCGGTTCGATGAGATAACCCTCGGCGTCGGTTTCAATGTCGACACCGCCAATCAAATAGCCCATGATTTCGTCCCTTTCAGTCTTTTCTCAGATAAAACTCGTGGTTGCCGCGACCGCTGGCAACCTCCGCGTCCAGATGGATGCTGCCACCCTTCGCCCACGCGCGAACGTCACCCGGGGTGCCCGGGCAGTTGCTGACGAGCAGCAGTACTTCGCCGGACTGCATGTTGTCCAGCAGTTTCCTGGCTTCCAGGATCGGTCCCGGGCAACTGACGCCGCGGATGTCCAGCGTCATGTTGACCCGGCGCCGGGGGCTGCCGCCCTTGCGCAGCGTAAAGGCCGTTTTGCCACCCTCGCGCTGGTCGGTCTTTACCAGTTCATTTCCGGTGATCTTGGCCCAGGCCGCCAGGTCGTCCGCCGTGCCGGGGCAATCGGACACCAGCACTATGGTCTGTCCCGGTTCGATATCGTCGATCACGCGTTTGGCGCCGATCAGCGGCGCCGGGCAGGTCATGCCGCAAAAATCCAGGACTGCCACGGGGTTTTCCACGATTGTGCCTCCTACTTGAATTTGCTCAAACTGCGCCGACGGCGACCGCCGTCCGGTGGGATACGAATATGCCGCACCCGATTTTGCGTGCCCGGCCCAGCCCGCGTTGTTGCAGCCGCAGCGCGTGCTCGTTGCTGAGCCCGTGCAGCATCAGGCTGAATCCATGCATTTGCCCGTCCTCGCCCAGGCGCGCCTGCGCCTTGCCGCAGACCAGGCGGCCGCCGACCCCAATTGCGTCAAGTGACTCGGCACAATCTTCGAGAAACTCGGCCTCGTCGCGGTGCGCCATGACCACCATCGGCGAATATTGCGCGGAAGTCGGTCGCAGGGCGCGAACATGCGGCTCGCCCAGGTGCAGTGGGCTGCCAACGTCCAGGCTCCGACC
>Ga0163199_1000668_pt1 | contig 21535 bp, 16 predicted proteins | sample PL_2010_150m_FD_113537 | JGI IMG/M metagenome (GOLD analysis project Ga0163199, IMG submission 113537) | Freshwater microbial communities from Powell Lake, British Columbia, Canada to study Microbial Dark Matter (Phase II) - PL_2010_150m | ecosystem: Environmental > Aquatic > Freshwater > Lake ...
GCCGTTTGGTCCGCGACTACGAACGCTCCCCTGTGTGCGCAGCTGCGTGGGTGTTTCTCGCCATGATCCGTATCATGATCAATCGCTATTCCTAATTTTCCCATTTTTCAGACAGCCTCTTAGCGGAAATCGCAGTTTTCGGCAAAGAGCCGGGCGAGTGAGTTCCAACCCTCAAAGCCATCACGAACCCCAATCTCGCCATCACTCTGTTGCTGATGCCGCTCGTCGCGTTGGACTACGACGCTGCGCCCGCGACCGGTCGGACGGTCGTGCCGATGGCGCGGCCGCCGGAACACATGAGGGATCTGCCGCCGGACTACCTTGAGCGCCAGCAGGCGAACCTAGCTGCAGTCGCCGGTGGAATGGATAACCTCCACTTCAACAACACCAAGAGCGACGATTCCATCCTCTGGGTGCGGTCCGGACTGGCGGCTCTGATACTCGGCCAGCGTGTCGAAGAGATCAACCGGTTCTTCGAGTCGGAAAAATTCGTATGGCTGGTCAACCCGAAGTTCGGATTCAGCCTTTTCGGGGTGGACTACATGCGCCTGTATGCGCTCCTGAACAATCGCACCGGTCCCATGAAGGGCCCTCTTTCGCAGGCGTCGCAGGAGAACTTTGAAAGGCAGATGTGGGGCGTCGCAGAGGCGAACAGCAAGATTGCAGATGCGCAGCGGAGTGTCCTGGACATGGAGGGCTCCGAGAACCACCACCTATCAAGCAAGACATGCGATCTTCTCGCGGCGCAATTTCTCAAAAATATTCCCGAATACGCCGACAAAAAATACGACGACGGATCGACGCTTGCACAGCAATACGAGGCTCGGCGGAAATACTTTCTGGCGTGGTTTGACGAGAGGTCGAAGCGCGGACAGTTCGTCGAGGCGGGTTCGCCGAGCTATCAAACCCACACGCTCAACGCCCTGTTCAACCTCCGCGATTTTGCGGAGGATCCGGTGCTGCGCAAAAAGGCGGAGATGTTCCTGGATCTGGCCTATGCCAGCATGGCCGAGGAAACGCTGCTGACGACCCGTGGAGGCTCCAAGAGCCGGGTGAAGTCGGGCCATGAATACAATGAGGGCATGAGCGACCGCAGCTACGATCTGCTCTTCAATGCGCCGGGACGCACGTTCGTCCCGCTCCCCAGCAACACGCGCGGCACCAGCAATTATTATCCGCCGCCGGTCGTTGTGGATCTGGCCAGAGACATTGACAGGCGGGGAGACTACGTTTTCGCGAAGCGCTGTCCCGGACCGCTGGCGGGCGGAGTTGATGAAACAACCATCCTGGATGACGAAGGACGGTCGCTTTGGCGGACGCTGGATCCTGAGAAAAGCGTTCTCCGCTACGGATTCGCAACTCCCGATTATGTCCTCGGCTCGGCAGGTCTCGATGAAAAGTGGCTGGTCGATGCGGGCATGGGGTTCCGCTGGCAGGGCATTGTTTTTGCGGGTGACCCACTGGCCCGCATCGGATTCGAGGTCAAACCGGCCGACGACAAAGACTGGAACGGATTCAATCCGTTCTTCAGCGTTCAGGACCGGAACATTCTCATCACGCAGAAATGGGTCCCCGTCCCGCCCAATCCCGCATCGGCGAATCCGGCATTCCTGCGGGTGTATTTCAGCCCGACGCTCGACGAGGTGCAGGAGGAAGGCGGTTGGATCTTTGTGAAGGACGGTGGTGCCTTTGCGGGCATCAAGGTTGTATCCGGCGGCTATGCTTGGACACCGGCCTGGAAGCACGCCGATTCCGTCGTCACTCAGAACAAGAGTTTCATCACTCTGGACTCGGAAAACTCCCCCGTGATCGCGGTTGCCAATCAGGCCGCTGATTACAACAACGACTTCAACGCGTTCAAGGTCGCCCTGAAGGCGCAGCCGATCGGCTTTGCCGGAGGAGTTCTCCGGTTTGCCACGATCACATTCCAGGGCACTCAGCCGGGCAAAGTGAATGGACAAACCGTCGATCTCGCTCCATCCCGCGGCTACAATTCGCCGTTCATCCGCTCGGATTGGAACAGCGGGCTTATTTATGTCAGAAAAGGAAACGAAACCGAGATTCTCGACTTCAGAGATCCGAAGAACCCAATGAAGACCATCGGTGCACCCATCACTTCCGCATTCCCGCCGGGCAGCGGAAGCACCCAGCCCATCATTTTTGGCAATAGCAATCGAAACAACAATAATCCATGAAAGCCATCATCGCCCGAATTTGGCCTCTGTATCTACTGCTCACCGTTTCGGGCTTGAACGCTGCCGAGCCGACAGCCTCCGGGTTGCGGCTGGTGCCTTTCCCCAAGGAGGTGCGTCTTGAGGCTGGCACGTTTGCGCTTGACCGGCCGCTGGTTCTAGAGGCACCGGCCGGACAGGGCGACTGCCTGGTGCATCTGCTGGAGGCGGAGTTCCAGCGTGCGGGAGTTGCGCGTCCCGAAGTGCGCTTGCTGACCACCACGGACCCGGTTGTCCGTTTGCTGGCAGCCGCGGCACCGGCGGATAACATGACCTTTCGCGACCAAGCGACGGCGGAAGACTATGCCTTGCGCATCGGCACGGATGCCATCGAAGTGGAAGGCCGTGGCGCTCCGGGTCTGGGCCATGGTGTGCAAACGCTCTGCCAGTTGATCCGCGCCAACCGGGATAAGAACCGGCTTCCCTGCCTGACCATCCGCGACTGGCCGTCGCTGCGCTGGCGCTGCTTCCAGAACGACATGACCCGCGGGCCGAGCGCCAAGCTTGAAACGCTGGAAGATCAAGTGAGCCTCGGGGCGTTCTTCAAGTTGAATTTGTTCACCTGCTATATGGAATATCAGTATGCCTTCAAAAAGCATCCTGACATCGGACCGGCCGATGGCTCCCTGCAACCGGACGAACTGCGTGCACTGGTCAAGTTTGGCAAACCTCTGGGCGTGGACATCCTCGGCAACCAGCAATCGTTCGGGCATTGGGGCGAGATCCTCAAAAAACCACCGTATGCCCCATTAGCAGAGACTCCCAAAACGCTGACTCCCATGAAAGAGGAGTCCTATCAGTTGCTTGACGATCTCTATTCAGAGGTGTGTCCGCTGGTGCCTTTCCCAATGTTCAACGTCAATTGCGACGAGGTCACCTTGGGCGAGCCTTCGAAGGCTCTGGCCGATGAAATCGGCGTCGGCGGTGTTTACGCGCGGCATGTGGGCCGCTTGCACGACATTCTCCAGAAGAAATACGGCAAGCGCACGATGATCTGGGGGGATGTGATCCTGAACCACCCCGAAAATATCAAGGACATTCCCAAGGACACGATCATACTCCCGTGGGTGTATCGGGCGTTGGACAACTATGATAGCCAGATCAAACCCATCGCCGACGCGGGTTATGAGTTCATGGTCTGTCCGGGCGTCGCCGACTGGAATTGGATTCTCCCCAACTTTGCCATCGCCACGACCAACATCCGAAACTTCGTGCGCGACGGAGCCAAATACGGCGCGCTAGGGATGATCAATACCGAATGGAAAGCCGGGGCTGTGCTGAATGGCCCCAATTGGTATGGCTACGCATGGGGCGCCGAGTGTGCATGGAACGCCTCCACCACCGAGCCTGCTGATTTTAACCGTCGCATCGGCGCGGTGCTGTTTGGCGAACCTTCCGATCATTTCGGCCGCGCCATCCAGGCGCTTGGGGAAATCCACGGACTGTTCGGCACCGCAATATGGCAGGGACTGCAAACCAAACTTTTTTGGGAGCACGATTTCATCACCCAAGAAGATTCCAAGACTGTGAGCGCCCGCGCGCAAAAAGCGCTGGCCTTGGTGCGGCCCGCGATCGAGGACCTCAAGCAATGCCAAAAAGAAGCCGCAGTGAACGGCCAACTCCTGGACGCTCTGCAGTTCGGCGCGCGGCGAATCGAACTGCTGGCCACCCGCCAACTCGACGGGCTGAAGGCACGCCAACTTTACACCGAGGCCGGCACTGCGTCCCCCGCCCAAGCGCTTCCGATGCTCGACCAGGTCGCCACACTGATCCAACAAAACCGCGATGCGCATGAAGCTCTCGGACCACGCTTTTCCGAACTCTGGCTGTCCGAATGCAAACCCTATTTTCTGGACCGGGAGTTGCAGCGCTATCGAAAGCTGGTGGCTTGGTATGATGATCTTCTGCGGCGTGTGAAGGATGCCAAGGTGCAAGTCCAAGCCGGCAAACCGTTACCTCCTGCTGGTGCGGTGGGTTTGAACCCGCCGGCAGGCGATACTTGACCGTGAAAACCTTTTTGAACCTCATAGCCAATATCGCGCGCGACTCGATGGACTAACAATGAAAATCCGAGTTATTGAAATGTTGCTCCCGTTGCTGGCAGCGACCTGTCTTGCCGCAGCCCCGGCACCCAAGCCAGATATCCTCCTGATCATGCCCGATCAAATGCGCGGAGACTGCCTGTCCATTCTCACCCGGGAGTCAGCACTCCGCATTTCGATGAACTGGCCCGACAGGGCGCGCTGTTCAGGCGGGCCTATTCCACCGTTCCTTCCTGTATCCCGGCCCGCTATGCACTGCTCACGGGACTCGCTCCGCAGACCAGTGGCACGGTGGGATTCGCTGCGAAACCGTTCAAGACTGTTCCGCTGCCGGAATTTCTTGCCCGTGCCGGTTATTCCACCGTGCTGGTCGGTCGAAACATGCACCAACCTGCCGCCAGCCAGTTGGGTTATGAGAAGCAGATTTTGGGATCCACCTACGTTGATAACGACGAGTATGACACATTTTTGAAGCAGAATGCACCGGATACCGGCGGCATCAAAAACCTCGTCAACAAAACGATGAAGATTTCATACAACAAGAGTCTGGCAAAACCTTGGCCGCTGGCCGACAACCTGCATCCCACCGCCTGGGTGGCCTCCAAGGCGTGCAAGGTGATCAACGACACACCCGCCAGCCAACCCCTTTTCCTGACCTCTTCATTTTACGCACCTCATCCGCCGCTTTTCCCTCCGCAGAAATACTTCGACGCCTGTTTGCAAAAAAAACTGCCGTCACCCGCGCATGGTGGCTGGGTGGATTGGAACGCCTTGTCACCGCAAGGAAATAAAAACGGCGACCGGATCCTGCTGGAGGGTGACGCACTGCGGAATGTTCAAGCGGGCTATTTTGGTCTGATCGAGCATCTGGATTCCGAGGTTGGCAAGTTGATTGCCGACTTCAAAGCCCGGAGCGTGAAGGCGGGGCGGCCATGGCTGATCGTGCTCACAAGCGACCACGGCGAAATGCTCGGCGACCACGGCTACTTCCGCAAGTGCGAGCCTTATGAAGGCGCGGCCAACATCCCTTTCATCATCGCCGGATCGCCGGAACTGGGCTTCAAGCCCGGCTTGTGCTGCAACCAACCCGTCTGTCTGGAAGACATCATGCCCACTTTATTGCAGAGTGCCGGCATCGTAACCCCATCCGGAATCGATGGTGTCAGTCTGCTGCCGACACTTCGGGGAGACAATTCCGTGATTCGCGAATGGCTTCACTCCGAACACGCCCCGACCTACAACGCGGAACAATCCTTCCAGGCTCTTACCGACGGACGTTTCAAATACATCTGGAGGCCGACCGATGGCTCCGAGCAGCTGTTCGATCTGCAAGGCGATCCGAAGGAGGAACGTGACCTGTCCAAAGATCCGGCTTCGCTCGCCACTTTGGAACATTGGCGATCACTCCTCATTCAGCGTCTTGCGACCCGCCCCGAGGGCTTTTCCGATGGCAGCCAGTTGATACCCGGCCGAACTTACAAGGCTGTAAACCCGGGCTCCGGCGGAGAATAGACCTTCCCTGCAAGATAGCCGCACTGCAAGGTTTCGCGAAGAAGCGCGACGTTTGGCTGAAGAAGGGATTCCCGTCACTTTCGGACGCTCCGATAACATGAGCGGTGACGACCGGGGAGATTCCCCTTGATTTTTCAGAGTGACGAGTCCACGTGGCAGCCCATAAACACTCTTCCCCGCCAAGTCATAAACTCGCACTACTACATTTGTTTCGCCCTCTTCAGCACATGATACATGTTTGTTATTGCCAAAGATCCTAAATCTCATGCTAAATGAAATATTCAAACATGAATATCAAACACATCACCAGTGATTCTCTTCGCCGTCTGCTGAGCCTGACGGATAAAAAAGAGCAACTTATCAAAGGCATCCAGGAGGTTGAAAACGAAATTGCAAAGACACTCCGGGGAGCCGCCACCGCCGTTGTCGAAGTGGCAGAGGCTGTCGTGCCTGAAAAATCCGCTACGAAGAAAGGTAGAAGGAAAAAATCCAGAAAATCCGGAGGTCTGAAGGACCGGGTGCTCTCGCTCCTCGAAAGCGCCGGCGATCAGGGCCTTCGCGTGAAAGAGATCGCTGAAAAGCTCGGATCCACGCCGGGAAATATTTCCGTCTGGTTCAGCACCACCGGAAAAAAGCTCACGAGCAAAATTGAACCGGGCCGCTACGCCATCAAGGGTTCCTCTTCCAAATCGACCAAGGCCAGCAAGCCGGCCAAGAAGAAAAAGAAAAGCAAGATGAGCCCCGAGGGACGCGCTAAAATCGCAGCGATGATGAAAGCCCGATGGGCTGCCCGCCGCGCGGGATCATCGACCCCAAAAAAGGCAACAGCCCCGAAGTCGAAGAACACATCCAACCCGGCTAAGAAAAAATTCAAATTGCCGAAAGCTAAATAGCTTTTTGCGATCAGCCCCGGCATCCCCACAACCGGGATGCCGGTTTTTTTTGGACTGCTCTCGCGAGGCTGCCGCTTCAATTCCAAAGGAACGAATTCCTGACGGGGAACCTTTGCCATCGCCGCCAGAACCCGGACATCGGAAATCCCCCGGTCCCGGAGCTGGCGGTCCACCATCTCCCGCTGCCCGGGGAAATTCCGGGATTCCGATTCCCACGCTAATATCGTTGCGGGAATCGAGAGCAACAACGGCAGGCTCATTGGTCAGGATACAGCCGATCCGAAAAGACACAAGGCAGCCGCTCTCCCTGCTTTCCCTTTCTCAGGTCAGATCACCCCACCGTGATTTCTGTGTCGTTCGGAGGCTCCATCGACAGCCTCCCTCAACCGGTCAAGAGTGATGGGTTTGGGAATGTAGAAGTCCATCCCTGCGGCGAAGCAAGCTTCACGGTCCTCCTTGAAGGCGTTGGCTGTGATCGCAACCAGCTCGGGGCGGACTTGTTTGTCCGCGAAATGACTGCGGATCTCGCGGGCCGCCTCAAGACCGTCAAGCACAGCCATCTGCACATCGAGGAACACGATGTCATAGACACCCTCCTTGACCGCCTCGACCGCCTCGCGTCCGTTGCTCACCATCTGAGGAGCCAAGCCGAGTTTGCGGAACATCAATTTGAGGACTTTCTGGTTTGTCGGATTGTCTTCGGCCACAAGTATCCTCATCCCCCGGGACGTGCCTTCGGGCTTTTTCTCGGGAGTCCGCTCCTGAGTGGTCCTCCTTCCGAGAGAATGGGCGATCGCTTGCTTCAAAAGACTCGGACGGAGCGGCTTGGTCAGGATCCCATCGAAAAGGGCTTTCGAATCCGCCGGAACCGCCTCCATGATAGAGCTCAGCAGCAGGATTCGCACTTCCGTCCCGCACGCCAACGCCCGGATGCGCGCCGTCAGAGCAAGTCCGTCCATCTCCGGCATCTGAAAATCCGTGAGCACCAGCTGAAATGGAGGACTGCCGGGCATTGCCTCAAGGGCTTCCGCGCCGGAGCCGACGTCAACCGGATGCATTCCCCACAGCTTGGTCTGCTCGTGAAGAAACCGCCGGTTATTACGATTGTCGTCCACGATCAAAACGTGGATCCCGGCGAGCGAAGCAGGGAGGCCCGCCTGATCAGGAGACGCCTCCAGTTCGCCTTCCATCAACGGCAGAGAAAAAGAAAACGTGGATCCCTTGCTCTCGGTGCTCTCGATTCTGATCTGACCACCCATCAGCTCGACGAGGCGCCGGCAGATTGCCAACCCAAGGCCGGTACCTCCAAACCGTCGGGTTACCGAGGAATCGGCTTGGACGAAAGGCATGAAGAGCTTGTCCTGCACATCGGGAGCAATGCCAATCCCGGTGTCGGTCACGGCAAACCTCACGCGGGAGTTCCCTCCGGTCTCGCGGGCGACGTGCAGACTCACCTCCCCCTTGGATGTGAACTTCACCGCGTTGGAAAGCAGGTTCAAAAGCACCTGCTTCAGGCGTGTGCGGTCTCCCACGATGGCCGGCGGCAGAGTGGGGTCCAGATAATACGAAAGCTCAAGACCTTTGTCCGAAGCAAGGCGTGAAAGCATTTCGAGCGGTTCGACAACCACGTCGGCGAGCACAAAGGGAGCGTGCTCGACCTCGATGTGACCGGCATCGATCTTTGAATAATCGAGAACGTCATTGATCAGGTCCAGCAACGATTCGCTGGAGGTGGCCACCGTCGAAGCATAGTCGCGCTGCTGCTCGTCCAACTTCGTCGTCAGAAGAAGCGATGTCATCCCGATCACAGCATTGAGCGGCGTACGGATTTCATGGCTCATGGTGGCAAGAAACGTGCTCTTGGCCCGGTTGGCCAGGTCCGCCGCTTCCTTGGCGGCGATGAGCGCGGACTCCGACCTTTGCAGATCCAAGCGCGAACTGATGAGTCGGGCCACGGCTTCCAAAAGGGAGGTCTCCTCTTCCTGCCAGGCATACGCGGACTCGCAATGATGCAGACCGAGCGTCCCCCAGAAATGACCTTCAACAATCAAGGGCAGATACATTACGGATTTTGCTCCCATGGCAGCAAGCACGGGGGCTGCAGCATCCAACCCGCACTCGAAAACGCTTCGGCCGCTGGACAATTCGGACACCATCGCGGGAAGCAGACCGCCCGAATCCGGAATATTCCAGCTCCCGGGAGAGCTTGTCACCCGGGTCACCCCCGGCCGGTCCCACTCCGCCCGGACGGTGAAACTCGACGGGGAAATGTCACCCCCCTCAGTAAAACGCAGGACCCTGAGTCGGTCCACTCCGATTTTTTCTCCCAAAAGAGAGATCAGATCCATCCAGGCTTTTCCCGTGTTCAGCGGGGTGCTCAGGACGAGCTGCCCAACGTCCGCGATCGTTTCGAGGAGAATTTGATTTCGTCTCTGCCGCGTGATGTCCCGGTATTGCCACAAATAGCCATGCAGACTGTCTCCCTGCTTGATGGGAACAAAATCGCGCGCCAGAAACCGATTGTCCACCGTCTCGAACATCTCCTCCAGAGCGGGCTTCGATGAACTGACCGCCACCTCGATCGAGTTCTTGAACCTCTCCGAATCGACGAACAGCTGCGAAGCTTCCAGGACGAGTTCGGGGCAGCTCCGGCCGAGGAGTTCGGACGAGGGAACCCCGAACATTTTCACAAACGCGGGATTCGCGAACGTGATATGCCGCTCCCTGTCCTCGACAAGAACCGCCTCCTCCATGTTGGTGAGAAGAGTCGAAAATCGCGATTGCTGCGCCGCCTCCTCAGCGGCGAGAATTGCCAGTTTTCGTTCGGCTTGCTTTCTCGCGGTGATGTCCTGCTTGACAGCGATGAACCGGGAGATTCTGCCCTTGGCATCCTTGAGGGGGGTGATGGTGATGTCCTCGATGAAGAGGCCACCATCTTTCCTGCGATTTGTAATCTCGCCGCTCCAAACGCGACCGGCCTGGATCGTCTTCCACAGGTCCTCGTAAAAAGAAGCTTCATGAACCCCCGACTTCAAAATGCGCGGCGTTTTTCCCATCGCTTCCTCTTTGCTGTATCCGGTGAGGCGCTCGAATGCCGGGTTGACCCACTCGATGGTGCCGCTTGGCGAGCAAATGACGATGGCATTCGCGGCGGACTCCAGCGCGGCCCCCTGCAGCAGCTGTTGCTCATGGGCTTCCTTGCGACCCGAGATATCAAGGGCAAAACCTCCGCTGCCCTGTTGCCCCCCTCCACCGCATTTTCCGCGACAGAGCACCCATCCCCATGATCCGCCCGGGCGTCTGATCCGGAATTCCAACTCCATCGTCTCCGTGACTCCTCCGCACAACGAACGGAATGCTCCTTCCGCAACCTCCCGGTCATCGGGGTGAATAATCCCTAGAAAAGTGCTGCAGTCCCACTCGACACCCTCAGGAGGCGTTCCAATGAGAGCATTCCATGCGCTATCCAATCGAATCGTCTGGGAGTTCTGGGAAATTTCCCAGCCGGCAAGGTTTGCGCCTTGCAGCGAAAGCCGGAGGCGCTCCTCCGATGCGGCCTGACGTTCGCGCGAACGCTCCGTCACGTCGACAACCACAAAACTCCCGACGGCAAGCAGGACAAAAACCAAAACCACTCCCATGACGCCGAGCCGAAGCCGGGCAAGCCGCAGATGCCAGTCACCGGCATTGCAATCGAGACCGAGCACGACTGGAGATCCGTCGATTTTCACATCCGGCACGGGAGCCAGACCGGATATCCATGTTCCCCACTTGTCGGGCTCCGGACCTTCGGTCATCGCATTCAGAGAAGAAAAAACGGACAGGAGATGCTGGGACGCATCCTCGTATTGATCCCCGGGATGTGACTCCTCCGCCGAACCCAGGGGTTCGGAATCGGCGAGAAAAACCGGCGCTCCCATCCTCAACGTCATCAGATACGCAAAGCGGTAGCCCTCGCCGGACTGACAGAGAAGATGCAATTTGCTCTTGATGCGCCGGTAGGCGGTTTTGTCCACATCCTGATCCGACGCGGTGAGCCCCTCGAGTTCCGAAGGCGAGAAACCCGCGGCCGCGAGCATGGCCTCCTGGGTGAGTTGCGCACGCCATGTCTTTTCGGCATCGTTGCTGACCATGTTGGCGGCCGGCCAGCCGACGGCCAGAATCAAGGCCAGCAGATAGGCAAAGATTCTGGCACGGAAATCGCGTTGCGGATCTTCGAAAGGATGGTCGGTTCTCCGGAAAATCAACCACGAAGAGACCAACACGGCAGAGATCCCGACAATTCTGCCGGTCAGAAGGAAACCGAGAAGGATCGCCGACTGCCAATCGATGTTGCCATCTCCAATTCCCGGCATGCTGGCGAAGAATGCCCTTGAGGGATCCGCGAGCGCGATGGCAAGCAGCCCGGCGAAAAGCATCGATGTTGCGAGTCTTCGCGAACCGGTTTCGCTCCGGAAAACGACGAGGGCAAGGGCGGCGACGGACGGCATCCAGACGATCCACATCAGCCAGAGCCGCGCATCATCCGGCCGGAAAATGAAAAGCAATGCCGCAGCGGCCAGAGGAAGGATGGCCGCGGCCCAAGCAGCAGACCTGCCGGCGAGACGCGCCGCCGAGAGCAGCGCAAAGCCGGCCACAAAGACCTCCATGATATCGAGACCCCACGCCGCAACAGGCAGTTCAGGAACCCCCTGCCAGAGCAGGCTCCAGATATTCAGAAGAGCCGCACCCGAAAAAAACGCGCCCAGCAACTGGTGAGCATTCTGGAAATTCCCGGGAACAGCCCTCCCGCTCCAGCAAACACCAGCCGAAAGACCAAGAAGCAGAGCCGAGAGGAAAAGGAAGTAGTCCATACCTCGGGAATCTGATCAATCGGACCCCTGCGCGGGGTCCACCAAGTGCGGATGCCTTCCTTCCATTTCAGAAATCGAGCGTTTGGAAACTTCGAGTGCCTCGGGCAAAAATGCGCCTGTCGCCCGCGCAGGATCCGGGGCATTTTCCCAAGCCATGAGGATCTCGGAGAGGCGCAGGAGTGACGCCGTTGCGACATACCCCCTGATCCTGTGAAGATGTCTTTTAAGGTCCTCCTGAGACACTCCTTCGAGCCCCCGCAGATCACGTTCAAGATCCGCGCAAATGCCCCCCCAGATTTCCCTCTGCATGCGAATGACCTCCCCGTCCCCATGGGGCGCGAAAAGCTCGTCGCTCAAGGCCTCCGCGAGGATCGGAAAAGAAGAATACGGCGAAACCTCCACAGTGGGTGACAAATATCCTCAATCGGCCCCCATGCCAATTCCTATCTTGTCACGAAGGATTTGTTCCTGATGGCCGATCAGCCCGGAAAGCCGTAACCCAGAGGCTTCCCCGCAGGATACTTCTCGCAATCGCGGAAGCCCGGCGCAGCCTGATCCTTCGGAGCAACCAGGGGCTCTATGCCGATGGGCATCGGCCAGTGGATGCCGACATCCTTGTCCTTCCAGTACAGGACACGCTCGTCTGTGGGGGAATAGAAATCACTGCACTTGTAGTGAAAGTCGGCGGTGTCGCTGACCAGAAATCCATGAGCGCACCTTGGAGGCGCCCACAGGCGCTCATGGCAGGCGGATATCAAAAGCCGTCCGTCCCACTTCCGAATGTCGGGGATCCTTCGCGCAGATCGTCAACGACGTCGAAAACTAGAGCGCGTTCCTACGGATGGCTTCTTCGGTCAGGATGCCGATATACGGAAGGTTCCGGTAGCGCTCGTTGTAGTCGAGTCCGTAGCCGACGACGAATTCATCGGGGATGTCGAAGCCAACATAGTCGGCCTCCACCGGACAGGTTCGTGGAACCATCTTGCGGAGGAGGACGCAGGACCGGACGCTCGCGGCACCGGACTCCTTCTCCATGCGGTCCCGGATGGCATGCAGTGTGAGCCCGCTGTCGAGGATGTCATCAAGCAGGAGAACATGTCGCCCCCGGACATCGGCGATTTGCGTTTGGCGGAACTGGATGGTCCCGCTCGTCTTGGTGCCATGGTAGCTGGAGACGCTCCAGCTGTCCAACTGGAGAGGAAGCGGCACGCGGCGCAGGAGGTCGGCCATGAAAATGAAGCTGCCGTTCAGGATGGCGACGACCGTGAGTTCTTTTTCCCGGTAGTCAGCCGTGATCCGGGCGGCAAGCTCATCGAGCCGGCTCAGGATCGTGGACTCGTGATACAGGACCCTGGCAATGTCGGCTTCCATGCTTTCCGTGACGTCTCAGGGCCTGCGCATGGCCTTCTGGACAAGAAAGGAGTTGTCCATGATGTCATAGATGCGCTGGACCGGGAGCACCCTCGGGCCCGAGTAGTCCAGGTTTCCATCCTTCCCGATTACCGCAATAGCAAAGCCCCTCTCAACCTGCAGGTCATAGGCTGTGCGGGGTCCGTCGACAACGGAGACGAACGGAATATTCGAACGCACGACGCCGGGCTCCTTGGAAAACGCTGCGACGCAGACGGCCTTCTCGTTCGCAAGGCGCTCATACATCTTCTGGAGCTGGCCGACCTGCGAGCGGAACGCCCACGCGCGCGGAGAGTCGGCGATGAGAAGGATCACCGGACGCCCGAGAAGGGACTTTGAACTTTTTTTTGCACCGGTCGAATCGGTCCAGAAGAATTCCGGAGCCGGGCGCACAACGTCGGCGTGAAGTGCGGATGCCGAAAAAACGAGGAGCAGAGCGAGGAAAAGGGGCTTCATATTTTCATGAGTTCCGCCTCTTTCGCGGCGGTGTGCTTGTCGATATCGGCGACAAACCGGTCGGTGAGTTTCTGGATGTCATTTTCGGCGTCACGGAGCGAGTCCTCGGTGAGATCGCCGTCTTTTTCGAGCTTTTTCGCGCCCTCCATGGCGCTTCTCCGGCAGGACCTCACGCGGACGCGGGCCTCCTCGGCGAGGGATTTGACCGTCTTGGCAAGATCCCGTCGGCGTTCCTCGGAAAGCTCGGGGATCGGGATGCGGATGATTTTTCCATCGACGGCCGGGTTGATCCCGAGGCGGGATTCGTTGATCGCGCGCTCGATGTCCCGCACCGTCGCGGCATCGAACGGCTGGATGACGAGGAGGCGCGGCTCTGGGGCCGAGATCAGCGCGAGTTGCTTGAGCTTCATCGACGAGCCGTAGGCCATCACGTCGAGGTTTTCGACGAGCGAGGGCGAGGCTTTCCCGGTGCGGATCGAATTGAATTCATGGTTCATGAATTCGACCGACTTCTCCATCGATTCCTCGGCCTCAAAAATGACTTCATCAATGCTCATTTTGGATCTCCCGGTTGTTCAGAAACGAGTGTCCCGACCTCCTCGCCGACGATCGCGCGGCGGATGTTGTCCGGCTGGTTCATGTCAAAGATGATGATCGGCATGCGGTTGTCCATGCAGAGGCTGAACGCGGTCGAATCCATGACCTGGAGCCTCCTCGCGAGCGCCTCGCTGTAGCTGATGTGGGTGAATCGTTTCGCATCCGGATTCTTGACGGGATCGGAATCATAGACGCCGTCCACCTTGGTGGCCTTGAGGATGACCTGCGCGCCGGTTTCGTTGGCGCGGAGGGCGGCGGTCGTGTCGGTGGAGAAGAACGGGTTGCCGGTGCCAGCGACAAAGATCACGACGTGGCCGAGTTCGAGGTGGCGGATGGCGCGGCGGAGGATATACGGCTCGGCGACGTTGTGCATCTCGATGGCGGTCTGCACGCGCACGCTGACCCCGAGGCTTTCGAGAGCACTCATGAGCGCGAGGCCGTTGATGACCGTGGCGAGCATCCCCATGTAGTCGGCGGTCGTGCGGTTCATCCCGCGGTGGCTCGCGGCAAGTCCGCGCCAGATGTTTCCCCCGCCGATCACCACCGCCAGCTCGACCCCCATCTTTTGAACTTCCGCGATCTGCCCGGCGATCTGGGAAACGATCTGCGGCGAAATGTTATCGCGGCTTCCGGGCTCGCGGAGAGCTTCGCCGCTGAGTTTCAAGACGACACGTTTATATCGTGGAGTGGACGGAGTGGACATGCGGGTTGCCCGCTATCCAACCCGATCAGGGCGGAACTGAAAAGGACAAATCGAACTTCGCCCCCGGAACGACCGGATGCCCGCGCAGGAAATCCGCCGCGGGGAGCCGCTTCCGGCCTTCCAGTTGAACCTCATGGAGGACAAGGGACCCGTCACCGGCAGCCACCTCGATGCCGTGGGAATCCGCGGCGAGCACGGTGCCGGGACCTCCTTTTCCATCGCCCGCCTCGGCGCGGTGGATTTTCAAAACCGTCCCGCCGATCCGCGCTCCGGCCCCGGGCCACGGGTTCATCGCCCTCACCCGGCGTGCGAGTTGGAGGGCGGGCTCGCGCCAGTCGAGACGCCCGTCTTGCTTGTCCAGCTTGGACGCATGGGTCGCCAGTGAGGAATCCTGCGGAATTCTTGGAGCGGTGCCGCCCTGAAGAAGATCAAGGGCTTCCAAAATCGCGGACGGCCCGAGCCCTGCAAGCCGGTCGTGCACTTCACCCGCGTTCTCATCGGGGAGAATGGGAATCCGCCGGGACAACAACATGTCCCCGGTATCCAGCCCCTCGTCCACATACATGACCGTCATCCCGGTTTCGTCGTCTCCCGCGAGGATCGCTGCATGGATGGGCGAGGCCCCGCGGTGCCTGGGCAGAAGCGAAGCGTGAAGGTTCAGACACCCGAGCCGGGGCAGGTCCAGAACCGGCCTGGGAAGGATCTGCCCGTAGGCCGCCACCACCATCACGTCCGGTGCCCAAGCAGCCAGCGCGGAAAAATCCTTCCTGATCCGCTCCGGCTGGGCGACCGGAATCCCGCGCGCCAGCGCCTCGGATTTGACGGCCGGAGGCCTGGGATTCAGATCGCGTCCGGCCGGACGGTCGGGTTGCGTGATCAGCCCGACCACCTCGTGCGAAGGCGAATCCGCCAGAGCCCGGAGCGATGGCAACCCGATGTCGCCGGTGCCGCAAAAGACAATTCTCATAAACCTAATCGCCGCAGATGAACGCTGATTTTCACAGATTAGAATCTGACATACAAAATATTATGAAAAACGCGCCCTTTCACCCCGCAGGGAGAGCGTATTTAGAGCGCTGCGTGCATCGTATGTTCCTCAATCTGTGTAAATCTTGTTAATCTGCGGCTAAGCCTTCTGTGGTTTTTAGAAAAAATGACGCGCTCCGTCAGCGGAGGCGCATGGGAACGCGCCGCGCCCTCCGTTCCGGCATGGCAGGCATCCTGCCGGCAATGACCTCCCGCTGGCCGAGCGATGCGGCACAGCCGGTGCAAAGATAGTCAAAGATTTCCTTGTCCGGGAGAACAAGCAGCAGCTTTTCGCGGACGGACATCGCCTTGTTGCACTTCTTGCAGAAGAGGGACGACGCCCGGAAACTTTCGAATTGTTCCATGAAATCAGCCGATCGGATTTTCGGTGAAATCGCCCGGACTCCTGCGGTCGGTGACGATGTGCGAGAGAATGGTGTGCAGGACCACGACCGGCGGTTCTGTCGCATTCACGGTCACCGTGAGCTCCGGACCAAAATACTCCAGCAGAGGCTTGGATTCGCGGTCGTAGGTCTCAAGCCGGCGGCGGATCACCTCCTCGTTGGCATCGTCCAGACGGTTGTCTTTCAGCGCACGCTTCTTCAGCCGCGCGACCACCTTCTCGCGGTCGGGGCAGCTGAGATGGAAAACCCGTCGGACGTCGATGATTTCCCCCATCAATTCCGCCTGCCGGATATTTCTAGGGATGCCGTCAAGGACGAGATAGTCGATGTCCGGCTTGAACGCCTGCGCCTCGACGGCGTGCCCGATGCTGACATTCCAAAGCTGGACCGTGATCTCGTCGGGGACAAGTTCCCCCCTGCTGGAGTATTCGAGGAACGCCCGGCCGAGTTCGGTCCTTGTGTCCATGCTGCGGAAGACATCCCCGCAGGCACAGTGGAAGAATCTCGGCAGAGCGCCCAAAACCGTGCCTTGGGTTCCCTTGCCGCTGCCCGGAGCACCGAAAAAAAGATAGGTGGGATATTTTTTCACAATGGGATGGAAACTACGCGGGATCACCCGCCCGTGCAATCCTGAGTTGAATGTCGGCCCGCGATGGCGTTTGCTCAAACCCGATGAAAACCCTGCGGGCACGCATGCTCTACCCCTGCTCCTCCCCTCCGGTGGAGGATGGCATGGTCTGCATCGAAAGCGGGGTGATCCGCTCGTGGGGACGCTGGGACGGCCGCCCGGCGGAGGACCTCGGCGAGGTGGTCCTGATACCGGGCCTGATCAACGCCCACTGCCACCTCGACTACTCGGTGATGCGCGGGGCGATCCTGCCGAACGCGAGTTTTTCGCAGTGGATCCGGCGGATCAACGACCTCAAGCGGACGCTTGATGACGACGATTATCTGGAGTCGATCGCCGCGGGATTTCGGGAACTCCTGGCCCACGGCACCACCTCGGTCTTCAACATCGAATCGTTCCCGGAGCTGATGGTCCGGATGCCCGCCCCCCCCGTCCGAACATGGTGGTTTTATGAAATGATGGATGTCCGGAACCGCACCCATACGGAAGATGTTGTCGCCGGGGCTCTCAGCTTTTTTGAGGAGCGGAAAGGATGGCTGGGCGGTTTCGCCCTTTCCCCTCATGCACCCTATACGACTTCGCCGGACCTCTACCGACTCGCACGGTTCTGCTGCGAAAAATACGGAATGCCGCTGATGACCCATCTCGCGGAATCGGACGAGGAGTTTGAAATGTTCCGCTACGCCGGCGGCCCACTGCATTCTTTTCTCGCGAGCCTGGGACGGAATATGTCTGATACCGGCATCGGGTCGCCGGTCGCCAGCCTTCTCAGCGCGGACGCCCTGCCGGACGGCTCGCTCCTCACCCACATGAATTTCCTCGAAGAAGGGGACTGGGACCTCCTGCGCGGAAGGCGGTTCTCCATTATCCACTGCCCGTGCTGCCATGAATACTTCGGCCGCGGACCGTTCCCGCTCGAACGCTTTCTCCGCGAGGGCTTCAACGTCTGCCTCGGAACCGACAGCCTCGCCAGCAACCGCGAACTCAACATGTTCGCGGAGATGCAATGCGCGGCACGCAGGCATCCCGAGGTCGCCCCGGAAACACTCCTCGAAATGGCCACGCTCAATCCAGCAAAGGCCATCGGCATGGGCGGAAAACTGGGCGAAATCACCGAGGCTGCCGAGGCTGATCTGATTGCGGTCCCATATGCAGGCCCGGCGGAAAATCTCCACGAGGCCATCCTCACGCACTCAGGCGCAGTCGATTGGGTGATGGTCGGGGGGAAACAAGTTTTCAGTGATTCCGTATTCAGAAAGATTGGTCAGCGACCTCTTTCCCTGAAAACTGAACACTGAAAGCTGAAAACTTTTGTCAAAGCATCTTGATCGTCAGCGGAAACGTGTAGGGCTCGCCGTTGCTGGCTTTCACCGATCCGATGATCACGAACACCAGCCAGGCAATCCCCTCCGCCACCGGCAGGACGATCGGGACGATCAGACAGGAACCGACAAAGGCCAGGATGACGGATGCCACCATCCAGAACGTCCACGAAATCTGAAAATTGAGCACCGCCCGCCCGGCGGCATCAATAGCCGCACTCTCGGGCTTTTTGACAAGCCAGATGATGAGCGGTCCGAGAATGTGCCCCATCGAAGGAATCACAAACCCCGCCAGCGCGCTCAGGTTCAGAAAGAGAATCCATTGCTGCTCTGTAATCCCGCCGGGTGCCGGAGGTTGCGGAGCAGGCACCTGGGGCGCGGGTTCTTGCGGATTGAGATTTTCCATAATAAGCGGAAACTAGCAGGCTTCGTGCCGGAATCAAACCCGATTCACTGGCACACTGCCCGGGGGAAGGGTTCACCCAGATGGAAGGACATGTCACCAAAGGAGAGATTGCGGATCCTTCACCCGCGCGGTGAGCCCATGCTTCAACAGAACCATGCGGATGTTTGAGTCTTTCGTGATTTTCGTGGTTCCAACTGATGTGATTGTGGGTTGAATAGGATCGTGAGTGCCGTCCCGCCAACCCCGCAAGTCCCCGCCCCGGCTGCCAAAACACCGTGCACGAAAAATCCCGGCGATGCCTGACAGCTTCCACGTGATGGCCAAGCCCGTCGGGCCGGCATGCAACCTGGACTGCACGTATTGCTATTATCTGGAAAAAGAACACCTTTTTCCAAAGGGGGGAAATTTCCGGATGAAGCCGGACATGTTGGAGTCGTATATCCGGCAGTATTGCGCATCCCAATCGTCCCCGGAAATCGTTTTCACATGGCAGGGGGGAGAACCGACCCTCCTCGGAGTGGAATACTTCCGGAGCATCGTCGATCTCGAGAAAAAGCATGCCGGCGGGCGCGTTGTCCACAACGCGGTCCAGACAAACGGCACGCTGCTCGACAACGAATGGTGCCGGTTTTTCCGCGAGCACAATTTCCTGGTCGGGCTGAGCATCGACGGCCCGCGCACCCTGCACGACACCTATCGGCTGGATAAGGGGCACAAGCCGACATTCGACCGTGTCATGCGCGGACTCGACCTGCTCAAAAAGCATCAGGTCGAATTCAACACGCTCACCGTCGTCAGCGCCAGCAACGTCAAACATCCGCTCAAAGTCTATGACTTCCTCCGCGAATCCGGCTCTGGACACATTCAATTCATCCCGCTGGTCGAGCGCCTGCCGGAGGCCGGTCTTCCGGGCTTCGCCGAACCGCCGGAACCAGGCCGGCCGTCATCCCCGGTGACCCGGTGGAGTGTGGACGCCGGCCTCTACGGGGATTTTCTGATCGCGATTTTTGACCAATGGGTGCGCCGGGACGTGGGAAAAGTCTTTGTCCAGATGTTCGATGTGGCCCTCGGTATCTGGTCGGGAGCCGGCTCACCGCTCTGCGTTTTCCTGGAAAACTGTGGGAACGCGCTTGCGCTCGAGCACAACGGGGATCTTTTTTCATGCGATCACTTCGTCTACTCGAAATACCGCCTCGGCAACATCACGGATGAGCCGCTCGGAATCCTGGCTCAATCCGATCAACAAAAAGCTTTCGGACGGGCCAAGTCCGCGACCCTCCCGAAATATTGCCGCGAATGCGAGGTCCTCTTCGCCTGCAACGGCGAATGCCCGAAACACCGCTTCATTAAAACACCGGACGGCGAGGACGGGCTGAACTACCTCTGCCCCGCATACAAAAAATTCTTCTCCCATGTGGATCCGGTCATGAAACGAATGACTTCCCTGATTCGTGCCGGACGTTCGCCGGCGGAGATCATGACAATCCACTGAGCGCATCCTTCATGAGGTGAGAACGGCCTGATTCGGCACGTATCCCAAAGCCTCGTCCAGAATCCAGCGGCCCCTGGCGATCGCTCACAGAACGGAAGACTGGGCCGATACTGATTTCACGCGATTTGCCGTATACCCGCTCACGCGCGCGGCATCAATGCGGCACAATTTCGGATTTCGGGCAGCTCTTTGGAAGGAAGAGAGCGAGCGGGATAATGCAGAGGGTGCCAATCGCCATGAACAAAAAGACATCCACATAGGCGAGCATGGCGGCCTGCCGGAGAACCGACTGGTAAATGCTGCCGAGTGCTTTGAGCGTTCCCTCCGGACCTCCACCGAGCGCCTGGCTGAGATGTGCAATGGCGCTTGAAGTTTCGGGACTGTAGGCCGAGACATGCTCGCCGAGACGGGATTGATGGAACTGCGACCGCTGGGCAACGATCGTGCTCGTGATCGCGATTCCCACGCTGCCCCCGAGGTTGCGGGCAAGGTTGATCAGCGCCGCGGCATTTCCACTCTTGCCGGGAGGCAAATTTGCGTAAGCGGCCTGGGTGATGGGAATAAAAAGGAACGCCAGTCCGACGGTTTGGAAAACCCTGGCCCAGACCGCGTGCTCGAACGGGATCTCCAGATTGAACCCGGTCATGTGGAAAAGGGACGCAGCCTCCATCAGGAGCCCTGCGATCACGAGATTTCGCCCAGGAAACTTGCGCACGAAATAGCCGCCGACCAGCGGCATCATGACAATCATCGCGACCCCGCCCGCTGTCAGCGCAAGCCCGGCCTGGCTCGCCGTGTAGCCGAGGAGTTGCTCCAGAAACTGCGGCAGGAGGGCGGTGCTTCCGAAGAGGACAAAGCCGAGGGAAAACATCGTCACAAAGGCCGCCAGAAAACTCGGAACCTTGAGCAGAGGGATGTCTACAATCGGATCGCGCCGGCGCAACTCCCACCAGACAAGTGCGGCAAGGGAAACAACCGACGTGATCGCCATGCCGGTGATCATCCCGGAGGCAAACCAATCCTCACGCTGACCTCGGTCGACAAAATATTCGAGACAGCCGATCCCGAGGACCGAAAGCCCGAACCCCACGGCATCGATACGAAAGCCGTTTTGAAAAAGCCGGTCGCGCTCGATGCGGGTGGAGGGCGGTTCGGTCACCAACCACGCCGTGAGAAGGAACGAGACGATGCCGACCGGGATATTGATCAGAAAAACCCAATGCCAGCTGTAGTTGTCGGTGATCCAGCCGCCGAGCGTCGGCCCGATGGCCGGCGCGAAAACGACGGCCAGTCCATAGATCGCAAACGCCATGCCCCGTTTGGCCGGGGGAAACAGCTCGGCGATCATCGCCTGCACGACCGGAGCCATGCCGGCTCCGCCGACACCCTGCAGAATGCGGAAAAATATCAGCTGATCGAGTTGGGTGGCCAGCCCGCACAGCAGGGAGCTCACCGTGAAAATCGAAACGCAGATCAGATAAAAGCGCTTCAGCCCGAAAACCGTTCCCAGCCATCCGCTGATCGGCATCATCACGGCATTCGCCACAAGATAGGTCGTAA
>Ga0163199_1000669_pt1 | contig 21531 bp, 15 predicted proteins | sample PL_2010_150m_FD_113537 | JGI IMG/M metagenome (GOLD analysis project Ga0163199, IMG submission 113537) | Freshwater microbial communities from Powell Lake, British Columbia, Canada to study Microbial Dark Matter (Phase II) - PL_2010_150m | ecosystem: Environmental > Aquatic > Freshwater > Lake ...
ACTACATTGCGCGGTTGGAGCCGTTCAAGGCAGCCGGCCTCGACCAGTGGGTCTGCCCCGGTGTGAGTTGCTGGAACCAGATTTTCCCCGACTGCGTCACGGCGCGGACGAACATCGCGTATTTCGTCCGCGACGGCGCGGCGATGGGTGCGCAAGGCATGCTCAACACCGCCTGGGACGACGATGGCGAGAACCTGACCGAATACAACTGGTATGGCTTCCTCTGGTCCGCCGATTGCGCGTGGCAGCCGGAGAAGTTCGACACCGCGCGTTTCGACGCTGCGTTCGCGCCTGTCTTCTATGGCGTGGACGCGCCGGAACTGACGGAGGCGGTCAATCTGCTCGGCGGGCTGCATCGCGTGCTGCGCGCGCAACAAACCTCCGACACCGCGTTCTGGGAAGACCCGTTCACGGGACGACGGCCTGCGGGCGCCGATCTGGCGAAGCGGTTGCAACAGATCGTCGAGTCGTCCGGTCGGGCACGGACGCTCATCGGGCAGGGCCGGTCGAAGGTGCGCGCCAACGAGGCGAGCCTCGACGCGATGGTGTTCGCAGCGGGCCGCTGGGGGCTTCTGGCGCGGAAGTTCCTGATCGCCGACGAAATCGCCGCCGCCTACCGCCGCGCCGAGGACGAGCCGCAGAGCCGTCGGCTTGCCAAAACCGCGTTGCGCGACGGCGCGTCGCGTCTGCGCGCGCTGGCGACGGAGACGCTGCGCCTGCGCGACGAGTATCGGCGGCTCTGGCTTGTTGAGAACCGGCCGTATTATTTGGAGACGATCACGGCGCGTTACGACGCGCTCGCGGCGCGGCTCGATGCGAAGGCGCGACAGCTCGACGAAACGCTCGCGGCATACGAGCAGACGGGACTGCTGCCGGAACCGGAGAAGCTCGGCCTCGGCGACCGCAGCGCGATTCACCGCAGTTGCTCGCCGGAACCGTTCGAGCCGCCGCAGGATTTCGCCGCCCGTTGCAAGTGGTGGAATAGCGACTGGAAATACCGCGTGTTGGTGAAGCTAGACGCCGGCAGGTTTGACCGTGTGGATTATCCAGTGGAGGCGACGCTTGATTTCACTCGCCTGCTGCGGAGCGGCGGAGACGGTGCCGCGTTTGAGCCGCGCTCCGTCCGCGTAGTCGAGCACGCGGCTGACGGCGCGTTGGTCGGCGAAGTGCTGAGCCAGTTCGACCAAGCGGCGAAGTTCGACGGGTTGCAACACGCGGCCGGCAACGTCGTGTGGATCGCGCGCGGCCGGACGCAGCCGAAGACGCCCCGATTCTTCTTCATCTACTTCGACAGCGCGCCGAAGCCGGCGGCGAACTATGCCGGCCTGCAAACGCGCGACAACTGGATTGAAAACACGGCGATCAAGGTGCTGCTCGGCGCGGAAGGCGGTCACGCGTTCATCTGGCAGGTGAAGGCGGTCGGCTGCCTGGACATCACGCAGCCGGGCGAACGCGACTGGGCGGGCTTCCTCGACGTGCAGGGCTATCGCAACGAGCCGTTCGCGCTGAACTGCGAAGCTCGCGGGCCGGTGCTCGTGCGTTATCGGATGAAAGCGCCGGATGGGTTCACCAAAGTGGTCAGCTTCTACGGCGAGCAGCCGTGGTGCGAGATGCAGTTGAGCCAGCCCGTGGGCTACTGCTGGAACTTCGACAATGCCGACCTCATGTCGGCAGCAAGCAAAACACCGGGACAGTTTCGTTTCTCCAACGGCAGGACAGGCAGTCTCTCGAAGCCGGGCGAATTGAGCGAATCAGAGCCAAAGACGACGTGGGCCGCGAAATTCCGCCCCGACGGCCTGACGCTCGCCTGCGTCACGCCCGACGAAACCGCCACGCATCGCGCCGGTCCCGGCGGCGGCATGGGCGGCGTCGGCGTCGAAGGCGCGGGCGGCGCGGCGCATTTCGTGGTGTTCGGTGGCGTGCTGGACGGCAAAGCGAACGTCGCAAAGACCATGGAAGATTTGCGGCGAACGATGATGCTGATGAATCCGCCGACCCTGCTCATCGCTCCTGTCGAGAAGCGGCCGTAGTCTTGGCTTGGCTCAGCGCGCCCGCCGGCGTAATCTGCGCGCGTCACCAACAATGTTGCTGGAGCCAATATGAAGACAACTCGCGTTTCCCAAAATCAACTCACCCGTCGTCAATTCATCACCGCCGCAGCGCTCGCTGCCTCCGGCTGCACGACGCAGGAACCAGCCGCTTCCGGCTCGTATCAGATCGGCTGCTACACGCGGCCATGGGGCGAGCACGACTGGCGCGTGGCGCTCGACGCCATCGCCGGGGCCGGCTTCAAGCACGCCGGCCTGATGACCTCCAACACCAAGGACCACCTCATCATCTCCGCCGCGTCCACCGTCGAGGAGGCGCACGCTGTCGGTGAGGAATGCAAGAAGCGCGGCCTCAAGGTGTCGTCGCTCTGGGGCGGCGGCTTCGCGGTGGCCAAGTCCCTCGAAGCCGGCATCGCCGACCTGAAGCGGCTCATAGACAACTGCGTCGCGTGCGGCACGACCCAACTGATGGTCGGCGGCACCAGCGAGAAACTCCACGATGTCTATTACAAGGCCGTGGCCGAAGCCTGCGACTACGCCGCCACCAAAGGCGTCGGTCTCAGCGTCAAGCCGCACGGCGGCAGCAACTCCACCGGCGCGCAATGCCGCAAGATCGTAGAACTCGTCGGCAAGAAAAACTTCGGCCTCTGGTATGACCCCGGCAACATCTTCTTCTACTCCAACGGCGCGCTCGATCCGGCCAAGGATTCCGCGGAGGTGAACGGCCTCGTCGTCGGCATGAGCGTCAAGGATTACCGGTCCATGAAGGAAGACCCGGCCGTGCCGGCCAAGAAGAAGAGCCTCTACACCGGCGATGTCATGCTCACGCCCGGCACCGGCATGGTGAACTTCAAGACCGTCCTAGCTAACCTCAAGAAAGGCGGCTTCACGCGCGGCCCGCTCATCGTCGAATGCCTGGAGAAAGGCGACCTGCCCGCGCTCGCCGCCGAAGCAAAGAAGGCGCGTCAGTTTTTGGAGGAGCTGACAGGCCAGAAGGCGTGACCGCCCAAGCTACTTGGCGTTCGCGCCTAAACTGAGCCGCAACGGACCAAGCGGCTGGCCGAGGTTGACGGAAACGAGCGCGTCAGGCGGAATGATTTTCCAGCCTTCGGTTTTGCCGCTTGAGTTGCCCTCGGCTTTGGTTGCGGAGAACAGGAACCGGTTTGAGACAGCCGTGCGAGCGGCGCGGCCGTCAGCAAGCTTGATCTCCAGATAAGCATGGCCCACGCCGAAGATGGCGCGGTTGGGGTTATCGAGCGTCACTTCGTTGGCAAGCCGCAACAGCTTCAGCTTCTCTTTTGGAATCGGAATCCGCTTTTCGCTCGCGAACGCGTTGCTGTTGCGCATCGTCGGGCCAAGCTGCGCCGTGGCGACACGTTCGCCGTTGAGCGAAACAACGACTTCAGCCCCGTCCTCGGCCCACGAGCACAACGCCAGTGTCGCGGCGGTGGCTTGCTTGAGTGTTGCCTCGGTCACGGCCACCGATGGGCGCGGCTCTGGTTTCTTGATGTCTGTGATCTGGCCCGGCTCCCGCCACTCGAACTCGCGGATGACTTTCGTGCCGGAGCGGAACTGCACGCGCACGCGCTCGCCGTCCACCGTCACGAGAAACACGCTGGCCGGCGGGCCGGAGAGATAGCCCCAGTAGTAGCTCAGTTCCTCTCTCGGTATCATCAATGTGCGGCGTTCTTCCATCGGCACCAGTTCGGGGCTGGCTTGGCAGGCGACGCCTTGGATTTGCGTGAGGGTCGCGCCGTCGAAGTGGCGCACCCACGCGGCGGTGTTGTGCGTGTGGCCGCAGAAGAAGGCATCCACCGGGAACTGCTTGAAGATCGGCAGCAGCGAGTCGGTGAAACGCTGGCTGCTGAATCCCGGACGGATGAGCGTCCAGAGCGGATAGTGCGCGAACAGGAAGACGTGCCGGATACCGGCCGCGCGGGCACTCGCGAGCAACTCCTCCGCATACTTCCGCTGCGCGTCGAAGTCCGCCGCCGCGAAATCAAGGAAGACGAAGCACGAGTTGCCGTAGCTAAACCCGTAGCAGTTCTGCGCGACCGTCACGCCCAGCTCACGCGACAGCAGTGGCAGCACAACCTCCGGGAACGCCTTGCCGCCGGCGTGTTTGTCGTGGTTGCCCACGGCGATGAACAGCGGCAACCGAAAGCGTTCCGTAACGTCCTTTATCGCAAACGCCAGCTCCTCCTTCATCTCGTCGTAGTTGGCTTGGCGGAATACCCGCTTGCCATCCTTGACGCCGTAGGTGCCGCCTTCGGCGATGTCGCCGGTCTGGCAGACGAACGCGACAGGCGGCTGACAGTCCTTGACGCTCCTGGCGATGCCGGCGATGACTTTGCTGACCTCGAACTTCGGCCGCGTGTAATGCACATCGCCGAGCACGACGAAGCTGAACGGCTTCGCCGAGTCCGACAGCGCCGACAGTTCGGCAGCGCGCGTAGACCACGCGGTTGCAATCGTGAGCAGAACGATGGAGCACCAGTGGCGGATGACCCTCATGCTCTGGCTTTCAGGAAATGTGAAACGTGGCGTTGTCTTTCTCCACGCGCGCCGGCAAACGCGCAGAGGCCCGGGAGTCTTTGTGTTTGAGGCGCTGACCATCGGCGGCAGTGTGCCAGTCGGGGAAGTTTCTGGCAAAGTCAATCGAGTCAATCGGGTGTTGTGAATATGTTCATCGCGCAAACGGAGGGTTTCTGTTAGGGTTCCGGCCCGTGATTCCAAGCTGGCGGCGCGACCCATGTGGAGACGCTTGCACGAACAGGGTTCGCGGACAAACCAGAAAGCGGCTTCGGCTTGAGGCGGAATTATGAAGGCGAAGATACTGATTGTGGATGATGACCCCACGGCGGTGGAGGCGGTCGAAGATGTTCTGACCGTCGGCGGGCATCAGGTCTTCTCGGCCAACAACGGCGAGGACGCGCTCAGGCTGGCGGAGGAGTTGCAGCCCGACCTGATCTTCCTCGACGTGAAGATGCCGGAGATGGACGGCTTCGAGGTGTGCCGCCGCCTGCGCGAGAATCCCAAGACGTCGCGCGTGCCGATCATCATGCTCACGGGGCAGTCTTCGATGGAGGAGAAGGTCAAAGGTCTCGAATGCGGCGCGGATGACTACCTGACGAAGCCGTTCCAGCGGATGGAACTGGAAGCGCGTGTGAAGGTGTTGCTGCGGCGGGCCGCAGACCGTCCCGCGGAGAAGGCGGAGCCGGCCTTCAGCGGCAAGACCATCGCGGTCTATTCGCTGCGCGGCGGCACGGGTGTGTCCACGGTGGCGGCGAATCTGGCCGTCGGTCTGGCGCAGTTGTGGGGATGCCCGACGGTGCTGGTGGACCTGGTTCCGGCGGGCGGCCAGGGTGGCTTGATGCTGAACATTTCACCCCGTTACACATGGGCCGACCTGGCCGACAAACCGCTGCCGGGCATTGACGAGGAGTTGATCAGCAGCCTGCTCTCGCAACACGCCAGCGGCGTTTCCCTGCTCGCCGCTCCGCGGTTCTCCAAAACGGTGAGCCATCTGACGGCGCAGCAGGTCTCGATGGTCCTGTCGTTGTTGAACCGGCGATATCACTATGTCGTGCTGGATCTGCCGCACGATTGCAGCGAATCCACGCTGGCTGCGTTGAAGGCGTCGCACGAAGTGATCCTGCCGCTGGCGCCCGAACTGGCTTCGGTTTCAACCCTCAAAGCTGTGCTTGAGATACTCGAAGAACAGGGATTGTCGCAGGACCACATCCGGGTAATGCTCAACCAGACCTTCACGCGCAACGCCTTGGAGCCGAAAATGATCCAGGATGCCCTGAAGCGCGAGCCAAACTTGGTGGTTCCGTTCGCGCCGGAGATCGTCAATTCCATCAATCTCGGAACGCCGCTGATACTCGGAACACCCGCAAGCGCGGCTGGGGATGTCCTTGAAGACCTCGCCTTCCAGATCAGCAAGGAGGAGCACCTGAAGCAACCGCCGGCTCAGCCGTCGAAGGCGTGGCAGCGGGCGCACCGCCGCGCGGAACAGCGCGGACACAAAGGTCTGCGGCGCCTGTTCGGCTAGGCCGTCTTGAGATGGTGATCATCGCACATGGACACGGACTTTTTTGGACCCAAGCTGAAGCGCTCCAAGACATCGTTCATGGGCACCGCAGTGCGGCTGTCCCGTCCGCCGGCCAAGAACAAACTGCTGGCCGGCATTGATCCCGCCGCCGTTGAAGCGGTGCTGCGTCACGCCATCACCGAAGAATACCGCGCCGACAGCCCGCCCATTTTCGAAGCAGGCGGCATCGGCGACAGCGTTTACCTCATCGAGAAGGGCCATGTGCGCATCTTCAAACCGATGGAAGGAGGCATCGAGGAAACCTTTGCCAGCCTCGGCCCCGGCGATTTCTTCGGCGAGATGGCCCTCTTTGGCGACCACCGCCGGGCCGCCAGCGCCGTCGCGGAAGGCGATTGCACGGTCTGGCGGCTGCGGTTTTCCTCCCTGAAGGAACTCTGGGAACACAAACTGACACTGACGAGGAACCTCCTCGACGGCGCCCACCAGCAGTTGCGGGCAATTGACGAACGCTACGTGCAGGAAGCCATCCAACGCGAACGGCTCGGCCTCGTCGGCCGCATGGCAGCCTCCATCGTCCACGACCTGAAAGGGCCGCTCGGCGCCATCCGCCTTTCCGCCGAGCTGATCGGCGAGGACCCGGCCAGCCCGGAAACCACGCGCCGCACCCAGCGGATCGTTCGCGAAGTGGACCGGCTGACGACCATGGTGATGGACCTGCTCGACTACAGCCGCAGCGCCAAAAACCTTGAGGTCGAACCCGTCCTGTTGGGCAATCTCTTCAACGACCTGTTCGATCCGCTCCGCGAAGATTTTGAAAAGCGCGGCGTGCGGCTGGAGTTGAGCGTGAACGTCGGCGATCCCGTCGTGCTGGACCCGCAGCGCATGCAGCGGGTGATTTACAACCTGGCTCTCAACGCCGCCGAAGCGATGCCCAAGGGTGGACAACTGACCGTGCTCGCCGAATGCGAAGGCGACTGGGTGCGCATGGAGGTCCGCGACACGGGCCACGGCATCCCGAAGCACCAACAGGCGGAAGTCTGGAAGCCGTTCGTGACATTCGGCAAAAAACGCGGCACGGGGCTGGGCCTGTCCATCGCGCAAAAAATCGTCAGCGACCACGGCGGCACGATTTCGTTGCAGAGCGAAGTCGGCAAAGGCACCACCTTCACCATCCGCGTGCCGCGCCGCGGGCCGGCGAGGCCGGCGGCTTCCTGAGGAGTCTGTAGCGGCGGTCTGCGACCGCCGAATGGATCGTAAGGAGAATGGCCGGCGGTCGCAGACCGCCGCTACAGTTGCCAGAATCTCTCCTGACTTCCGGTTCCTACTGCACACACAGCGTCACCGGCCCGAACAGGCCCGATGGCATCAGCGGCGTGTCCTTGGTGAGCTTGCGGATGTTGGTTTTGGTGAACCGCTTTTCCGGCGGCAGCGAGTCGTCGCCGATGATGCGGTTGGGCCAGAAGTTGCAGACCTCGACCTGGAGCACGTTGCCGGTCGGTTTCAGCGCGCCGGTGATCTCCACGCGGAACGGTGGCGTCCAGACGATGCCGAGCGAGCGGCCGTTGAGCCGGACTTCGGCCAGTTCGCGCAGGTCGCCGAGGTCCAAGAAGATCTTGGATTTTGGATTTTGGATTTTGGATTGGTCCAGGTCGAAGCTCTTCATGTAGCTCGCCGTGCCGGAGTAGAACTTGATGCCAGGGTTTGGATGCTCGGTCCAAGATGTGAGCTTCTCAAAGACGATAGCGCGCGTGTCGGAGCGGAGCATTTCACGGGAGTCTCGCGCAGTCGCGCTCGTGCCGGGCGGAAAATGGATTGTCCATGGCGCTGACAGCTCTTGAACGGGCCGAAACTGCGGCGCGTTGCTTCTCGCCGTCGCAGGGTGGCTCGCCGCCGACTCGCGGAAAACCACGAACCACGAGCCGCACGGTGCAAACTCCAGCGGCAGCGTTGTTCGCCCATCTGCCTCGGTGTAGGCGGCGGCGAACCGGCGCTCGCCGCTGACGGGATCCCACAGCTCCGGCGCTTTGGCGGCGACGCGGAACGTGCAGATGACGCGCTCGGCGCGGTTGGTGCGGTTGGCGACGAAGTAAATGTCGGCGTTGCCGTCGCGGCGGTGGATGTAGTCGAGGCGCTCGGCTGATGGGTGAACGGACTTGGAAGTCCGTTCTACGGGGCCGCCGCCGCGCGACGTAGAACGGACTTCCAAGTCCGTTCCTTCACACTCAAAGTCGGGCTTCACGCTGTTCGCCAGCAGGACTTCGCGCGCGATCTTGTCGGCGACAACACGGCCTTTGTCCCACAGCGCCGAGGCGATTTCTTTCACGTCCGCGTCGCTGTCGCGCAAACTCTCAGCCTCCGTCGGTTTCGGGCCGACGACCGTCGCGCCGGCCTCGACCAGTTCCTTCACCTTCCGCAGCACGGCCAGCGAGGGGGCTTTCTGGTCGCGCAGGACGAGCACGCGGTAACTCATGCCGTCGGGCAGCACGATGCGACCGTCCTTCACTGTCGCGCGCGTCAGCAGCGCTTCCTCCGTGATCACGTCGTAATCGTAGCCAGGCAACACGCGCGCGGGGTCGGTGCGCTTGTGCTGCGCGAAGTTCGGCACGTGGTCGCCGTAGTAGTAGCAGGCGTCGGCGACGAACAAGCCGCGCTGGAGCATCGCCTGGCAGCGGTTGAGGTAGCTGAAGAACGGCGCGGACTTCGTCCACCACGTCACGTTTGGGTTGAGATGCGTGCCGGCAAAATACTGGAGGCCCGGCAGGCCCTGCTCAGCGGGCGAGCAGACGAATGCGTGCCAGACGAGCAGGTTCAGCCCCTCGCAGCAGGCTTTGTCAAACGACGGCTTGAGGTTGTCCCAGAGTGTCTCCTGCCAGTGCGGGCCGATGGTGGTGAAACCTTCCGCGAGCACGAGCCGGCGGCCGTAGGTGTGCGCGGCGGAGGCGGGCTGTTTGACAAAGAAGCGGTTCGAGTCGCCGATGCGATGGCGCCACGACCACGCCCAGAACTCGCTCATCGGCGCGTCGTTGAAACCGAGGCACCGCTGCGCGTCAATCGGCACCGCGTGCGGCCCGCCCGACTCGGGGTGGATAAGCAGGCCGTGCTTGTGTGCGCCGTCGCGGAAGGGGCGGTAGTGGTTGTCAATCGCGAGGTCGCCGAGCGTCTTGCGGAAATCGTGGAGGAAACGGTTGCTCGCGCCGCGGCTCTCGACGATGCGGCCCGCCAGCACTGGCAGCCACGGCAGCAGATCGTAACCGCGGCGTTTCTGAAACTCCGTGCGCATCGTTGGCGTCCAGTTGAGCGGTTCGACCTCCCAACTATCCGTGTGCAGATATTTCAGCGCCTTGCCTGCGAGCGGCCCGGCGTCGGCGATGAGCGGCTCGACGACCGCGTCCCAGTAGCGGCGGAACGCGCCGGCATCAAGCACGTCGAGCGAGAAACCTTTCCAGCCCTCGCTCGAAGTCGAGACGTAAGAGTGGTTGCCGATGGTGCAACCGAAACGAAACACCTGCCACGCGCCGGCTGGCGCGTCCCAACGCAGCGTGCCGTCCTTGTCGAGCTTCGCAGTGAGGTCGAGCACATCGCCGGTGCGAGCGTCTTCCTCGCCCGGCTCGGCGGGCACGTCCTCGAAGAGCAGTGTTGTGTCCGGCGCGGAGAAGTGCAGCGGTTTGTGGCCGGCTTTCTGTTCCCAATTTTGGAGCGTCCGCCGTTTCGCGCCGCCGTCGGGCCAGGTGCCCGCTTTGCCGGAGAGCCGCAGTTCGGCAATCTGGACGTTGCGCGGGGCCTTGGGCGAACCGCGGTCGAACGCACTGTAGATGGCGAGCCGGAACGCGCGGCCCGTCACGGCGTTGAACGTCACGACTGTCTCCTTCTTCTCTTCCGCGGTGAATGCCTTCACGACGTGGAAGGCCTTGCCATCGTCGGAGACCTGCAGATCGCACTCGCGCGGCCCGTAGCCCGGTCGCGGTTGGATCATGAGCCGCTCGACGCTCGTCGGCGCAACGAACTCGAATTGCACCCACGCGGGCCGTTCGCGCGACGGACCGACGCGCAGCTTGCCGGTGGTGGAGACCCAGAATGTGTTCGGGTCGCCATCGGCCAGATGCTTCAGGGGTTGGGTCGGCTGCTCGGAGCACGACTTGAGGCCGGCAAACATGCTTTGTTTCTCTTCCGCGGGTTTCAAGCGATACGCGACGACGAACGCGTCGCGATAGTAGCCATCGCGGCTGGCGGGTTCGGTGAGCTTCTGCTCGATCTTCCCCGGTCCGGTGACGCGCGCCTCCGACCAGACAAGTTTCTTCGCCGCGTCGTCCGCAGTCACCATCGGGCCGCCGAGGTTCCAGCCGCTCTGGATGTTGAGGCTCATCTCCAAGCCGAGCCGGTCGGCTTCGCGGAGCGTGTGTTTATAGAGCGTGCGCCACTCTGGCGAGAAGAACGTCGGCCCATGCGGCGCGGGGTCGTTGCCGTCCTGGCTGGAGCCGTCGGCGTCGCAGATGAGCGCACCGCCAAAACCCTTCGCCTTCATCTCCTCCAGATCTCGCGTGATAGCTTCCTTGGTGACGCAGCCGTTGAGCCACCACCAGTAAGCGCGCAGCCGCGCGTCGCGGGGCGGGTTGTTCCAGTCCTGCTCCAGGTCCGCAGCAGCGGCTGCCATCGGCAACAGAGCCGCGCCGAGCGCAACCAGTCGCGTCATGAAATGCCATCGGGTCTTGTGCGCGTTCATCGTCCGGCCTTTCGGCGGCATTTCAACAGCCCGCGCGCCGCGCCGTCAACGAATACTATTGTGTTGCGCCGGGTTTCCCGGCTTAATCCCGCGCTAAATTTGCCGGCCCAAGTGCCGTTGAGAACCGGTAGCCGGCGTTCTGAGAACTGTTGGAAACGGAAAGCCATGTCACACACATTGCGCGGTAATGTTGTCATCGGGCAGTCGGGTGGTCCGACCGCCGTCATCAACCAATCGCTCGTCGGCGTCATCGAGGCGCTTCGCGGCAAGCCGGGCATCGAGAAAATCCTCGGTTGCGTCCACGGCGTCTCCGGCATCGTCAAGGAGCACTACGTTGAACTGCAGGACATCTCGCAGGCGAAGCTGGAGCGCATCGCCGGCACGCCGTCGTCAGCGCTCGGCTCCAGCCGCGACAAGCCCGATGCGGAATACTGCAAGCGCATCCTCGCGTCGTTCGAGAAACAGAACGTCCGCTACTTCTTCTACATCGGCGGCAACGACAGCTCCGACACCTGCCGGATCATCAATGAGATGGCTCGGCATGACCGCTACGAGCTGCGGGCGTTCCACGTGCCGAAGACCATTGACAACGATCTCCAGCACAACGACCACACGCCCGGCTTCGGCTCGGCGGCGCGGTTCGTGGCGTGCGCGTTCATGGGCGACAACCTCGACAACCTTGCGTTGCCCGGCGTGAAGATCAACGTCATCATGGGCCGCCACGCGGGCTTCCTCACCGCCGCCTCCATGCTCGGCCGCCGCGGCGAGGCCGACGGGCCGCACCTCGTCTATGTGCCCGAGGTCGTGTTCCATGCCGACAAGTTCCTCGCCGACGTGGACGCGGTTTACAAGAAATGGGGCCGCTGCCTCATCGCCGTCAGCGAAGGCGTCCACGACGAGCACCGCCGCCCGATGGCCGCGAAGCTCGCGGAGATGTCCGGCGCGCCCATCGAGCGCGACAGCCACGGCAACGTCCAGCTCTCCGGCTCCGGTGTGCTCGGCGATTTCCTCGCCGACCTCATCAAGAAGCAGCTCAAGATCAAGCGCGTGCGCGCCGACACCTTCGGCTACCTCCAGCGGTCGTTTGCCGGCTGCGTTTCCGAAACCGACGCCCGCGAAGCGCGCGAGTCCGCCCACGAGGCGGGCAGGCTGGCGGTTTCGGGAGAGCACGATGGCTCCGTGGCCATCCAGCGCGTCAGCGACGCGCCCTACAAGGTTGCCTACAAACGCATTGAGTTGGCCGACGTGGCCGCCAAGACGCGGCACCTCGACCCGTCGTTCATCGTCAACGGCAACAACATTGCCGACAGCTTCAAGACCTACGCCCTGCCGCTGGTCGGCAAGCTGCCGGAGGTGGACACGCTGATCGAGAAGTAAGACCCGCACAAGATGTTTGCAAGCGAAGGCCCGCGCAGCCGGTTGAGGTTGCGCGGGCCCAGCTTCATGACACGACAGGCCGTTGCGGCGCGGGACGTCATGTGCTCTAGCGCACCACCTGCTCCATCTCCCCAAGGAATCGCTCCCGACGCGTCACCTTCTTCTTCCCGGCATATTCCGACTGCGCAAAACTCATCTGCTGCTTCATGTCCGCCACTTTAGCAAAGCCCCTCCTCGTTGACTTTCCATTTCTGCAGCCGAAACTGATTAAATCAGTGATTCCCTAAATCATTTTGATGTTGTGCAGAGAAAGCTGGGGAGTATTCTCCGGCCAAGGTCACTCGCGTTGTTTCGCCAGTGAATTCAAAGGTGCGGGATCGAGGAGCGCGAGCGCGGGTGAGGAAATGAAAGCGAGCGCAACATGGCCATCGCCGGAATCAACCGGCCCGGCAGGCGACCCCGGTCCCGCCGGTCCTCCGGGGGAAGTAAGAATGCAACAACTCAACGACGCCATCGCCAGCACGAGCGCCAACACCAATGCAGTCCAACTACTCGACCCCAACGCCGACATGCCGACGGTAATCGCGAAACTGAATGAGTTGATCAACGCGCAGAGGAGATGAGGCAATGAAACTGAATTGTAGTTCAATAATGGAACAGGCTCTCGGCGGGATCGGGACGGTTATTGTATCTGCAGTTTTTATCTGGATATATAATTTCATAAGAAACGCTTGGCTCGAATGGAAACTCAAGAAAGCCCTTAGCAACATGGCTGTATGTGTGGGAGACGAATGCGGAATTGGTCTTCGTAACACGACGCCAGTATCATTGAAGATTCACTCCGTAATTGCAAAAGGCTTAAAACCAATCGGCGGCGTAAAGATGAAGTTCACTGGTATTGATGATGAGTCAGACCAGAGTGAAGAACCACAGAACCTACACCCCGGCATCGTTGAAAAAGATAACAGGCCTGGTTCGATTGTTCTTCCGCCCCACACAACGGGCAATTGGCTGATGCCGAAGGCCCTCAGAAGCACAGCTCGGTTCGAATGCAAGGCGATACGCGTCAGAGTTGAGTATCCAACAATGTTCGGGGGATCGCGTATGATTACAGTCTATGCGGACGAGCTTACTTTAGGGACTTTCAAAGATTTCTACGCCCAATGGCCAAAATGGGCGGGAGAAGCGTGACGCACCTACAGCGCCGTTGATGCACCGCTTGGCATCGCCTTGAGCAACCTGCCGACACAGAGCGAACTCCAGGCGGTGGTGGACAAGATTGATGAGTTGATCAACGCACGGAGGAGATGAGGAACTTTGCGTCGCCTTGGTCGAACGAAGCTAGAATACCTCGTCCAGATTCGTCGCCTTCATCAAACGCTCGCAGGTCGTGTAGCGCGGTGCCTGCGGAGCTTTCACGATCCCCTTGGGTTTGGGGATCAGCTTCAGGTGGCTAATTCCCTTCGGCGGCTCAGCCAGATTGAGCACGTATTTTCCGGTGTCCTTCCAAAGCTCGATACTTTTCACCCGCCCAACGTGAGTGATGGCTGAGATCGGAGCCACCTGATACGTGGCGATATATTTGATCCTCGGAATCATGCTCGAATGGATACGGATCGCATACCAGCGGTTCTCCGCGATGAACGTATTCTGAAAGCCCTCCTCCCATGCTGGAACCACAATCGTGTCGAGCATCGAGGGGTCTATCTCCACGCCGCAGCCTCCGCCGCCGGCCGCCGCGGAGCCGACCGGCTCGCCAAGGTCGGCGAGGAAGGGATCGAACTCATACGCCGTTAGTCCTTCTTTGGTCTTGAAGCGTCTCAAGGTCAGTATCTCGACAGGGAACTTGAAACGGCTGTGCAGCAAGGTCTCCAGTTCGTCGTCCAGTTCATCAATGATGACCAGCGCGTTGAACGCTCCCTCTCGCTGAATCATCCGCTCCAAAAGGTAATCAAGGTTTTCGAATCCGTTGTTTGCCGCGTAGCTCTCGCATAACTGCAAACCGGTTTTGTCGGCCTTCAGTGCGTCCTTCAAGATGCCCTTCAGCTTGAAAGGCGAACTCTCAAAGGACAGCGAGAACTCCAGAATCTGCACCGCCACGTGATTCAGCGGGTCGTGACTCGCCAACTCGTTTTCAACCACGAACAGGCGCGGCTCCCTTTTGCTTGCCAGATCAACGAGATAACCGTCTGGCACGTTTTTCACTTTGCCTTTTCCGCCCACCAGCTTCTTCACATCTAGATAAATTCTGTTTGGCCCGAACAACTTGGACGACACTTCGGCGATGGCGGCCTCCAACTGTGTCTCCGTCTCGAACGGGTCATTCAGATAATATGTTTCCGGTGTCCAGAACATAGGTTCTCTCTTTCCATGCTGTGTTGCGGTTGGAGTTGAAGGGCGGGTTAATGTAGATAAGGTCCACGCAGGCGTCGGGAAGCTTGCGGAGTTGTTCGAGGTTGTCGCCGCAGTAGATGACGCGGGCGTCGAGAAGCGATGACGGGCGGGCTGGAGCGGCGGGTGTTGGAACGGCCTCGGATTTCTTGTGTGCCATGCCGCGCAGTGTAGCAAAGGACGGGCGCGGGTCAATCTTCCGCGCCTCTGCGTTCAGCCTCAGCCTTCTCTCACGTCAAACCTGCGGATACTTCCACGAGCCGCGATAGGGGCGACTGAGGAGTTTGTTGGCCTCGGGGTCGCCGACGATGGTTCCTTTCGCGCCGTCCCACTGGATGCTGCGGCCGAGTTTGTAGGAGAGCATGCCGAGGAGGGCGCAGTTGGTGGAGCGCTGGATTTCCTCGATGTCGCTGACGGGGCGGCGGCCGGTCTTGATCGCGTCGAGGAAGTCGGCCCAGAGTTCCTTGATGTTCTGATCGTCGGGCTTGCCGAGTTTTGGATCTTCGTGCTGGATCGGCGCGCCTTTGCCAGAAGGATAGAACGTCCAGCCCTTCTGCCAGCCCATGTGGAAGGTGCCTTTGGTGCCGTAGAAATAGCAGCCGACGTTCTCACCCTTCTCGGCATCGTTGCCGGCGAACTGGCGGTTTTCCCAGACCATCGTGAACGGCTCGAACTCGAACGTCGCGACTTGGTGATCTGGTGCGTCGGTTGTCTGCTCTTCCTTGGTCAGCACGGGCGCGCCTTTGATCGGCCGGCCGCCGGTGGAGTAAACCTTGCGCGGCCATTTCTCGCCGGTGACCCAGAGGACCTGGTCGAGCCAGTGGATGCCCCAGTCGCCGAGCGTGCCGTTGGCGTAGTCGAGGAAGTTGCGGAAGCCCTTCGGGTGAATCTTCTTGTTGAACGGCCGCAGCGGCGCGGGACCGCACCAGAAGTCCCAATCGAGTTCCTTCGGCGGCTCCTCGTTGGCCTGCGGCTTCTCCGGTCCGCCGCCATAGGAGACGAAGCAGCGGATCATGCCGAGCTTGCCGAGCTTGCCGGAGCGGATGAACTCACGGCCCGAGACGTTGTGCGGCGAGACGCGGCGGTGCGTGCCGACCTGCACGACGCGGCCGGTGTCGCGCGCGGCCTTCACCATCGCGCGGCCTTCGTTGATGGTGTGGCTGATCGGCTTCTCGACATAGACGTGCGCGCCAGCCTGCACGGCGGCGATCATCGGCAGCGCATGCCAATGGTCCGGCGTGGCGACGATGGCGATCTCCGGTTTCTCTTTCGCGAGCAGATCGCGGTAGTCCTTGTAACGCTTCGGCTGTTGGCCGGCGAGTTGCTCGACCTTCCCGAAAAGCTGGTCAATCTGCCGTGTGTCCACGTCGCAGAGGGCGACGACGTCGCACGCGCCGCTGGCCAACGCCTCGCGCAGGATGTTGCCGCCCCACCAGCCGCAGCCGATGAGCGCAATGCGGTATTTCCTGGCGGGCGAGTCCGCGCCGAGGATGGAGAACGCCGGCAGGCCGAAGGCCGTCGCGACGGAGGTCTTGATGAAGTTTCGCCGGTTCATGTCAGTGCCTTTTGTTTCGTTGTCGCAAATGACAGTCCAGATCTTTGCTGTGTTTAAGTGGAGCGAGCTTCCAAGCTCGCTCGGCGTCGTTGCTGCAAAGCTACAGCGCGAGCTTGGAAGCTCACGCCACTTAAAACCTGCCTCGCCTACTTCTGCTGCCGATGCTGCTCGATCAGACGCTTGAACTCGTCGAACAAATAGCCGGCGTCATGCGGGCCGGGCGACGCTTCCGGATGATACTGGACGCTGAACACCGGATGCTTCTTGTGCCGCATGCCCTCGACAGTCTGGTCGTTGAGGTTGATCTGCGTGACCTCGACCTCATCGGTATTGAGCGACTGGGCGTCCACGGCAAACCCGTGATTCTGTGACGTGATGAGCACCTTGCCGGTGCGCAGTTCCTTGACGGGCTGGTTGGCGCCGCGATGGCCGAACTTGAGCTTGAACGTGCGCCCGCCAAAAGCGTGGCCGAGAATCTGGTGGCCGAGGCAGATGCCGAAGATCGGCACTTCGCCCAGCAGGTCGCGAATGGCGCGGTGCGCGTAAGGCAGCGCCTCCGGGTCGCCGGGGCCGTTGCTGAGGAACACGCCGTCCGGTTTCAACGCCATCGCTTCCTTTGCCGTCGCGGTCGCCGGCAGCACATGAATGTCGAAGCCGCGCTGCCGCAGCCGGCGCAGGATGTTGTATTTGATGCCGTAGTCGAACGCGACGATGCGATAGCCCGGCGCGGGCAGTGCATCGAACATGCCTTGGAACAGCCCGGTCTCGCCCTTCGCGACGCGCGCTTCGTCTATCGTTGGCCCGCGCGGGATGTCCCAGTTGGCGCTCCACTGGCCGTAGCCCTCCCAGTGAAACGCTTTCTTGTGCGTGACCTCGACGACGTAGTCCACGCCGCCGATGCCTTTCCACTCTTTCGCGCGCTTGATCGCATCGGCGTCGCTGACCGGCTCGGTGGAAATGAACGCCTTCATCGCGCCGCGCGTGCGCAGGTGCTTGGTGAGGCGGCGCGTGTCCACGCCCTGGATGCCGGGGAGATTGTATTTCTTCAGATACGCGTCGAGCGTGAACTCCGAGCGCCAGTTCGAGGCGATGGGACTGAGCTGGCGGATGACAAAGCCCGCGACGTGCGGCTGCCAGCTCTCCACGTCGAGCGTGTTGACGCCGTAGTTGCCGATCTCCGGGTAGGTCATCGCCACGATCTGTCCTTTGTAGGACGGATCGGTGAGAATCTCCTGGTAGCCGGTCATCGAGGTGTTGAACACCGCCTCGCCGCAAGCCGACGCGCAGGCGCCAAAACCCTGGCCGCGAAAAACCAAACCATCTTCAAGTGCCAAAACTGCGTCCATTTATCCTTTCGATTGCGGCGTCTTCTCCAAATCCACAAACCTTGCCTCCACCGCATACCCGTGACCTCGTAACATCACGGTCAGAAATTCTCTCATGCTCTCTCTCGCTTCGCGCAACAGCGTGCCGGCTTGCGCCTGCTTCAGCACGCTTTGCCGCAAGCCGCGCGCGATGGCGTCCCGGTCCTCTTCCGAAAACCGGTTCCACAACCAATCTTTCTCGTATTGGTAGGTCTGGTCAAACACATCCACGCCCATGATCTCCGGCTGCCCAAACTCGACCAGCATCTGCCGCTTCCGCTGGTCCACCACGACCCGCAGGTGCCTGGACAAATCGAATCCGGCAAAGACGCGCGCCTTGCCGAAGATCGCAACCTGCGCCGTGCTGATCAGGTCCGTCCGCTTGTGTTTGTAGTTGAAGACAATCACTTGCTCGGCCGAAAACGTCTTCGCCACCCGTTTGATCTCGGCGGCAACGAAATCCTGGCTGATCTCGCGCTGCGGTGTTTGTTTCAGCCACAAGAACATCGCCAGCGCTCCGGCGGCAGCAGCAAAAAGATAGCCGGGCAGCGTTTTCATCATCACTTCCCCGGCCGCACGACGCGTCCGCCGACGATGGTCGCCACGGCTTTGCCTTTGAGCGACCAGCCGTGGAACGGCGTGTTGCGCGACTTGCTCGCCGTCTGGTTCACGTCATAGACCCACTCGCGCGCCGGGTCCATCACCGTGATGTCCGCGTCCGCGCCGACCGAGAGCGTCCCTTTGTTCAACTGCAACAGCCGCGCCGGCCCCGTCGTGAACTTCTCGACGAGTTGCGGCAGCGTGAGCACCTTCTTGTGAACTAGCGCCATCAACGACAGCCCCAGTTCCGTTTCGAGGCCGAGAATGCCGAACGGCGCGCGGTCGAACTCAACTTCCTTTTCGTAGGCGCAGTGCGGCGCGTGGTCGCTGCAGATGATCTCGATGGTGCCGTCGGCCAGACCCTCCAGGATCGCCTCCACGTCGCGCTGCGTGCGCAGTGGCGGACTCATCTTGTAATTGGTGTCGTAACCTTTGCAGCTCTCGTCAGTCAGCGTGAAATGGTGCGGACACGCCTCGGCGGAAATCTTCACGCCGCGCTTCTTCGCCTCGCGCACGAGGCGAACGCTGCCCGCCGAACTGAGGTGCTGGCAGTGGACGCGCCAGTCAACCTGCTCGGCCAGCATGATGTTGCGGGCGACGATGATTTCCTCGCCAATGCTTGGCCAGCCCTTCAGGCCGAGCAGATGGCTCCAGTAACCCTCGTGCATCACGCCGTCGGAGACGAGGTTGTTGTCCTGGCAATGATCCATCAGCGGCAGCTCGAACATCTTCGCGTATTCCAGCGCGCGCCGCATGATCTCGTTGCTCTGCACGCAATGGCCGTCGTCGGTGATCGCCACGATGCCCGCGCGCTTGAGCGATCCAATCGGCGCAAGCTCGGCGCCTTCGATGTTCTTTGTGATCGTGCCCGTCGGGAACACGTTGACGCACCCGACGGTTTCAGCGCGCTGCTTGATGAACGCGATGGTGCCGGTGTTGTCGGCGGCCGGCGAGGTATTCGGCATGCAGACGACGCTCGTGAGCCCGCCGAATGCCGCGCAACGCGTGCCGCTCTCAATGGTTTCCTTGTCGCTGCGGCCCGGCTCGCGCAGATGCACGTGCAGGTCAATCAAGCCCGGCGTCACCACCAACCCCTTCGCTTCTACCACCGGCGCGTCCGGCGCTGGCTCGGCGGCGATCCTGCCGTCGCGCACGAAGACATCGCGCACCGCGTCCACCTTGTTGGCCGGGTCAATCACCCGCCCGCCGCGAATCGTCAGATCGTTCATGCCGCCTCCTCTGCCGGTTGCGCGCCGGCGCACAAGTAAAGCACCGCCATCCGCACCGCGAGGCCGTGCGAGACCTGTTGCAGGATCACGCTGCGCTTGCAGTCGGCCAGGTCGCTGTCAATTTCCACGCCGCGGTTGATCGGCCCCGGATGCATGATGAGCGCGTCGGGCTTGGTGTGGGCGAACCGTTCCTTGGTCAGCCCGAAGATGGCCGCGTATTCGCCGATGCTGGGGAACATCGTCTGCCGCTGCCGCTCGTGCTGGATGCGCAAGAGGTTGATCACATCGGCGTCGGCGATGGCTTCCTCGACGTTGTAGCAGACGCGGCAGCCGAGCTGCTCGAACACGCGCGGCACCAGCGTGCTTGGCCCCGCGAGCGTCACGCGCGCGCCGAGCTTGGTCAGCAGGTGGATATTGGAGCGCGCGACACGGCTGTAGAGGATGTCGCCGAGAATGGTGACGTTCAGGCCGGCGATGCGCCCCTTCTTCTGGCGGATCGTGAACGCGTCGAGCAGCGCCTGCGTCGGATGCTCGTGCGCGCCGTCGCCGGCGTTGATCACCGACACGTCCAGCCGGTCCGCGAGGAACTTCGCCGCGCCCGCCGACGAGTGGCGGATGACGATGATGTCGGCGTGCAGCGCCTGGAGGTTGAGCGCCGTGTCCTTGAGCGTCTCGCCCTTGGTGATGCTGGAGGAGGTGGCAGTGATGTTGACGATGTCCGCCGAAAGCCGGTGCGCCGCCAGCTCGAAGCTCGTGCGCGTGCGCGTGCTCGGCTCGATGAACAGGTTTACCAGCGTCTTGCCGCGCAGCGCGGGCACCTTCTTCACGTCGCGTTGGCCAACCTCCTCGAACGTCAGCGCCGTGTCGAGGATATGGACAATCTCCTCTGGCTGGAGATCCTGGATGGCGATCAAGTCTTTGCGGGTCCAGTTCATTCGACAATCACCTCGTCCGCGAGGACGCGGACCTTTTGATCTTTCGATGTCGGGATGTTCTTGCCGACATAATCGGCCCGGATCGGCAGCTCGCGGTGTCCGCGGTCCACCAACACGGCGAGCTGGATGCGCGCCGGCCGGCCAAAATCGGTGATCTCGCTCATCGCCGCGCGCGTGGAGCGGCCGGTGTAGAGCACGTCGTCCACGAAGATGATGTGCTTGCCGGTCACGTCGAACTGGATGTTCGTCTGGCGGGCGACGGGCGGCTTCTTTCGCAGCGAAAGGTCGTCGCGGTGCATCGTGATGTCCAGCATGCCGCACGGCACCGCCTTGCTGGTGATCTCCTGGAGCTTGGCCGCGAGCCGCTGTGCCAGCCGCACGCCGCCGCCCTGGATTCCAACCAGCGCGATCTTCCCCATGTCCTCCGAGCGCTCGACGATTTCATGCGCCATGCGCGTCAGCGCCCGGTCCATCGCCACAGCATCCATCACACAAGTTTGTTTCATAGGCACAAAAAAGCCGTGCCAACCCGGCTTGCAGCCGCAGTCGCACGGCGAACTTGAACTCCGAACTTCATCATAAGGCCTTCCCGGTCTCACCGGACCGGACTTAAAGGTGTCTCAAACCGCGCCGACCTTAACGACGCCCTCTGAACCGCGCAAGAAAAATCTCGAAAGCGGAAGAATCGCGGTCGCGGAACAGGCAACAGGCCGGTCATCAGCGTCACCGCAACGACGAGTTTCACGGCCGCCGGCAACCGGCGAACCGGGCTGCCGATGTGGTATGTCGGGCATCTCCATGCGCATCACTTCACCCCGGCGCGGCGCGGCTACGGCGTCAGTCAAAGATTTCTTCGCGCGCGGGACTCCCCAGAAATAACAGTTGACGGGAGTCATTACGTTATTATTATCACCTGCGCTCGTAACACTAATTTGGTTGCGATTGGTCGAAGATGCACATACCCGACGGATTCCTTGACGCGAAAACAATGGCGGCCACGGGCGGCCTTGCGGCGGCGGGGCTGACCGTGGCTATCCGGCATGTCAACCGCACCCTGCCCCGCTCCAAGACGCCGTTGATGGGTTTGGCAGCGGCGTTCGTGTTTGCCGCGCAGATGCTGAACTTCCCGGTGGCTGGCGGCACGTCGGGGCATCTGCTCGGCGGCGTGCTCGCGGCGGTGTTGCTGGGGCCGGCGGCGGGCGCGGTGGTGATCTCGGCGGTGCTGATCCTGCAATGTTTCCTCTTCAGCGACGGC
>Ga0163199_1000670_pt1 | contig 21492 bp, 23 predicted proteins | sample PL_2010_150m_FD_113537 | JGI IMG/M metagenome (GOLD analysis project Ga0163199, IMG submission 113537) | Freshwater microbial communities from Powell Lake, British Columbia, Canada to study Microbial Dark Matter (Phase II) - PL_2010_150m | ecosystem: Environmental > Aquatic > Freshwater > Lake ...
AATTGCGTATTACAAAGCTTTAAGCGCACCAACAACTTTTGTAAGTGAAGCTTTAGCGTCACCGAATAACAAAGTAGTTTTTGGATCAAAGAGCAACTCGTTTTCGATACCGGCAAATCCTGGCCGCATTGAACGCTTCAAGAAAATTACGTTTCCGGCAAGTGATACATCCAAAATCGGCATTCCATAAATTGGGCATCCAGGAGTTGTCTTAGCGGCGGGATTAACTACATCGTTCGCGCCAATAATTAACGCAACATCGGTCTGTGGGAATGTCGGATTTACTTCATCCATCTCTGCAAGTTGTTCGTAAGGAACATTTGCTTCCGCCAACAAGACGTTCATATGGCCAGGCATACGACCTGCAACTGGGTGAATTCCATATGCAACGTCAATTCCTTTAGCTGATAATAAATCTGCTAATTCACGAACAGTATGTTGTGCTTGTGCAACCGCTAATCCAAAGCCAGGAACGATTACAACGCGGCGAGCATAGTTAAGCAAAATCGCAACATCATCTGGTGAGCCAGAACGAACTGGCCGAGTTTCGCCGCCAACTGCAACATCTTGTGGCTTTGCGGTAAATGCGCCAAAGAGCGTGCCAAAGAGGGAACGACCCATTGCTTCCGCCATTAAACGAGTCAAGATTGTTCCGGATGCGCCAACAAGTGTTCCCGCAATAATTAAAAGTGTGGAATCAAGTACGTAACCACTTGCGGCAACTGTTAAACCAGTAAATGCGTTTAAGAGCGAGATAACAATCGGCACATCTGCGCCACCAACTGGGAGCACAAAGAGCACGCCAAAAAGCAGCGATAAACCAGCAAGAACTAGGAGTGGCATAGTGCCAAGTGCGCTTATTACCCAACCGCCCGAAGCTAGTACCGCAACTAACGTTCCTGCAATTACAAAGCGGCCGCCCGGGAATACAACGGGGCGAGTAGTCATTAACTCTTGTAACTTCATAAAGGTAATGATCGAACCAGAGAATGAAACGCAACCGACAATTACGGTAAATACTGTCGCAACAACTTTGGCAACCGCCGCGCCATCACCTAACTTCAAATATTCAACGATTGCAACTAGAGCTGCGGCGCCGCCACCAACACCATTAAATAACGCAACTAGTTGTGGCATTTGAGTCATCTGTACTTTACGTGCGGCCGGTACGCCAATTAATAAACCGACGACCATAGCGCCAAGAATCCAACCAAGATTATTTAGCGGAAGCGAAGAATCTTCGCTGGCATAGAAGAAAACTACAAGAGTTGCAATAGTTGCACCGAGTGCGCCAATTAAATTACCGCGGCGTGCCGTGCGCGGATGTGACAATCCTTTAAGCGCGAGAATGAAACATACGCCGGCAGATAACCCGATTAAATCGTAGATAGCGCGGCTCACTTTGAATCCTTCGCTCTCTCTTTACCTTTTCCTTTAAACATTTCTAACATTCGATCTGTAACCACAAACCCGCCCACCATATTTATGGTGGCTAAGACGATGGCAGCAACCGATAACCCGAGTTCTAAATTTGTATTGCTGTGATCAGCGACGATGATTGCACCAACCAAAATAACGCCGTGAATCGCATTGGCACCGCTCATTAACGGGGTATGGAGAGTCGAAGAAACTTTAGAAACCACTTCAAAACCAACAAAAACTGCTAGTACGAAGATAGCGACAATTGCCATTGGTTCCATTACTTCTTACCTCCATTTAATTGCGGCGTACGTTTTGCACCTTCGTGGGTCAACGCAGCCGAATCGATAATTTCATCGGCAAAATCTGGAGCGATAGTTCCGGAGGTTTTGCCATCGGCGCTCTCCGTCTTCGTCATTAAGAGCAACAAATTCACTACGTTTCGCGAGTAGAGCGAAGATGCATGGAACGGAAGTTGTGACGGAACATCCTTCCCGCCCCAAATCTTCACGCCATTTGCGGTAACTACTATTTCGCCTGCTATTGATCCCTCAACGTTGCCGCCAGTTTCAGCAGCTAAGTCAACAATGATTGAACCAGGTGCCATCTTGCTAAACATTTCTGCGGTTACAAGTCGTGGAGCTGATCGCCCAGGAACAGCTGCCGTAGTAATAAGTACATTTGATTTTGTAATAAAGGGGGTTAGAAGTTCGCGTTGTTTAGCAGCGCGCTCCTCGGTCATTTCACGGGCATATCCGCCAGCACCTTCCAGCGCTTCAAGTCCCAATTCGATAAAAGTTGCACCCATTGAACGAACTTCATCCGCAGAAGATGGACGAACGTCATACGCAGAAACAACTGCGCCAAGTCGACGCGAAGTTGCGATTGCTTGCAAACCAGCAACGCCTGCGCCTAATACCAAAACTTGTGCCGGTGTTACGGTTCCAGCAGCAGTCATTAATAGTGGGAAAAATCTTGGCGACATTTCGGCACCAACTAGAGCCGCGCGATATCCGGCACAAAGAGCTTGTGAAGTTAGCGCATCCATTGATTGCGCGCGCGAAATTCGTGGCACCATTTCAAGTGAAAATGCAGTAACACCAGCAGAAGTTGCAGCTTCGATTGAATCAGTCGCAGTGGTTGGCGATAAGAATGAGATTGTGACTGCGCCTTTTTTTACTGATTTGAATTGATCTGGAGTTAACGGTTGCACCGATGCAACAACATCAGCTTTACCTAATTCACTTTGAATATTTGACGTAGCGATAATCTCAGCACCTGCGGCTTGAAATTCGCTATCTGTGGCTTGAGAATCGGTACCTGCGCCAGATTCGATGGCAACTGTTAAGCCAGCGCGAGTTAACTTCGAGATTATGTCTGGGACTAGAGCTACTCGTTTTTCGCCAGATTTTATTTCTTTAGGAACCAATACACGCATGGGTCTGAGATTACTGCTTAAAGCCAACAATTTCACCCTTGATTAGGTGAAATAGAAGTGACTGAATGGTGGTGCGGCGATGAAAAGCCTCACGCCAGATAACAGATTTTGTTCCGTCAATCACATTTGCTGCAACCTCTTCACCGCGATGTGCGGGAAGACAATGCATAAAAATCGAATCCTTAGCGGTCAATGACATTAGTGGTTCCGTTACTGCAAATGGGGCCAGCACTGCAATTTTTTCTTTACGTTCTGATTCTGGGTCGCCCATCGACATCCAAACATCAGTATATAAAACTGATGCATCCTTTGCGGCAGCTTCTGGATCATTTATAACTTCAACTTTTCCGCCAGAACGCTTAGCAATATTTGTGGCAACTTCAATTGCACGTGTGCTTGGCGCCCACTTACCAGATGGAGTAGCGGCAACTACATGTGCTCCCATAATTGCGCCCATAATCAACCAAGAATTAGCCATATTATTTCCATCGCCTAAGTAAACAAATTTTCTTCCAGAAATATCAGTGCCAAAGTTTTCGCGGATAGTTAGCCAATCGGCAAGTAATTGGGTTGGGTGATCATCATCAGTAAGTGCATTAATAATTGGAATCGTGGAATGCGCGCCAAGTTCATCGACATCGGCTTGGGCAAAAGTTCTAATTATCATAGCGCTGCAAAAACCGCTAATGATTTTTGCGGTATCTGCGATAGTTTCACCGCGACCCAATTGCAGATCATCTCCGCGAACAAAAATGGGAGAACCACCCAAGTGTGCAACTGCAGTTTCAGATGCAAGTCGCGTTCTAGTAGAGGGTTTAGTCATATAAATTGCGACCGTCTTATTGGCCAGCGCTGTATTAGAGCGAAGTGGATTCTCAGCGAACTGCGCCGCGGTATCCAATATCAAATCGATATCGGCGCGCGATAAATGTTCGGTACGCAGTAGGTCTTTCATCTGCTTAGTTTAATCACAGAGATTATGATTCGCGCATGGGTTTATTTACACGCGGGCGAGATACTGATACCGACACGATTGTCGCTCCCGTTGAGGAACGGCTCGACGAAGGTGATCATGAGCGCTTCTCGCATTATGTAAAGAAAGAGAAAATTGTTGAGTCGGCGGTCTCCGGGAAAACAGTGACCGCGCTCTGCGGAAAAAAATGGATACCAAACCGTGATCCAGAACGATTTCCAATCTGTCCTACATGTAAAGAAATTCATGCCGGTCTTCGAAAAGAACCAGATACGCCAAAGCCTTAATGAAATCAGTAGCAAAGCAATTAATCGGCGCATTAGTAATTACTCTCTTATCCCAATTAATTATTTTGCCACAACCAATTAGCGCTGCAGATTTGCCAGCGCGAAAAATATTAAGTGGGTGGGTACCTTATTACTCGGTAAAAAATTCAATTGCTTCAGTAGTTGTTAATCAAGATTTGATTCGCGAAGTTTCACCGTTTTGGTACGCGCTAAAAGGTGAGAAAAATATTCTTGATTTATATGCAGCCGCTAAATTGACCGATCCGATGTCAGTTTCAATAACGACCTTGAGAAATCTAAATATTGGAATCATTCCGACGATTACCGATGGCACCGAAAAGTTGGTATTAAGTAATCTTTTAGCTAATCAGCAATCGAGAGCTAATATTGTTGCCACAATTACCAACTTAGTTAAAGTCAATAATTTTGACGGTATCGATCTAGATTTTGAAAATTTTGCTTTCATTGATGGCAACACGACTTGGGATACAACAAGGCCGCGGTGGGTAGCTTTTGTTAAGGAACTCTCTGCCTCGTTACACGCGGATATGAAAATACTTTCTATCACAGCCCCAGTTGATTTCGATCCAGCCACAAAACGAAAGGGTTACACCGTTTATGACTGGAAAAATATCGCACCATATATAGATCGATTGCGGATTATGACTTATGACTATTCAACTGCCACAGTTGGACCAATTGGCCCACTAATTTGGGTTGAAGATGCAGTCAGATATGCAACTTCAGTAATCCCTGCTTCGAAAATATTCCTTGGAGTTCCAGGTTATGGCCGTGATTGGGTCGTCAAAGTTGTTGGAACCTGTGCACCAAATGATGCCAAAGTTATTAACACTAAAATTAAAGCGGCTACATTTGTAATGAAGGATGCGGTCTCACTCGCTACTGGCTATGGTGCAACTCCGCAATACATGGAAAATGAAGGTGAAGTCACTTTCACATACAGTAAAACTTTCCCAGGATTTTTAGCAGATGGCACTCCGACCACTTGCACCGCAACTCGGACTGCTTGGTATCAAGATGCGCGCTCTTATGTTGCACGCGCGAATTTGGTCGCTAAGTATCGGTTAGGTGGAATTATGGCTTGGACATTAGGAATGGAAGATGCCGCAACCATGCCAAGGGTTCGAACTTTTGCGCAATCAATTGCGCCAGATCAAGTTGTAGCCACTTTACTCTCCGATAAAAACAGTGCCACTTATGGAGATCCAATCAAAGTCCAATTGCAATTCACGCTCCCAGATAAAGAACCAATTCCAAACTTGCCATTAAATCTCGAAGCTAAAAATAGCGATGGTACTTGGCGAAAAATTTATGTTGGTAATACCACAATTGATGGCACGTTAGTTATTTCAGCGTTGCTCAGTGGGAATTCCATCCTGCGTGCAACTTCTGAAAGCTCTTGGGAACGGGTAGCAGGTTTATCTAAAGATTTAAATATTGAATATAAAAGAAAGATTTCACTGGCAGCTCCCGCTTCGGTAGCGCGCGGCAAGGAAGTAATTATTTCTGGGTTACTCCAACCAAAAGAAAGTGGCGTGAAAATAACTTTAGAAAGATTGGTTGGAGATAGCTATAAGGAAGTAACTTTAAAAAACCCAGTAATTACTGATTTAGATGGCCGATTCGCGCTCTCCTGCATCGAGTTAAATGATGGCTTTGCAACATTTCGGATAAAGAGCGCCGCAACTCCGCTCAGTGCGCTCGGCGTGAGCGAGAACTTCATAATTTCTATTAGATAGCGCGATAATTAGAAAATGGGAACGCTAACCGAGACCGAGGTTAAAAGCGACCTCCGCGCAGATCGTCCTTGGGTTTGTGTAGTTTGGGATGACCCCGTTAATTTAATGAGTTATGTGACCCACGTATTTATTCTGCTCTTTGGTTTCTCAAAAGAAAAAGCCACGGAGTTGATGATGAAAGTTCATGTAGAAGGAAAAGCAATAGTGAACTCGGGCACTCGGGAAGAGATGGAGCTAGATGTCCAACGGCTCCATGAATATGGACTCTGGGCTACTCTGCAACGCGATGATGAAATCTAAATCATGTCAGGATTCTTAAGAAGTGGCGATGAAAAGATCGCAATCACGCTCTCGTCCCAAGAAGCTCATGTATTAATCAATTTAGCTGAACAAATAATTGAATTACTGGGTGAAGAAGATGGTGGTTCGCATTTATCGGATAGCCATACCGTTGATGATTTAATGCGGATGGTTGGAATTTCTACCAACGATGCGCCGCCAATCGATCCAGTCTTACTTCGACTATTACCGAGTGCGTATAAAGATGCCGAACAGTCGGCGGAATTTCGTCGTTATACCGAGCATGGTTTGCGTGAAAAAAAGCGCGCGAATGCAATGACAATTCGCGAAGCGCTCATGCCGCAAGATGAAGATTGGGATAATGATTCACCGTTGGATGTTGCCCACATTACGACCGTAATTGAAGTTGGAGATGAAATCTCTTGGTTGGCCGGCATGAATGACATTCGACTAGCGCTGGCAGTTCGGTTAGAAATTGGCGTAGAAAAGGATGCTAAGCCAGCACATGAAAAATATGAATTGATGGTTGAGAGCGATCCGATGAAAGCGGTTTACGCGGTTTACGCATGGATTGGCTGGCTCCAAGAAAGCCTTTTGAAGTTACTCTAAATGTTACTTTCAAATAAAAAAGCCGAACCATTTCTGGTCCGGCTTTTTTAACGTATTTACTTAATTAGTGATCTTCTTTCATGCCTTCGGCAGCTGATTTCATGCGTGCGATCTTGTAAATTGTAAGACCGAATACGCACTTAGCTAATACGTCAGCAATTGTGTAACCAATCTGTCGGTACATAAATGCATCAGTACCTTCAATACCTAGAAGCGGGAACAGGTATGAAATTGGATAAACGCCCCATGTGGCAATTAAAAGTAAGCGCAACCGACCAACAGTTGCAGCAACACCTTCAGGTTGGCGTTCCAATGACTTCCCTAGCTCTACGAATAGAACATAAAGGATGTATAGGAATGGGATTGTTGAAAGTACGCCCCAAAGAATTTTGGAACCATTATCAGTTGCAATCTCACCAGGATATCCGAGAGCAATCATGGCTGTTGCAGCTGGAACTAATCGACCGATTAGTGATGATGCCGCAGCTTTAGCCAGTGCCAATACTGCGATAACTTCAACGAGTAGAAGCGGAACTGTCAAAACCCAGTCAACCTAGCGGTAAGCCTCGTTAAATGTTCCTTGAGCGTTTCCAACTTTAACCATTCCGCCCGCACTTGATTCAGTGAAGGAGTTGAAGATTCGGAAGTAGTGATATGCAGCGATGAATGTAACCATCGATGAGAGCACCAGTGCGTTCCGATATTTAGGAAGTACTCGAGCCTGTGACACGAGCGTGTACACAGTACAAGCAAGCATTGCAATTAAACCAAAGGAGAACATGTTGTATAACGTGCTCCATTGAGTTGATGTTAGTTGCATATTTATTGAGCCTCCGTAAGGCATTTGTTTTCCCAACTCGGGTGAGCCAGGCACTCATTTTCGTAGACCCATATGAAGTCGGCGAAGTAAGCACTCAAATAATGCGGCACTTTTGCTCGATAATCCAGAGGAATCGCGTCATTTCTTTAGAAAATTCACCCATAATTTATAACATTTTGGCAACAAAATAGCCGATGGTGCTTGAAAGGTAGGCTACTGATATGGCTAACCCAGATGCTCCGATTGGGATCTTTGATTCTGGGGTTGGCGGCTTAACGGTTGCTCGAGCAGTAATCGATCAATTGCCCAATGAATCAATACTTTATGTTGGCGATACTGCTCGAACGCCATATGGCCCTAGGCCGCTAGCTGAAGTTAGAACATTCGCGTTAGAAATTATGGATCAACTCGTCGAATCCGGTGTCAAAGCAATTGTGATTGCTTGTAATACCGCAAGCGCTGCAATGCTACGGGATGCGCGCGAACGATATTCAGTTCCAGTTATTGAAGTAATTCAGCCTGCAGTACGGCGCGCGGTTTCCGCATCTAGAAGTGGCAAAGTTGGTGTGATTGGCACTCAAACTACTATCGATTCGAAAGCTTATGCTGATGCATTCGCAGCTGCACCACAACTGGCAATCACATCAATACCTTGCCCATTATTTGTCGAATTTGTAGAGCGCGGCGAAACATCTGGTGCGGCAATTACAAAAGTTGCTACTGATTATTTAGCACCACTTGTTAGCGCAGATGTAGATACTTTAGTTTTGGGTTGTACTCATTACCCATTATTGACTGGCGTTATTTCATATGTCATGGGCACTGACGTAACTTTAGTTTCAAGCGCAGAAGAGACTGCTAAGGATTTATATCGAGTTTTAGCAGAAAAGAATTTAATGCGTCTCTCCATAAGTAAGCCGGAATATCAATTCATCGCGACCGGCAATGCCGAAAATTTTGCAACGCTAGCTCGTCGTTTCCTTGGGCCAGAAGTTGTAAATGTAAGAAGTAAGATTTAATAACTAGGGGAGTTAAACTTGAATTCAAATATTTCACGAATCGGAATCGAACGCCTAGATGGGCGCAAACCAGATCAATTGCGAAAAATAAAATTCACCCGCGGTTGGTTGGATCACGCCGAAGGTTCAGTATTGGTTGAGTTCGGAAACACCCGAGTTTTATGCGCCGCCTCCTTTACCCCTGGGGTACCAAGATGGTTAGTTGGTAAAGGAAAAGGCTGGGTTACTTCAGAATATTCAATGTTGCCACGCGCGACCCACTCCCGATCAGATCGGGAGAGCGTAAAAGGAAAATTAGGTGGTCGGACTCAAGAAATTTCGCGATTAATCGGACGTTCACTTCGCGCGGTAGTAGATATGCAAGCGCTTGGCGAAAACACTTTAGTTTTGGATTGCGACGTGCTGCAAGCAGATGGTGGAACCCGCACTGCGGCAATAACTGGCGCATATGTTGCATTATCAGATGCAATTTCGTGGGCAAAAGAAAAAGGTTATGTTCCGCTAAATTCACAACCGCTGAAAGGTTCGGTAGCAGCAGTCAGTGTTGGCATAATTAATGGAACCCCGATGTTAGATCTTTGTTACGACGAAGATGTAACGGCAGAGACCGATATGAACGTTGTCTGCATGGGTGATGGAACTTTTATTGAGGTCCAAGGAACCGCCGAAGGTGCGCCATTTGATCGCGCACAACTTGATAAATTGTTAGATCTGGCAGTTGCAGGTTGCGGCACGCTAACGCAAATGCAGATGGATGCGCTGAAGTAATTGAAACTAGTTATTGCATCGCGCAATAGAGGCAAGATCGAAGAACTTGCGCGAATTCTCGCAATTGTTGCGCCAGATGTTGAATTAGTTGGCAGCGATCAATTCCCAGATTTATCGGATGTCGAAGAGACTGGCGAAACTTTTACAGCAAATGCTTTATTAAAAGCCCGAACGATTGCTCGCGAAACTGGCCTGCCCGCCATCGCAGATGACAGCGGTTTGTGCGTCGATGCATTAAATGGTGCACCCGGAATTTATTCTGCGCGTTGGTCTGGGGTACATGGTGATGATCGAGCAAATTTGGAAAAAGTATTGCTGCAATTAAAAGAAGTTTCAAATGAAAATCGGGGAGCGGCCTTTAAGTGTGTAGTTGCGTTAGTTCTACCAAGTGGTCAAGAAGCCACTCGGGAAGGTGAAATTCGTGGTGAAATTCGAAGCAGGCCGACTGGTAACGGCGGATTTGGCTATGACCCAATCTTCCAACCGAGTGGATTTTCAATAACAATGGCGGAATTATCGGCAGAAGCCAAGGATGAAATTAGCCATCGTGGGAAAGCGTTGCGAGCAATCGCCCCTGAAGTAGCCCGGTTATTGGCTTGATTTCGTGGGCAATACTTACCTGCTGGGGTATCCTTAAGCCATAAATCTTCGTCTACCCGCGTTGATTACTCGAAACCAAATCAGGGAGTAAAAAGTGGCCGCAAAGAAAAAAGCAGCAAAGAAAGCTCCAGCTAAAAAAGCTGCAAAGCGTCCGGCGAAAAAATCGCCTGCAAAGAAATCTTCAGCTAAAAAAGCTGTGAAGCGTCCAGCTAAAAAAGCCGTTAAGAAAACTGCAAAGAAAACTGCAAAGAAAACTGCAAAGAAAGCGGCAAGAAAAGCGGTAAAGAAATCGGCAAAGCGCGGTTCTGCTTCTGTCAAAATCGTTATTCCGCCAGTCCCAACCCGTGCAGCTGCAAAAACAATTGTCTCCACCACACCAAAAGCAACAACATCTACCACACCTAAAACTGCAGCAGTAGCGCCAGCTAAGAAAAGTTCTAGCCGCGTAACGCTTTTGGTGTTGCTTGGAATTTTAATTCTCGGCTTAATTGTTTCTAACCGAAATAATTCTGCAGATGATGCTGCCCCAACTCCATCCGAATCTGCAACAGTTTCTGAATCCCCAACTCCAGAAGCTTCTCCAACTGCAGATGCGCTCGCTGCACATGAAGCCCCACTTAGTTTTGTTGCAATAAATAATGGATCAGGTGGTGTAACGCTTCGTTGGAAAACACCAGCCGCTGCTGATGGAATTACTGGTTATAACATCTCAGTTTCCTACAATGCTAAAGATTTCACCTTAGTTTCAACAGTTCCAGCAAATCAATTAAATCTTGATATTGCCAAAGCTGGCGATGAAGGCGGAACCCAATTCTTAATCCAAACTGTTTATTCTGATGGCCAAACAGTTGATGGTAAGAAGTTCTCACTTGCAGGTAAGTACGCATAAGCGCTCATTTAAAAAGCCCTCCTAATTTATAGGGGGGCTTTTTTATTTACTTCAATTTCTCCAAAATAGCTGAGACATAGGCATTAGCCCCCGGTGGGTTTAAATGCACACCATCAGATGCGAAAAATTCTGGATGGTTTTGCGAGATAACTTCCCAATCAATCAATGTCGTATTTGGATACCTAGTTATCACGTTGCGAACGATTTCATTATTGATTGATCGCCAGGGTCTAGGTACTGCAGTATTTATCACAATTATCTGTGGTTGGTTCTTTACGATTTCCATCAACTGCACAAAAGTTGATTCTGTTATTTGATTATTGTTGCCAACATCAAAAATAACTGTTGAATTTGGGGCATGAATTTGATCATTCCCGGCAACCTGGATCAACTCCGGAAGTTGCCGACCAACTCGTGCGTTTATCAATTCAATGTGACGATATTTCTCTAACGCACTTCTTATACCCAGAATTACTGAATCTCCCGTAACCCATAATCCGGGCTCGGCGGTTGGCGCAGTAGGGGCTTGGTTAATTTCTGAGAGTTCTTGAGCGCGCTTTGCTTCTTGCACGGCTCGAGTATCTGCAACGGAAAGTGCATTTACCGAGATTGCAGTTGCAGCAGCAATAATCGAAATCGTAGTGAGCAGAACGGTAAGCCGTTGGCGCAAGCGCACATTTGGTGTGCGATATTTCATGCCGCGGAACCAAAGTTCAAAGTTGCCGCGTCGAACCGGTATCTCAACCCAGCGAAGTGAAATATCAGCGAGTGCAAAAACAATCAGAATTCGGAGCGTGTATAACGCCCATGGTTTACCAGCAATATCGATAGAAGGTCGAGTTACTTGAAAAATTACCCAGTGCCAAAGATATATTCCATAAGAACGCTCACCAATCCATAAGAATGGTTTATAACTTAAAATCGGCGCAAACCGTGAAGCCGGATGAACTACCGACATCAGAGTTGCGCAGCCAAAGATTCCAGCAAGTGGAAAAGCTAATTTATAAAGAGTCGGATCGGTTTCATTTATAAAGAGAAAAGTCGTGAGTAAGCCTAGAAATCCAACGACGCCAACGCCATCAACAAAATCTTGCGCGCGTTTTGAAATTACTTTGCTTAAATTTTGTGGAATCCAACTTACTGCTAGAGCTGATCCTAAAAATAATCCAAGGCTATGGGTGTCTGTTCCAAAATAAACATGGCTAACACTGCCTTGCGATTCGCTATCAATTTTTAATGAATATAGAAATAGCGCAACCCCAGATGCGCCAGCCGCAATTAAAGAAACAATCGGAATGTTTTTCTTACCGAAATATTTCAAAATAAATAAGAGAACCAACGGCCAAATTAAATAAAATTGGGCTTCTACGCCGAGCGACCAGGTATGTTGCAAAAGCGGTGGCCTACCAATGCTTTCAAAGTAATCTTGCTGTCTCGAAACTAACGACCAATTCATCGATCCCGAAAAAACATAAGGTAGATCTTTAAGAAATCTGCGGACAGTTTCTGGTGCCCAAACTCCGATAAACATTGCAGTTAGCGTCACCATAAATACCAACGCTGGAACTAAACGACGTAATCTGTTGAAATAGAATGCTCGTAGATCTAACGCGCTAGAGCGATCAATCGAATCTAAAATTAGCCGAGTAATAACGTAACCAGAAATAACGAAGAATAAATCAACCCCTAAGAAACCACCCGGAATCCAAGAGATCCCCAAGTGATAGAGCAGAACTGCAATGACCGCTATCGCACGCAGACCGTCAATCGGTGCGATATATAAAGCCGCATTGCGCGTCTTAAACTCAGAATTTATATTACTCATTTAAAGTTTCTGAATTTCGAATTACTGGTTAGCGTTTTTTCTTGACGACTTTCTTACGAGTTTTATTTGCAGCTACTCGTTTCGTCACTTTCTTAATTGCTGGTTTGCTACCTTGAGTTGCCTCACTTTTAACAATCGCGATTCGGCTCTGCACTTTTGCATCACCTTGAGGCGTGCCATCCGGATTAATTGCAGCTTGCACCGATTTTTGCAGTTCAGCTAGGCGAGTGAATGCGCTTTCTAAACGGTTTCGAGATTGTGAGATTGCACTTTCTGCGGAATCTAAAGATTGAGTTTGGATTCGGTATAACCGTTCTGCTTCTGAAATTACACCGCTTAGCCATTGGCGATATTCAGCTACTTCGGTAGTGGCATCTAAAATCAAACGCTCGGCATCGCGCTTTGCTGTAGATGTAATAGTGGAACCCTCACGCTTTTTATTTGAAATCAAATCTTCAGCTTCGGATTCAGCGTTAGATAGTAAGTCGGCAGCATCAGATTCTGCTGCTTCAATATATTTGCGCCCCCGTGATTCTGCTTGTGAGAGCGTAGATTTTGCTTTTGCTTCAGCAGCTTCTAACGCGCCACGTGCGCTCCGTTGGCTTTCGGAGAGAACTTTTTCAGCGGTCGCGGCAGCTTTAGATTCGCGCTGTTGCGCCGTCTTAATAATTGACATTGCGGTTTCGGTTGCAAGGATTTCAAATTCTTCTTTGGAAAGGGCAGTGATATCACGACGTGATCGAAGGTCGTTGAGTTGTGATTCTAATTCGCGAATTCGTTCGATCGCGTTAGTTGTAGGCGCACCAGAGTTTGTCGGGTTAGTTCCGTTTGAAATTTTCGCTTCATCTTTAAACCCAACCCAAGATAGAAATTTTTTCTCGCTCATATGCTGTTGCCTCTTTTCAAATCAACTTCCGCTCCGCTCCAAATCGGTGGCGCGGGTGGGAATCTTCCCATGAAGTGAGCGCTCCTGAAAATAGCCCCCAAATCCCCCCGCCTGCGACAGAACTGAGCGGCTTTCGAACTTCTAATCGGGCTGGTAGACATAGCGCATGACAAATCACCGTTCTCCGATTTTTGAATTATCCGATACCTATATAACGCAATCTGCGGCTTTGAGTCCGATGGGCAGCACCTATCTTGGGATCCCCGGGCAAGACCACTTGTTAGATGACTTCTCGATTGCGGGCGCTGCGAAGAACGCTGATTTAGTTCGTGCAACTCTGGTCAAGTTAAAAGCGTTAACCCCAATCGATGAGATTGATCGGATTTCAAAAGCGGTAATGATCGAGCGATTGGAATCTGGTTTGGAGCTTCACGATTCCCAAGAGTCACACATCCTTTGGAATGTTCTAACATCACCACCATCAAACATTCGCCAAATTTTCGAAATGATGGCACATAAAAGCGATGCAGATTTCAAGAACATCGCAGCCCGACTTAACGCTGTCGAAGCCGCTCATAAATCTTGGATCTCAACTATCTCTGAAATGGCAATGCAAGAAAAAGGAAAAGGAATAGGAAAGACTACGCCGCAACGGCAAGTTCGCGGTGTAATTGCACAGCTCAACGGATACGCAAATGGTGGATATTCGAATTTTGCAAAATCGGTTGACCCGGAGAGCAGATACCCAGATGTACATGCAGCAGCCAAAAACGCAGAAGCATCCGCTGCGGCGACCGCTAAATACTTAGAGCGTGACTATTTGCCAATTGCGAATCCAAATGATGCTTTTGGTGCAGACCGTTATGCAAAGTGGGCTCGTTATTTTACTGGCGCAAAATTGGATTTAAAAGCTACCTATGATTGGGGTGTAGCTAATTTAGCTGAGATAAATAAGCGGATGTGGGAAATTGCGCCACTTATTAAGCCCGGCGCTAAGACTCTTAGAGAAGTTGCCGATTACCTAGATCACGATCCAAAGTACATAATTAAAGGTAAAGATGCGATTATCAAAAAGTTAAAAGATTTCACCGAAGCTGCGGTAAAACAAATGGACGGCACTCACTTTACTATCGACGATCGGATCAAATTCTGTGATGCGCGAATTGCGCCAGAAGGCAGCGCATCGGCACCTTATTACCAATCACCAAGTGAAGATTTATCCCGACCAGGAACTACTTGGTTGCCTGCGCTAGGTAAAGATGAATTTAATTGGTGGCATTTAGCATCTACTTGGTATCACGAAGCAGTTCCCGGCCACCATTTGCAATGCGCAACGGTTGCACTTGAGCAAGCTCGCTTAAGTCGCTTCCAACGCACCGAAGCATGGTGCAGTGGTTACGGTGAAGGTTGGGCGTTATACGCCGAAAGATTTATGAATGAACTTGGCGCATTTGATGAACCCGGAATTGAGATGGGTTATCTATCTGCACAAGCGCTACGTGCAGCTCGAATTGTTGTTGATATCGGAATGCACCTTGGATATCAGGATTTCGATGGCAATGTTTGGAACGCGCAATCGGGTAAAGCGTTATTAAGCAATCAAGCCTTATTAGATGATGCTCATTCAACTAGCGAAATTGATCGCTATTTAGGTTGGCCGGGCCAAGCTATTTCATACAAAGTTGGCGAACGGGTTTGGATGAAAACTCGCGAAGATGCCAAAGCACGACTTGGCACAAACTTTGATTTAAAGAAATACCATTCTTATGCGTTAGCAATGGGGCCAATGGGTCTAGATCCCTTTGAAGCTGAGATGGCTAATTGGGACGGAAAATAATTAACTTCAGAAATTTGTTAATTAAATAGATGTAAATATGGTGCGGGAGAAGGGACTTGAACCCTCACGTCCGAAGACACAGGTTCCTAAGACCTGCGTGTCTGCCATTTCACCACTCCCGCGTAAACCATGTACAAATGCAGTGGCTAGAGGAGAAGATTACGGTGAAAAAGCGTTATCGCCCAATCCGATAACGCTTTCCGCGTTAAAGGTAGAAGCGAAGTGAGCGCGCTAAACGGTAGCCTTGCCTAGGTGTCAACTCATCACCAACTTTCAGAAGCCATCGAACGGGTAATAAATGATGCCCGCAAGGCTGGCGCGCTGATTGCTGATGCGCCGGAGTCGGTGCCGCTAGAACGGCCAAAGAATCGTGAACATGGTGATTATGCAACTTCGATTGCGCTCGCGCTCGCAAAAAGCGCTGGCAAGCCACCGCGCGAAATAGCCGAGCTAATTGCAACTGGGTTGCGCTCGCTAGAAATTATCGATCGTGTTGATATTGCTGGACCAGGATTTATCAACATTACTTTGGCAAAAGCTACTCAAGGCGCAATCGTTATTAACATTTTAGAAAATAATTTGAAATTTGGAATTGGAAATGAACTTGCCGGTGTAAAAGTAAATTTAGAGTTTATTAGCGCAAACCCCACTGGCCCGCTACATCTTGGTCATACCCGATGGGCAGCTGTTGGTGACGCACTTGCGCGGGTTTTATCAGCTGCTGGCGCTGAGGTTTCTCGAGAATTTTATATAAATGATCGCGGCGTACAGATGGATTTATTTGGCGAATCTTTGCGTGCATCCGCGCTAGGGATTGCAAAGCCTGAAGCTGGTTATCAAGGTGGATACATTGATGACTTAGCTAAGAAAATCGTGTTGGCAGAACCAGATTTTTTGAAATTGTCAGAACCTGAATCACTCGTTGCATTTCGTGAAGCAGGATACAAATTACAACTACAAGAACAGAAAGATGTATTAGCAAAATTTGGCACTAACTTCCAGGTTTGGTTTTCGGAACGATCACTTCATGCGGGTGATGGGCTTACAAAAGCGATGGCTCGGCTAAAAGAGCAAGGGCATATTTTTGATGAAGAAGGTGCTACTTGGTTGCGCACCACAGATTTTGGCGATGATAAAGATCGAGTTCTTCGTAAATCAGATGGCGAACTAACTTATTTTGCATCTGATACTGCGTATTACATCGATAAACGAAACCGTGGTTTTGATATCTGCATTTATATGCTCGGGGCAGATCACCATGGCTATGTAGGTCGATTAAAAGCCACTTCGGCTTGCGCTGGCGATAATCCGGAATACAACATTGAAATTTTGATTGGTCAGCTTGTAAAAATCATGGAAGGCGGCGAGGAAGTAAAACTTTCTAAGCGCGCTGGCACCATTATTACTTTGGAAGAATTGGTGGAGAAAGTCGGGGTGGATGCGGCTCGCTACACGCTAATTCGCTATCCAGTCGAAACTCCAATGGTGCTTGATGTTGATTTGCTTAAAAAACGAACCAATGAAAACCCAGTTTTCTATGTGCAGTATGCGCATGCGCGAATCGTTGCGGTTTTGCGAAACGCGACCGATCTCGGAGTTAAATATGGTTTGGAATTTTACAAACCAGAGTTGCTTGAACATGAGCGGGAACGCGAATTGTTGGGTGGTTTAGCTGAGTTTCCAAGAATTGTTGCTGGCGCTGCGCAACTTCGCGAACCACATCGGATCGCCCGGTATTTAGAAGATTTAGCTGGGATGTATCACGGTTTTTATACTGATTGCCGAGTATTGCCAATGGGTGATGAGAAACCGTCCGAGTTGCACTTTGCGCGCGCAACGCTTTCGGCCGCAACTATGCAAGTATTTTTTAATGGGCTCCAACTACTTGGCGTAAGCGCGCCGGATCGGATGTAGTTATGAGCGTCTGGTCGAATAACGCAAAATTTGTTAACGGTAAGTTGGAAATATCGGGTTGCGCCGTATCCGAGCTTGCCAAAGAATTTGGCACCCCACTATTTGTGATTGACGAAGCGGATTTTTACACCCGCGCAAAAGCATGGCAAAGCGCACTTAATAGTGGTTTTGGTGTAAACGCTGGCACTGTCTATTACGCAGCAAAAGCATTTATCTCAGTTGAAATTGCAAAATGGATTAATGAAATTGGTATTGGGCTTGATGTATGTACCGGTGGTGAACTTGAGGTAGCCCTTGCTGCTGGATTCCCAACTTCAAAAATTGAACTACATGGAAATAATAAATCCGCGGCAGAAATCGCTAAAGCTATTGAAGTAGGGGTCGCAACTATTGTGGTTGATTCACTACAAGAGTTAGCCCGAGTATCTAAATTAGCTAGCGCTATGAATAAAGTGCAATCCATAATGCTCCGCTTAACGCCGGGAGTTGAAGCACATACTCACGAAGCAATTTCAACTGCACATGAAGATGTGAAATTTGGATTTTCAATTGCGAGCGGTGCAGCTTGGAACGCAGTTGTTGCGGCTCAAAGCGCCACGAACTTAAAACTAAAAGGGTTTCATTGCCATATTGGTTCCCAGATTTTTAAGAGTGAAGGCTTTGAACTTGCAGCAGATCGATTAATTTCGCTATTGGCAAAATACCGAGATGAATTTAAAGAAGAATTACCAGAGTTAGATCTTGGCGGCGGTTATGGAATTGCATATCTAGAAAACGAAATTACGCTCGACCCAATCGAGACTATGACCCATTTAGCAAATGTGGTGAAAATATCGTGTGCCGCTAATAATTTGAAAGTGCCACAAATCTCAATCGAGCCTGGCCGGGCAATTGTTGGACCAACCACTACAACTATTTACGAAGTTGGCACAACAAAAGAAGTTCGGTTGGAAAATGGCGAAGTTCGTTGGTACATCTCAATTGATGGCGGTATGAGTGACAACATTCGTCCCGCTCTATATGGCGCGGAGTACAGCGTTTATTTAGCTAATCGAAATTCCAACGCTTCGCTTAGAAATTCTCGTGTCGTTGGAAAACATTGTGAGACCGGCGATATTTTGATTCGTGAAGTTAAGTTGGCTAGCGATATCGAACCCGGAGACTTATTAGCAATTCCGGCGACCGGCGCATATGGTCGAAGCATGGCGAGCAATTACAACCATATGGCGCGACCCGCTGTGATTTCGGTTATCAACGGTACGGCGCGCACCATCCTTCGTCGTGAAAGTGCAGCTGACCTTCTAGCCTTAGATATTAAAGAAAGTCCGCGAACGATTCCAGGCGTAACCCAGAACGAGAGGCGCGATAAGTAATGAAAACACTACAAATCGGCATGCTCGGTTGCGGAAATGTTGGAGTCGAAGTTGCACGGCTATTAACTTCTGATTCTGGAGATTTTAAAGCGCGCGCTGGCGCGGAATTGGAACTTGTTAAAATCGCAGTAAAGGATATGGAAAAGGCTCGTCCTGGAATTGCTAAAAAATTATTAACTAGCGATGCAGATTCCATAGTTAACGATGCTGCTATCGAAATCATCATTGAAGTTATGGGTGGAATTGAGCCCGCTCGTAAATTATTGCTTACTGCAATGAAGAATGGAAAATCTGTAATTACTGCAAATAAAGCGCTATTAGCTAAACATGGTGCCGAACTTTATGACGCAGCTAGCGCTAATGGCGTCGATCTTTATTATGAAGCATCGGTCGGTGGTGCCATTCCAATATTACGACCGTTGCGGGATTCAATTGTCGGCGATCATGTAACTCGAATAATGGGAATTGTAAATGGAACCACAAATTACATTCTTACAAAAATGGATGAAAACGGCTCGGCATTCGCCGATGTACTAAAAGAAGCACAAGCACTTGGATATGCCGAAGCAGATCCAACTGCTGATATCGAAGGCCATGATGCTGCTGCGAAAGCCGCGATTCTGGCCGGCCTGGCATTTCATTCCCGAGTCAGCGTTGATGATGTTTTCTGCGAAGGAATCTCCGGGATCACAGCCACTGATATCAGTGTTGCAAAAGCAATCGACCATGTAATTAAGTTATTAGCAATTGCAGAGTTGACTTCCGATAATAAAATTTCAGTTCGAGTTCACCCAACTCTAATTCCGCGCGCACATCCGCTTGCATCCGTACGGAATGCTTTTAATGCAGTATTCGTGGAAGCCGAATCTGCTGGTGAATTAATGTTTTACGGTCGCGGCGCAGGTGGCGAACCAACCGCATCCGCAATTCTTGGCGATTTAATCGCAGTAGCGCGCCATAAATCTGGGGGTTCGCTAGGGGCGGGCGAAAGTGCATATGCAGATTTGGAAATCGCTGCTATTAGCAGCGTAAAAACTCGCTATTTAATTCGATTGAATGTGGCAGATCGTCCTGGCGTACTTGCAACTGTGGCACAAATTTTCGCTTCGCATAACGTTTCTATCCAAACGGTTCGGCAATCTGGCCGCGGTGAAGATGCTGAATTAATTGTGATGACCCATGGCGCAAGCGATGCCGCCTTATCTGCGACGGTAAAAGAACTAGCTGGACATGATGTGGTTAAGAGCGTTGAAAGCGTAATTAGAGTTGAAGGCGCAACATCATGAGCGCACACCAATGGCGTGGTGTAATCGCAGAATATCGTGATCGATTGCCGGTCACGAGCGCAACCCCAATAACTTCTTTGTGTGAAGGTGGAACTCCGTTAGTTTTCGCAGAAACAATTTCTAAAATGTTAAACAATGATGTCTGGCTAAAGTACGAAGGCGCAAACCCAACTGGATCTTTCAAAGACCGTGGTATGACCATGGCGATTTCAAAAGCTGCTGAAGTTGGTGCAAAAGCAGTTATCTGCGCTTCAACTGGCAACACCAGCGCATCGGCCGCGGCTTACGCAACTAAAGCAGGAATGAAACCAGTCGTTCTAGTACCACAAGGAAAAATTGCGGTAGGAAAGCTTGCCCAAGCAATTGCACACGGCGCTAAATTATTACAAGTAGATGGCAACTTCGATGATTGTTTAATGCTGGCACGAAAACTTTCTGATAAATATCCAGTTTCGTTAGTCAACTCAGTAAATCCATTTAGAATTGAAGGCCAGAAAACTGCATCATTTGAAATTGTTGATGCACTTGGGTTTGCGCCAGATATGCATGTTCTCCCAGTTGGTAATGCTGGAAATATCACCGCATATTGGAAGGGCTATCAAGAGTATTTCAATGACGGCATTGCCAAACAATTACCGCAGATGTGGGGATTCCAAGCGGCCGGAGCAGCGCCAATTGTGCTAAATGAGGTGGTTACAAAGCCAGAGACAATCGCAACTGCAATTAGAATTGGCAACCCAGCATCTTGGAAAGAAGCAATCGCGGCCCGTGATGGATCTGGTGGTTTAATCGATTCTGTAACCGATGCCGAAATATTGAGTGCATACCGTTTAGTTGCAAGCAAAGAAGGAATTTTCGTAGAACCTTCATCGGCGGCTGGTATTGCCGGCTTAATTAAGAAGCAGCGTGAAGGAAAATTGCCAACGGGAAAGAAGATCGTAATTACCGTGACTGGTAACGGCTTGAAAGAAGTTCAATGGATACTCGATGGCGCTGATGCGCCGATTGTGGTGCCAGTTGATGTTGATCGGGCCGCCCAAGAGATTGGGTTGGCGTAGCTATGTCGCGCAGAGGATTTAGAGATCCGTTAACTTATAAAGCAACCCCAGTACAAGTAAGCGTGCCAGCTTCGTCTGCAAATCTAGGCCCAGGTTTTGATTCACTTGGGTTAGCCCTTGATATACGCGATCAATACGTTGCCCAAATTCTCGATGAAGAAATTTTTGATATTGATGTGACCGGTGAAGGTGCCGGAGAGGTACCTCGCGATGCTAAGAATTTAGTAATTAAAGCGATGATGCGTGGATTTGAATTTATGGGCGGTAAGCCGCGCGGCATTGCGTTGCGCGCGCTAAATGAAATCCCGCATGGCCGTGGGCTTGGTTCTTCGGCAGGTGCAATTGTTGGCGGCCTTTCGTTAGCGCGAGGTTTAGTTTTATCGGGACAACAATTAATGAGCGATGAAGATTTGATTGCAATTGCAACAGAG
>Ga0163199_1000671_pt1 | contig 21491 bp, 42 predicted proteins | sample PL_2010_150m_FD_113537 | JGI IMG/M metagenome (GOLD analysis project Ga0163199, IMG submission 113537) | Freshwater microbial communities from Powell Lake, British Columbia, Canada to study Microbial Dark Matter (Phase II) - PL_2010_150m | ecosystem: Environmental > Aquatic > Freshwater > Lake ...
CTTTGACTGTTTTTGTGACTGTGTACGGAGCGAAGAAAGCACCAATGTCCCAGTATCCTGCTAGAATAACTGCGCCGGTAATGTCTGTGGTGAAAATCGAACTTAAATCAGTGCCATATTTCCGTGCGCCTGCGTCTGCAATTGTGGGGAGGAAGTTTCCGTTCGCTGCGTCGGTGAAGGTGAAGGTTTGGTTTATCCTGCAACCTGCTCCAGACCAATCATCTGCGGTAGCATCGGAGGAGGCACAGTATGTCGCAGAATTTATACCTGCTCCAAAATCAACGAAATTGGCATTCGCCTGTTTACACGCTGACAAACAATTTATTAAATTGATCGTTCCATCGCTGCCATCATTACGTGTCTGGAATCCTGTGCCACAATTATATGCTGTGCAATTGTAAAAGGTGGTAGTGACTCCTGAATAATTGACTCGGAAACCTGCCGGATTAGTGGAGTTCCCCACACAACAATTATAAGCAATGCAATTTCTAACAAGCACGGTCCCGGTACGAGAGTTTCCGTCGTTGATCCAGAAACCGTACGAATTAGTATTCGTGCTATAGACTCCTTTAAGAATACAATTACTTATCTTGATGTTTACACCATTAGCATCACCGTACCCTAGAGCCAAACAATAAGAATAATCTGCACTAGAAGTGGTTTGACACTGAAGACCATCAACTACTACATTTTCTTCCTCTATCCAAAGATTATCAACTCCAGAAGTCTCCAATCTGTACTTACTGGTTGAATAAACCCCCGTATGCCTTTCACTTCCAGGAGTGCAAATCTTGATATAACAGCTTGCGCTTGTCGTCCAACCATAAACAAGACAACTAGTCGTATCCTGCATGGCATAGCATTCGGCAATCTCAATATTTCCAGCCGCAGCGATATCCGCTTGCCTGCCAGCTTCCCATGCAGATAGAGAACTGTAATCTCCGCCGGATGGTTTAATTGTTTTTACGATAGTTGCCATATCTAACTACCCACGATAAGTGCTTTTGTGATCATCCCAAGCTTGGCCGAAATTGACAGCCTCGATAGGTTTAGTTTTGTCTAATTCATACACGACAGGGAATTCTTGCACGTCTTTCAAACAACAAGGAGGTTTCACCCACACATTAATTCTCCCAGTGCTCGGGTCATAACCTTCCAATTCAGCAGGGAGTCTGATACTCGATTCTTGATCGGCATAGAAATTAACCGCACATAATTCACCAATCGGAACAGAAACTAATATGGGGGCATTCATACTTTCACCTCACAAAAATCTAATTACTGTTTCTTCCACACCTGTTTGCTTTGCTCTAAATAGTCCTGCATGATCTCTTCAGAGGTACGTGCATAGGGATAGTAATGTAAACTGGATACTGCTCCCTCATAATACTTTGGTTCAATATCAACGGGAGCATTCCCGAGCAAACATGCCATCTTATAAACAAAAATCAAAAAACAAATCATTAAAACGGTAAGAATCAAAGCAATTTGCCATGTCATAATTTCACCTTATTGATAACCTTCTCACTATCAATGCTATCAATCAACAAAATATAATCTCTCTTTACATCCAGCATATTGCCGGTTGGTTCTTTTGTTTCCATATCAATTTCAGGAACCTGCCCAACCACTACATCTTTCGCGTCCAGCGTTTTTGCAATGTCTTCAGGATTAAAACAGAATCTTCGTCGAGCATACGTTTTGGATAATTTCATGGTCAATTCTTCTTTCACGCTCTTGACCACATCATCTCTCTTGATCGTATATCTCGTTTGCCCGACAGCACCCATATTTACTACAGCGCCGGTGCTTTGCAACTTTGCTTCAACATCCTTCTTGTCTACGCTGGATAGGATATCCTGCATGACTGGCTGATCGAATTCGTCCACGACAGGTTTACCCTTATCATCCAAAACGGGTTCCTCACCGATCTTTACATCTATCTTCGCAGACCAATCAGCTAATATCCGTATCGTACCGGCTTCGGATTCGAGTTCTTTGGTAAACACTACGTCCGCCACATCCGCTAGACCCAACACGGCGGGACTGCAGGCAGCTTGAAAGATGTCAACATCTGCATAAATGCCGCTGATGTCTTTTACTGGTTCGGGAGCTATCTCGATTCCACCACCGACGAGCACTGCACCCATACCTCCTTCAACGGCAATTTCCTTGCCTGCTGCAATTTCCGCAGCCGCTGCGTCGGTAGCAACAACATTCACAGCCACGTTCCATTTACTGATAACCGGATCAAGTTCTTCTTGTGAAACTGCATTCGTTCCGTCATCCTTCACATGCTCTGGGTCAACATACAGGCGCAATTGCAGAATATTGTTAACTTCATCAAGGGCAAGTTCTTCCACTTGTACCCGATGCTGCCAAGGCTCGATCAGGTGCTTGACTTCTTCCGCTGTACCTGGAACTTTGACGATGACAAACTTGGGGGGACATTCTTCATTCCCCCATGCGTGACCATCGTCAAAGACCACAACGGGATCGCCACACTTATAGCATCCTTGCCGATCCTTGATCGGGTCAACGTGCGTTGCATCAATCGCTTTAACGAGTATCTCTGCCATATGCTAGTTCCTATCAGGTATGAGTCACGTACATCGGACTTGGGTAGAAATAGATAATATCTACTGTAACTGCCCAACCAACAACCCTTATAACGGCATCAGTAGCCGTAGGTTGTGTGGCAGTGATTGCACCGGCGGTCTCACTTACGTACAACACCTGCCCAATGGTCCAGTTCCAAGTGTCATCTCTTATAAAGCATCCAGGCAGAGCAACATTCATTGCCTGTCCGTCCGTCTTAGTTTCTAACGAAACGCCCAATAACCCACTGCCTGTGGATTCAGCATCTGCACCGGCCTTCCACCATTCACCATCGGATTTTAGGTAAACAAGATCCATAATGGTAACAGACTCACCAGCATTATACGTAGCCGTATACGGTCCAACAGCCGTATGATCGGAACCTAAACTTGCACTGATGCCTGATGTGCCTGAGACTCCGTTTGTGCCTGAAGACCCTGACGTACCCGCCGCGCCTGTTGTGCCGTTTATTCCACTTGAACCGTTTGTTCCTGCTGCACCGGATGAGCCATTTACGCCCGAACTGCCATTAGTTCCAGCCGCTCCAGATGTTCCTGCAACACCACTAGAACCGTTTACACCTGAAGAACCATTAGTTCCTGCAACGCCATTAGTCCCATTAACTCCGTGTGAACCTGATGTTCCTGCGGCACCGTTAGTTCCATTTACACCAGAAGAGCCATTGGTACCAGCAGCACCAGAAGTACCGTTTACTCCCGCAGAGCCGTTTGTACCGGCTGCTCCAGAGGTTCCCGACACGCCCGATGATGCATTTGTGCCTGCAGAACCGCTTGTTCCACTCACACCCGCCGAGCCGTTAGTGCCGGATGACCCAGTTGTCCCTGCTGCACCAGACGTTCCATTAACTCCGCTGGAGCCACTCGTACCCGCTGCTCCATTGGTTCCATTGAGACCCGATGACCCATTTGTACCTGCTGCACCAGAGGTACCGGCAATACCGCTGCTTCCATTTGTTCCTGCCGCACCTGATGTTCCCGCGACACCACTACTCCCATTGGTCCCAGCATTGCCGCTCGTACCAGCTACGCCCGATGAGCCGTCAACACCACTACTCCCACTCGTTCCGGCAACGCCTGAAGTACCGTCAAGTCCCGAACTCCCGTTTGTGCCAGCGACACCCGATGTGCCATTTACGCCAGCGGAGCCGTTTGTACCGGGAACTCCGCTTGTTCCTGTGGTGCCTGACGTTCCGTCATGTCCAGAAGTTCCAGAAGTGGTTGCAGCGATGCTGGCGATACGCTCTGCCACGGTAGCGTAATCCCCCGAAGGGTTCTCGCCGAGTTCGCCTTCGATTCCTAGAATATCGTCACGTAGAAGATTGTGGTGTGCAGCTACAGCAAAGCTTTCGACCGTAGTACCATTGGAATGTGCTGCAGCGAGAGTACCATCATAACCACGATTGGCGAGACTGCCGACAGTGAGATGTGTAGCATCTTTGGCGATGTACTTGATGATCTCGCCGTCAATGGTAACAACACCCTGACTTGCGAAGCTCGCAGTGGAATTAACAGTGACGATGAGACCGTCAATCGCGAGTGACGCTGTGAGATAGGTGCTGGCGTTGTTGACAGCACTAATGAGATCCGCCTCGGTTGCAACTCGGTATGCCATGCGTTACCTCCAAGATCAGAATCCCGATGCAGCCTCGGAGGGAGCCGCCTGTCCAGGGGTTCCAGGCACTGAGGTGGTCGAGTTCCCAGTGTCTGCCGGAACGGGCGGCTCTTCGGGGGGATTCAACAGATCTTTGATGTCGGTTTCTTTACGCAGCAACACCATCGGATCCATCCCCAACAGCGTCCTAAATCCTGTGACAGTCAGCTTGCCCAAATTCCCAGGCAGCGGATCTAAGTTAATATTCGCTCTCGCTTCGTCAATCGTCATGACTTCCTGTGCGAGATACACAGCGTCAATCGTGGACTGCTTACCCATGTCTCTCGGGTCGATGTCAGTCCAGAAAAATTCCATCTCCGCAATTGACTTGTTGCCTGTAAGCTGCGCGAGTCTGGGCAGCACATGCATCGTGATCTTGGTTGCCAGCACTTGCGCTAATGGCTTTACGGCTTCTCGCAAAGTCGCTGACATGGTTACATCCGCCGTGGATCTGTTTACGTCGGCTTGGATTCCGAAGTCCATCGGGTGGAGGTCAAAACAAATTGCGAGCACACGGGTTTGCAATTCGTGGAACTGAAGGAACAATCCCTCGTCACCGTTAGGTTTAAGTGGAATCGGTTCGGGGCGTAACTTGCTCCCATATCCACCGACGAATCCCGGCGAACCTCTGCCACGCAATTCATTTTCCCAATACACGCGAAATGCATAGCGCTGATCCTCATCCACTTCGTCGCCAAGATAAATCAACATGGACGGATACGCTTCGCTGGCGATCTGCCGCTGGTAGCTCGACAAATTCGTGAGCGTGTCCATCACTTCGACTGCAGTCTCAAACGGCGAGAGCCCGAACGGGTCGAAGCTCCGCTTGCGCATCATGATGTATTCAATTTCGGAATCGAGGAACTGCGTTTGAATCTTGCCGTCATCCAAGACTTGCAGCCATCGCGGCATCTTGGGATTCCCATCCCACTTTCTGTTCAATGCAATGGTAAATCCCGGCACGACCTCCATTCCCAACACATCGTTACCCACGATGTTGACAGGCTTCTCCACGTACTCCCAACATCCGGCGTCGAAGATCAAAACGTCTTCCACGATCTGTCCGAGGAACGAACACAAATCATCGTCAGACGAATTCGGTCTCGAAAGCAAATCCTTCGCGATTCGGGTAGCCTTTTGAAACTCCTCTTTCTTTTCCTTTGCGTCCTGCACGTTCTTCGGTTGCAGTCCCCACGTGAGAGATTGGATGGCGTTACGAATCAACCGGATTGCTCTTGACGGCAGCGGAGCTTCCGAGAACATCATCAAGTCTTTTCGGGATCTGCGCAAACGCCTGCGCTGAAACTGCTGCTTGCCTGCGGAGGGTGCCCACAGGAACGAAGTTCCCCCGGCGTCTTTCATGGAAGTGCGCTTCCGCTGTCCGGCCTCCAATTGCTGAAGCGGGCGTGCAGGTTTCGATAATCCATAATTTCTAAGAAGTTCGAACATGCTACCCCCTGAGTTTTACGAAAGGATCTTCGTTCTTCTCGAAGCGTCCGTCCAATGAAAGCCCTTTCTCTTCCACCCACACATGTACTGCGGACACAGCTTGCGCAAATCCAAAATGATCTTCGTGATCTGGATGGATCTCGGCCAGCAAAGCATCAAGATGTTCGAGCAACTCTCGCAGCATGTTTTCTACCCATCGCTTTGGCAAAGGTTTTTACTTGAGTGCCGATCCCATACGCAACTGCCAAAACCAATTCGAGAATCAGCATCGGGAGCCAAAAGAGCGTAAGCAATCCCAACTTCGCTTCCCCAGGCTCAGTGTTGTAGTTATAAATATATGCGAGTGTGAACAGCAGTCCGCACAGCAAGTATGCTGCACAGAGTGAAATAACCCACAGCGTGATCATCAATCCTCCAAGTCTTTAGGGTCAATGCCATTTTCGACAATCATCTGATTGTATAACGCGGCGTTATCCGCAATCAGTTCGTCATCGTCTTCGGGATCTACTTCCAAGGCAGCATGTTTCATACGGGCTTCGCTGTGCTGCTTGAGCGTACCTTTCGACCCGCCAAAATACTTTCGCGCCTCTTTATCCAATTCTTTAAGACTCATTTCAACCCTTTCAACCATCCAGAAAAAACAATCGGATGGATGTAGCTGTTCAATGCCTTATCGCGACCGTTGTTCAAGTGCGTAGCGACAACATCTCCAATGTGATTGCGAGAGGCTTTGTATTCTTTCAACGTGGCCGGTTTGGGGAGACTCTTGATCATCTGCCGAGCTATCGTGGTCGCGCCCAATGTACGCCAGTTATGTGGAGTGAATCCATACGAGTCCCCGTGCGTGAGGCTGCTGGAATATTTCAACACAGTCGCGTAGGAAACATCGCCGAAGATTCTGCCATTTGGTCCAGCAGCTTTTGCCCTCGATACGAGATCTTTTGCAAGTTTAGAATCATGTATCTGATACGAATTGGCAATCTTGTCTTTGCCGACAAACTTTGCAAATACCTTCCCACCCTTTTCAACGATGTGCCTACCCTCAAGCGTGCGTGCGCCATAGATCGGGGGTTTCGTAGTTTCATCTGCCACGCGCATGAACGTGTGCGAGATTAAACGCATGATTGCAGCTTCCGGTTTGTTGCCTGTCATCTTGGCAGTCAATCTGTCCGCAACAGGTTCCAATTCAAGAATCTTTTCCCAGTGTTGTGCTCCACGTTCGGCAACTGCTTTGGGCAGGTAGATTGGTTGGAACTTGCCCTTCTCATTTACGCTGTGGACCACATGACCTTTGTCATCAGGCTTCGTGTTCACGTATGTACGCAGATACGCTTTTGCATTGGGAACCGTGACGCCCTCGTGCATCTTCAACCGTGCTTCGGTCAGCTTCTCGCGCAACATCCATAGCCCTTGACCCTTTGCGTTTTTCTTTGCTGCCCACTTATCGAGCTTCGCGATCCGACTGTCTGAGTGCTCCTGCACAGTGAATGTCTTACCCTTGGAAGATGTCTTCGAGTACGTCCTGATCTTCACAGCCTCAAGGATTGCAAGCCTCAGCGCATCGGTGATCTCGTCTGCAAAAGTTCTCATTGCTTCCCCTTGGGTTCAAACAAAATACCATTATCGCCTGAGATGGGCTTATCGTGTTTATCCCCCTTGAGCATAACTTGCGGAATGCCTTTGGGAAATGCATCACACCTGAATCCAGGTTTGTCGTCCTCGATCAGGTGCTTGCATTTGAAACAGACTGGAGTCGGTCCCATCATTTGTGCAACCCCTTCAATACACTATTCAACATGCCGCCCGTGAAGTCGGAATGCAAATGCGTATTTACGTTTGCGAAAGCCTCAGCAAAACCTTCCTGAAAATCCCACGCTGCGTAATTGGAATACGCTGTCAGGGATTTCTTGGGAGTCTTTTCCCAATGTGACATCCATTTATCCTGCGCTTCAGAAGACAACGACGAAAACACAGCGTGACCGAATTCGTGAGTGATAATATATTTCCAACCGAGCTTCGAGGTTCCCTGTGCGAAGAAGTGATCCTGCTCGTTCATCTTCAGCGCCTTGGACAACAGAGCACGGTCACGTAAGTATACAGAGTTGAGAGCTATCTTATCACCAAGATTCGACGCCTCCCCAAAAGACCAGTCATCTTTCTTGAACGGCTTGCCTGCAACTTCCTTAATCTCGTTTGCTACAGTTGGAAACGCTTTTGCCAATGAATTCCAGGTGTCGAAGATTTCCTTTTGTGAATTCACGTCCAGAGTCACGTCCCCGAAACGGATCCTGTTATCTGGGAACAGCGCCATCGGGTTGACCATCGCCTTGCGCTTGCCGTCGGCCTTTTTCTTCTTCGTGAAGGCTTTGACCTGGTTTCGACCTTGGGCAAGTTGATTCTTAATTTCATTTCCAGTCATCGGCCTGTCGTAATGGCGCTTGTAGGTCTGAACCTGAACGGCTCCATGCTTGCCCTGGCGTTGATAGGCTTTCACCTGAACATCGGACGCAGCTAGGCTGGAAAGGACGATTTGGGTAGCAATTTGACTCAACAGATCAGTGCTAGGTTGGCTCATAACCCTCGTGTAGCGGCCCCAGAGCCCAAATTACGCCCTGAGGCTTACGTAACCATGTACTGATGGAATTCGGACTCACCCTGACGGTCCATCTCCCACTTCAAAAGCTCGTAATACGCGCACCTGCTACTATAAGGATAGTTTCTGCAAACCTCAGGTCGGCCTTCGTAGATTGTGCATACCCTCCGCGTGCTGTGGAAGAATTTACACATCATATCGTTGGTCAACGGATCCTTTCGCATACGAAACAACCATCTTTTTCCCGTCTGCTTCAGATGGTGCTTTTTTGCTTCTTCAATGGTCAACTCAAGATGCTTCGCAAGCCTCGGGATGTCCTTGGGCTTGAGATCAATCTCGTGATAACCACAGCAGTAACCGGGACAGTTCAAGCAATCGAAAGTTTTCCTGCGCTTGTCTGGAGCACTCTGGACTTTCGAGCTTGCAGTCTTGCGTATCGGATGACTCATTCTTCAACCTACTTTCGTTTTCGCTTCTGCATCCGAGAAACTTCCGAAAGCCCAATCGCAATCGCCTGCTTCTGATCGGTCACGGGGTCGCCCGAAGACGACTTGAGCTTGCCCGATTTCCATTCCTTCATAACCTTGGTCATTTTCTTTTTGGCTGCAGGAGGCGCACATGCGGCCACTTCCGTCGCAAGTTTGGGATGTTGAGACATCTCTACTTGAGACGGGGTCGAAAGCTGATTCTTTCCTGATACACGCTGAAACATTGCGACCTCCTTACGTGGGTTCGGAGACTTCCAGAATCGAAGTCATTCCGGTGATGACTGAAGGCGTGGTCGGGCAGTAAATGTACGGCCCGCTCCTGTCCGACAGCACAGGTAGCTGCACCATCCAGCAGCCGCCCGCAATCGGAGTCAGGCTGATGAGAGAATCTGTGTAATACACGTTGATCGCGGCAGGAGCGCCACCGGGGGCGTCCAGTGCGGATACGTCGAGGTAATTCTTACCGGCTGATAGACCTGGGGTCATGATATTTCTCCTATCTTGAAATTAGAACTTCTTGGCAACGACAGTTTATACCTGTTCCGCCGTGCCTGTCTGTGAACGTTATACCATTCTTGTAAAACGGGGTGCTCAATCCTCTTTGCATTCCGTTCATTTCGGAACATTCATAACACGTGCGCTTATCCTGCACGGCCACCCATTCAATTTTGTGCCTCTGCCCAGCGCCGAGCGCAGTGCTATTTTGCACCTGGGACGCTGTGGGCAGATTTCCATGACGGACGTTGCGACTAAGAAACATTGGTCACTTCACTTTCAGATCAAAAGCGTGTTTACGAATGATCTCGGCCTTTGCTTCCGCAAATGTCTTGTGCGCGGAATGATCCAATGTTTCCCACTTGCCTTCCCAGAATACTTCACGCGCAGCGGCAAAATATCCACGTGGATGCTTTGTCACCAAATAACGTGTCTTCGAGCCATCACGCGCTGAGATTGTACCGTGGTGATATTGTATGCTCCCGCTAGGAACCTTGTGCCCACGCTTGAGATTCCCTTTGGTGACGCCTTCGCTAGTGCCGAATGCATTTAGGACGTTGCAATATGCATCATGACTACTCGCTGCTATAGAAGACTTCGACGCAAAACCGCTCCAGTCAAGACCATATGACTTCCGTGTGTGATCGTCCCAGCGAAATTGCCACCACGTGCGCATGGCGTGCAAACTGCGGACGGCGATAGTCTGCTGCTCAGTCATGGGCGCACATTCTGAACAGGCGCGAACTGGGCAAGAGTTGCCGACCTGTCATGGAGAGCTGCTGCAAACACGTCGATGCCGTCCTGATCGGTGAGTTCAAGATCATACAGACTCGTAGGCGCGTGAGTCGCGCTGGGAACTGTACTCGCTCCGACAACATAAGCGCCGCGTATCTGAGTCACGATGTCATAGGGAATTGAGTAATCGGTGAGCACCCCCGAAGCCCCGGCAGTCCACTGCCATTCAACCACCCAGGTATTCCGATATGCAGCGACAGTGGGAGGGGTCACGGATCCCACTGCAAACACCAAACTCGTGAACGCAAGCACAGACATCAGCAACAGAACCGAACAGAATCTTTTCATGATCCCTCCTAAATTACACAACGATCTTACAGCGATAGTAGTTGCGATGAGAAGCGATTCGTAACCCTAATCTTACTTCTTGCCGTACTTGAGGTAAGCCCAGATTCCGACACCGACACCAACGAGAAAACTGAGTACTGCGGTCAATACGTATTCCATGATCAATCCTCCTTAGAAATGAACGCCCCTAAAGAACCACACAAGCACCGCGATTGCCAGAGCAGCTATCACAAGTGCGCCAATTGCAAGACCGCTCCAGAACATACCGCCTCCTCAGAACGCAAACGCTTTCTTTGAGCGCTCAAACGCGAGGATGGCTCCACAAGTCGCATCGGGGCCATCATCGTGTGAGTCGAAAGGAAAATTATCCCACTGATTGTAATACGTAGTGCTGAGATGGCTGGCAAAGAAAGTGCGAGTCTTAATGACGGGTTCCAAATTATAAATCCGTTGGATCTTATTGGCAGTCTGCGTAAAGGTTCTAAGCGGCACTGTGATATTACGTTCTTTGGCGATCTTCTTGAGGTATGGAAGCAAAACACCGAAGCCGCCGTTGTCCTCGTAGTACAATGTCTTGATCGGATATGCCTGTACCAACCGCAATGCCTCTTCGCACTGCAATTCAACACGCGCCTGATTCAACCAAACATGCAGTACCCAATAAAAATTGTGCGTCAAGCTCTCCTTGGCGATGACATAATCTTTTCCATCTTTGTTTTTACCCATAAGTTCCCTACCCTGAAGGGTAATCGACTTACAAGCAACGACTGCGATACAAGCGTAATCCGCAGCCTGAAAGTTGGATTGCTTTGGATCGCTTGGATCCCAGTACGCGATGACTCGGTAAGAATCGTCCATCTCGGCGATGAATTCCTGTGCATCGAACTTCTGAAACTTGACAGAATCGTAAACAAGTTCTTCGTCGGAAGCCTGCTTGTTCATGTACTCCAACGAGTACGCCCTGGCTCCGATCTCTTCCCGTCTCTGATGCAGCTTCTCAAGCGGCCATCTCTCAGGCCACAAGGCTGATCCGTCTGTCTTCTTATTTCCAATCGGCCACTGTTCGTCGTGCTCATCTTGAGGAATGTTCTCCGCCCTGTAGAGTTTCCCATCCCAGGACTTTTGACGCATCAGAGTTCCGACCATGGACTCGGGGTTCAAGAAATTTCCGATCACGAAAATGTCGCCTGGACTGGCAATCAAATTAACAAGGGTCGTTCTGAAGCGGTTCAGGAACTTTGCACGCTGATAATCAGTGGCGACTGTATCTGTGTCTTGAGGATCATCGAAGACCATCGCATCCGGTCGCCACTTGCCCTCTTTCAATCCGCGCACGTGACTGCCCATTGTACGCGCTTCGACGATTGCGCCCGATGTCACTTTGATACGGCTATCGTTCCAACTGACAAATTGCCCTTTGAAATCCATCATGGGCGACAGATGAGGATAATCGTCCAAGAGAGCTTGATTGCCTATGCTGCGATCCAGCGTATTTTGAAGCGTAGAATAATGATTCCAGAATGCCCCACCGGATCCGCCGAACAAACAGATGTACCATTTATCCTGTCTGGCTAACCACCATAATGGCGCGGCGAAGAGCAGGAAGGTGGACTTACCGCTGTCCCTGGGCTCGCATCTGACAATGCGCTTGTCTGTTTTTGGGCTCTGAACGCTGTCAATAAGATCTTGGTGATGCTCGCCCATTGCGCAATCAAAGTGCGCAGACAAGTAATGATAGATAAATTCAATGAACCAACGCCGAGCTTTCTCTTTGGCGACGATGTGTGCAAGGCTGGCGCGTTCCTTTATAAGAAAGAACGGCTGCTTAGCCTGCATTATCGGCTTGGTGTCACTGATCTCCGCGATGAGAGCACTTTTACGAATCATGAAAGCCTTATTTGTGGATACTGTCAAGAAGCCAGCGCTGCAATGACATCTGCAGCTTGGCGATGATTTCGTAACGGGACATGCCCGCTACTGCGAACCTGGGAGTCAACGTGTTGTCTTCGAGATTCTTTTCCCACCAAAAGATCATGAGCCCTTCGAGTTCTTTAGAACTTTCAGTCACTTCTTTTTGTGCCCATGCAAGCGCATCTGCGGGAGTCCAAAGCGTACAATCGTTATTCTTCTGCGCACGTCTCGCTGCAAGTTCGTCCATCATATTGTCGCTAAGCCTCGTCAGCAGAGTCTTCAAGTTGGTCGATGTCTTCCATTTCTTTTTTGAGTGCGTCTGCCTGTTCCTTGGGCAGATGCATGTAATCGATGTCAAGATTAACTTCTTCGATGAAATCCATGTCAATTCTCCTCGCTTGTGATCTTGCCGGTTTCGAAATCCAATGTGTGCGTGTAGGTTTTCTTTAGCAAATACTTGGTGACCCTGCGGTACACCCGATGCAGGAATTGCTTGCCAGCTTTGTGATGAAAATTACCTGGACTGCAGCACATGCAGTGCAGACCTCCTGGGCCAGCGTTTAGTTTGGCTGAGACTTCATGATACATGCGCTGATTTCTTGCTGCAGGATGTTTGGATTTCATTAGCGCAGAGCCTCCATCATGTCTCGCAGCTTCAATGCTTCCTTGCGCATTGTGATTGCACCGTGGAACCACTTTCTCCGTTCCTTACTGATCGTTTTCCATCCTCTTACCAGATAGGCACGCGCCTTGCCTTCGAACATACCGATCTGCGTGTTTGATTTCACCCAGGTTTGTTTGGATTTCTCAGAGAGGCCGATCATGCTCTTGTACTCAAAAGCTCTCGGTGTGTACACGTCCTTGTACGTTTGGATCTGACCAATCAGGTACTGCTCACGCTGCGGCGCTTTGAGCTTCGCGTACTGCTCTTTCGTGAGTTCGTCTTTCCTGGTGAAAGGTCTAACCGTGTAGCGCCTTCCCTTCGTAGAAGTCCTCGTGTGCGCTTTGACAGCTTCAAGTCTTTCGCAGATGGCTGCGTAGACTTCCCGTGCTGTGAAGATGAGTCCCATTTGCGTAGCTCCTGTTTGAGTCTGCTGCTCATTGACCGCTCTGCGGCGTCGTTCCAATCAAGCTGATTCATATCATCCCGAGTTTGCTTTGGCAGGAGTCTCACCAACGTCACGTTCTCCTGCCAAAGATTATTGACCGGAACAGCTAGGCCGGTTTGATCAAGTTCGCCTGGATCTGAATTACAACAGCAGTGTCGTTGGACTCAATCTGATCTCTGATCGCCTCCTTCAGATCCTTCAGCTTCATGTCAGTCTCAACTTCAATCATGACGGAAACCTTCTTTTGCTTCGCCATTTCGCTTTCACCTCCCTCCTTCTTTAATGAATTTGCTCACAATCACTGCGATCCCGAAGATCAGGAACGCAATCGAAAACCACATGCACACATCAAGAAATATCGCCATTTTCTTTGCCCCTTTCTCTGACAAGTCTTATCGTACGCGTTCTCCTGCACGGGCGTACCGTTTTCTTTAACAGTCTCTCTTCTTTCAAAATTGCTTCTGGTACACACATTTTCTTTTCCATGTTGTGCAGTACCGAGTCTGGGATCTCCTGTGCCACAAAATCGTAGTTCAATGCCGCACCTTCAACACGAAATTCTCTAGGCTTGATCGCTTGAACAACAGTTCTATCTTCCCCCGGCTTTGCAACGTCGTATGAGCCCAAAATTTCCTGCCTGAAATGATCCCGCATTCTCTCTCTATGCTGCGCCTCATACTCTTTGGAGATAACCTTAATGAAAGTCTGATTCCCCCAGGCTGGGAATGAAATCTCCTTTTCATTGCTCATGACGCTTTCGCCTCTGCCAGATTTCTTTCAATCTGCTTCTTGAACTCAGGGGAGAGATTCTGTCTGGAGAGTAATTTTGTCCACTTGCTGATCCTGGCTTCTTTTGCCTCAGCCTTGGTTTGCATATCAATTCACCTTTCTCAGTAAACTGCTGGATGCTTCGATGATGCGCTTCTCTTCTTTCTTTGGAGCAAGTACCGACCAGCCCAGATCCGCCTTCATGATTACCGGCACATGGAGTGCTCCACATTTCCTGCACACCCTCTCGTCGATTGAATACGTCGGCACCAATGTCAACTGCGTTATAAACTCATTGGTGATACTCACTGACTGTGGCTGATGCAGACTCATGTCTGCTGAGCATTGCAGGCATTTGAACACGTCTCTCACGATACTTTCTCCTCCGGTTGATGCCGCGTGGCTATAGCTTCCAACTCGGCCAATTCACTATCTGAAAGTAAACTCATAGGGTCTTGAGCAATGGTCTGAGTATTCGGGTTATTCACTCTAGCCCGCAATGCATCCATTGAAATAATCAGCCCCCACTGGGTAAGCTGTGAGGCCATGTCCATTACCACGCGCCACGACAATCCAAGATTCCCCGCACGCTTTGCGACCGCGATGTGATACTCGGCCTGGGAGAAGAACCAGCCCACGAATTTCTCTGGATTGAACTCAGCTACGATCTTTGCGATCTCGCCCAGAATCTTCTGTTTGTCTTTGAAGATCATGACCGATGAGACGCCGAACAAATCGGCAATCTCAATGTCACGCATTCCTTGGTGGAGTAATTCTGCAACGCAGCCTAATCTTTGTGTGCGAGTCAGGAGTTTTGCATCGACAGCACCTGATTTGATGTCCCGCAAAAGCGCCAGTGCATTTTTGGATACTTTCATCGGCTTTTCTTCGACTTCACCGACAGAAACGCCTGATTTCCGCTTCATCAGCTTCAATCCCGAGACGTATTTCTTGCGGCTTTCTTCCGAGAACGTCCTGCCGTTCTTATCGCCAGTAGTCCCCAGTCTTTCAAAGTGGCTTTGTGGGCCATCCTCATCAAACTTTTCGTCGTCCATTGCCCCATTTCCCTGTATATGTTAACCAACTTCCAAATTATCATCTTTTTACTACTCTAATTACAACAAAAAAGGACCATAAACCTTTCGGCCATGATCCTTTTAAGCCCTCGTATTGACGGGATTGTTACCGAACTTTCCGTACAGTTTTGGTGCGCTTCACCGGACGAACGGTTTTCTGTCGAGCCGCCCTATTCTTCGCAGCCCTTGCGTTCTGCATCCTGACATTCTTCTGCGCAGACTTGCTCAATCTGAGCTTCGAAGTCGGCACGAACGTGTAACCTTTCGGCGTGCCTCGTGCTCCACGTGCCCCCGCATTTGCTCCGCCTCCGCTCATAATCTCACCTCCTTTACAGTAGACTCGAAGACCTCTGCAATCTTCTGTACATCTTTGTCAGAAAGATTCAGCGGAGGAAAGAAGTAGACTACGTTACCGCCTGTTCCCAGCAGCAATAACCCTTTGGCGAAGCATTTTTGCATTACACGCAACACAAGCGTGTGCAGCCCAGAACCTTCGGCCTTCACATTCAATTCAACCCCAAGCATGTGCCCGTCTCCACGCACATCCTTAATCACATTATGGTGTGCACGCCAAATCCCAACCAATGCCCTTTTCAGAGCGCGAGCACTCGCAGCAAAGAGCTTTTGAAAACTTTCGCGTTGCAAGATCTCAATGGTCTTCAACGCGGCTGCACAACTCACGGGGTTTCCCCCAAATGTCGAAGAGTGCACTCCAGAATTCCAATTGGCGACCGCTTCATTATAAATCACAGCGCTCAGCGGCAACCCATTAGCAATCCCCTTGGCTACACAAATCATATCTGGCTCAATCCCGTAGCGCTCAACCGCGAACATGGGGCCGCTTCTACAGAAGCCGGTCTGCACTTCATCCACGACCAACAAGATTCCATAAAACGTACACAACTCACGTAACAACTTCATAAACTTGGAAGTCGCCTTAAGCACACCCCCGCTCCCGAGGATCGGCTCTACAAAGATTGCGGCAACCTCCCAAGGGTCCACCAAATGTCGGAACAAAGATCCTTCCAAATACATTTCGTCATTGTATGGAATACGAAATGCATTCGAGTCGAAACCCGTGTTGTAAAACGTGTAGCTACTCTGCAGTGTCAAAGCGCCCAAACTGTAACCGTGAAATCCACCGATACAACATACAAATTTCCTGCGCCCCGTAGAAAGGGTCGCCATCTTCATAGCAGACTCTATGGCCTCGGCACCCGAACACGCAAAGAAAACCTCCTTACGGGACTTCCCAGGCGCAATCGCAGCAAGCTTCTCCGCAAGTTCAACAGGTGTCTCAGACAGAAACTCCCCTGCAGGCATCGCGGGCAAGCGTTTCATTTGAGTGATTGCGGCGTCTACAATCTCGGAGTGCGCATGCCCCAAAGGCACAGTCATCATCCCACTGGTCGCATCCAAGTAAGTGTTCCCACGCGTGTCTGTCACGTAAGCACCATACGCACACGCCACAATCAAATCAGGAAACAGATGATAAGACAACCTACTGTTGTGCATCTTTTTTAGACTTCTTCCTAACGATACCGTCTTTTGCTTTCTTAGGAGCCTTCACCATCGCATTCTTCTTGCGCATACTGATAATACTTGGAAGCCATTGATACACCGGCCCGTGCGGGATCCCCGCAATGATTTCTTCCTTATGCTGCTCCCCACTGTACATGAGCACAACTTCTGGCTTCACAACCCTCACCATCTGAGCAAAGCCTTTGAAGAAGTACTCGGTTGAAATGCCCCCCGCGTCGTGCCTGGGGGAAAACGCCTGACATTGCATGCTTACCACAGGCGCATGCTGTGGGATTCCCAAAAAACTAAACTCAAAGCTCGCGTCGTCGGTCCAATTCATATCAGGGATGATCTTGATACCAGCTTCCTGCCAGTAACGCGCAACCCAACGGGATCTATAGATCTCATACATCTGCAACACACGGGGTGCATCCAACCACATCGAGAAGTTCGGGGATATAATCGACCCCCAACCTTGCTCTAGCAACATTTGCGTGGTTCCCGCCACATCGCTCCAAACACCTGCAAAGCGATCATCCCAAGAGTAATATCCGAGCACGGCACCCTGAACGATTTCAATCTGCCTCTGCGGCGGGAGCCATGCAGTCAGAAACAAAGTCTTCTCGGGCGTGAACTCAGGCTGTCTCCAGTAAACTTCCGTAGGCACCTGATCGGAAAGCATATCCAATCTCAAATCAGGAATGCCCCACTTATTTGAGGACGGCAGAATAACTTCATCATTATTCACCAATGCCACAACAGATGTTGCTTCCTGTGCAACGTCCCTCTCACGGTCAGTCGGTTCCGATGACTCGGGAATATCCGGCATGATGTTCTCTTTGGGAAACATCTTGTCGAGATCCAACGTGAAATCGGGAATCTCAATCATGCTGGCAAAGTTCGGGAGATCGAGATCGGCGGCAAAGTTCCTCAGACCATCTTCGGTGATCCTCCCGTACCTGCTCGATATCAACAGGATTTTCTGCTTTGCTTCCTTCATGTCTTTCGCTTCCACCCAAACCACCGGCAGAGGCGGAATCTTCCAACCCTCTTTTGCCATCTGCTTCAAGACTGAATCGCGCTGATGACCATCGAGGATGTACGTGATCTTCTTGAATTTCCACGCCAAGAACGGAAACGAAACGCCATGCTGAATCAGAGATGCACGAATCTTGTCTGCATCTTTTTGAGACAAAGATTTCAAATCGCCCTGCAACGGAACCAAGGATTCAATCGCCACTGTATCAGCAGCCTTACACGTAACTTTCAGTTCAGACATCTTTGTATGGACACGTCGCGTCTTTGCAACGGCCTCCTTCAAGATGAGTGTGAATGAATTTGTCGGGAGCGCACCTAACCACCACTTTGCAATATCTTATAAGAGCCGCTCTGTGACTGCGTTGCATCGCTCCTCCGCAAAAAGACACGAAACGCCGATTGAGTGCCGACAGGTAACGAACGATCCCATCGGCACCCTTTCTACGAAAAATCCGCGCTACAAACTGTATCTCATCATATAAACCCCATCGATCAGAAGTTGACATCGACAACCTCAACAAGTACCAGTCTTTACGTGTCAAACAGTGAAAGCAAGAACTATTTTGCCCTATTCCCCATTCCAAACTCCCGCATCAAGCAATCGCTCAATAAGCTTGACCGCATCAACACCCCAGAACTTGAACAGAGTATCCCGCGTGCTCACGCCTGGATCCGGCTTCACAACCTCTTCGTCGAATTTGATAACGTCGAAACCTATCGCCAATCCCTTAATGGATCTCACGTCGAAGAACTCAGCCAGATCCCTCTCGAAGTGCGCATTGAATGCCCCATGCGTTTCATGAAAGCATTTTTTCAACTCTCGAATGGAAGACATCACTTGCCCCCTTTGCCTACAAGCGCCAACGTGGATTTCGCACGGCGTGAGCGTTTGAGCTTCACGTGCTCGACAACCGCAAAGTCTTTCTGTACTGCAGAGCCTCCAAATTGCAACGCCACAGATAGCAACTGAGGACTTGCGCAGTAAGGACAAATCTCAGTTTGACTAAAACTGTAAATCGTTTCGCAATTCAAGCACAACACAGCTTCTCCCAACGGGATCCCCTGTACTACACGCTTGAGAGGTTCACCCAACCATAATATTGGCATATTCAATCCTTTCTTTTAGGATGGACCCTGCAGAGGCTCGGGTGTGTACGCACCCAACATCTGGCGATGCGCCCCTGCAGAGATAAATTGCTTCTACACAACTTTCAAATTACGTTTTTCCAATTCGGGGATTGTACGGATTTTCTTGCTCGTCGGTGGCGACGACTGGAATGTCCACGTCAAATTCAACATGTACTCGTTTCATTTCCCCACCTTCCTTGCTCGTTCGAGCCAGTCGCTAGCTTCCCCCAAACCATATATCTGATTAAAAAATCTGCATCGTTCCTCGTCGAGGATAATAGATGGTATTGCTTTCTTCACCAACTCCTTTAATTGTACATACTCGGGCTCTCCATCTTTAACAGCCTGCTTGTATCCTGCGTAGTACCCATGCTTAAAATCATCACTCAATCGAGTGTCGTCGGATACAGACCAAACTATAGTTCCGCACGAATCATGATGTTCCTGAAATGTAACTTGGTGGCCGTCAACCTCATGTTTGCAGTTTGGACACCACCAAATATTTCCATTACTCATTTCTCCACCATCTTTCTTGCGCGTTCACACCATATAGGGTTATCCAACGAATCAACTATACTTAAAGCATCTAACACCAGCTCCCGCAGGGTGGCGTTCTCGATTTTCAACAGTTCAACGGTCTGTGCGTAACTACCACGCTGGTCAATCTCGTCCTTGAGCTTGGCGTTCTCGGCTTCGAGTTCTGGGTATAAACATTCCAAACATTTGTCATCTTCGCTACAGTTGTCCTTATCACAAACAAAGTACCCACCACATTTTGGACAGTCATGGCAATGATCACTCATCCCTGCCTCCTTATAATTTCAGCCACCAACATATTGTTTGCTTGTCATAATCAGTTTTTATCGCACCTACCCAGTCGTACTTATTTGTTTCAGCGCCATCTTCGTAGACTTTACCATTGAGCACCCAAATACTGATCCACTTTGACGGGCGCTTGAACACGGAAAACGGTGCCGCTATAACTGCAAATAGAGATCCGAAAAATGTTCTACGTTTCATTTTCCTACCTCTTTCTTAGCCCGTTCAATCCATCCTGTGCAATCCACCGAATAGACCGTGTTGGGCCATTTCATTGCTTCTTGAACTAAAACTTTCAGTACATCGTTCTTGGATTTTAACGTTTCATATGCACACACTAAGCACCAGGAATATCTGGTGATGCCTTCTTTGTGAAGCTCACAAATAGGCAATGACAACTTCCATTTCTGAAGATCGCTTAATAATTCTATCCATTGATCGCAATCATCCCCCCATCTATCCGACGATTTATGATCTAAATCATGTAGGTATTCCAACCGATCTTTGTCCTTGGCCATAATAATGTTATCAGATTTAAGTTTAATGTTCTCGGCTTCAAGTTTAGTGAATCTCCTATCCGTTTCACAGCAGTCACGGCAAACAGTATAGTCACCAAAAGCAGCAACACTCCGACCGCAGTACTTGCATTTCGCTGGATAATCGTGTTTCTGGTTTCCAAATACGTTACACTTACTGCCTAATGGATCACTCATTCCCCGCCTCCTGCTGCATCATTACTGGGCTCTTGGATTGGACCGGCCCACGTGTCGTTGCAAGAATCAATCTGGACACCGATCACAATGTAGTTGTTCCACCCGGACTTGCTCTTCATCCAATAATACGCTTCTGTGTCTGGGACTGCCCCTGTCTGCCACGTCAACTCGCTTGCAGCAAGATCGTATTCCAGCTTGCCTATGATCTCGTTGGCGTGGTCGAAGGCTAGACGTTCATCGGAGAGTTGGATTTTCAACCGCTCAATTTCTTTATTCCCCTCTTCCCAATTGAGTATGGCGGTTTCGCGTTCCAATTTGAGCTTGGCGTTCTCGGCTTCGAGTTTGGTGATGTGCTCATCCCTCACCAATATCTCATTGATATAATTGTCACTCATCCCCGCACTCCTTGGTTTTGCATCGGTCGCATTTCTTGAAAGCGTTATGGTAGACCATATACCCAGTATTGTCGCTCATATTGCCGGGACTGTAAGTATTAACAAATTCTGGTGGAGCAACCTCCACACATTCAACTCTACTTAAAAAGTATACACATAGATGACCATGCCGAAGAATGCATGAACCACAGTATTTCCCTTTTGGAATAGTTAAGGTCACTTGTAATTCACTCATCACCGCCTCCTTCCCGCAATGCCTTATTGATTACAGTGTAAGCTGGATTCCATGCCTGATATGCAGCGGTCTGTTGTTTCAGTATCTCACCAGCATCCTTCAGCGCAGCGGCGTACTTGTCGCGCTGTGCTGCAACTTTAAATCCAGATGTAACCATAATTGAGAATGCATTTTTGGCATCATCCCGTTCCTTCTGACACTCGGCAAGTTGCTTTTCGAGATCCAGAATTTTTGCTTGTTCAAGAGAGTAACTTGATTGCCCACACATGCAGACAGTGTGGTTCCCTTGATATACATGCACGAATTCGTTGCAGTAGGTCATTTCTTTATCACCTTTTTTGCTTCAATAACCCAATTATTCAAATCACTTAAAGGAGCACTTAATGACCCTTCCCATACTC
>Ga0163199_1000672_pt1 | contig 21486 bp, 18 predicted proteins | sample PL_2010_150m_FD_113537 | JGI IMG/M metagenome (GOLD analysis project Ga0163199, IMG submission 113537) | Freshwater microbial communities from Powell Lake, British Columbia, Canada to study Microbial Dark Matter (Phase II) - PL_2010_150m | ecosystem: Environmental > Aquatic > Freshwater > Lake ...
AGGTTGGATATTGAGCGATTTTCATCGCTCAAAAACCGCTGCGCGTAAAGGTTTCGGACTTGCTGGCTTTTCAAAGTCAACTCCTTTTCAGCTCACAACTTTCATTTTCAGACAGCCTCTAAGTCTTTTTTTATTGAGTCACCATGCGCGAGAAAGTGATCGTGATTTCCAACCGGGATGCGACTTGTGGCAGCGAGGTCCGCTGATGAATCTGGCAAACGGGTCAGGTTCTTGCGCTTTGACATTTGCACGTATGATTCCGCGATGTAGCCATAGGAAATGGACGCACAAGATCAGCAAGAGCCACCCCGCTTTTTTAAATCCGCTGTTTATCCAACACGGAATCTTGATCTGCGTCACTTTCCTTAAAAATATTGATACGAGACATGAGCCTGCCCCGCATTTGGTATCGTCAAATCCAGGCATCGGAATTAAAGTGCGACCCGTCTCCTCTCCAAATTATGAACACCACCGATGCGCCGGCTAAATCGCCGGAAGACGTTCTTCGCGAGTTGCAGGTTGATCCGGCCCGCGGACTTGCAGACGCGGAAGCAAAATCACGGCTCGCAAAATACGGTCCCAACGCGCTCGAAGAAAAGAAGGAGAGCCCGCTTCTCAAGTTTCTGAGCTACTTTTGGGGACCGCTGCCATGGATGGTCGAAGCGCCGGCTGTCATGGCTCTGATCATCCAGGACTGGGTGGATTTTTCCATCATCATGTTCATGCTCGTCTTCAATGGCGTGCTCGGGTTCTGGGAAGAGAACGCGGCATCGAACGCGCTCGCCACGCTGAAGAACTCCCTGGCCCTGACCGCGAAGGCATTGCGCGATGGCGCGTGGGGCGATATCGCGGCCGCCGCGCTCGTGCCGGGGGATATCGTGCGTGTGCGTCTGGGCGACGTGATTCCGGCCGACGGCGTGCTTTTGGAAGGGAATTACCTTGATGTGGACCAGGCGGCGCTGACCGGCGAATCCCTCGCGGTTTCCAAGAAGAATGGCGAAGTCGTTTATTCCGGATCCATTGTTAAAAAAGGCGAGATGACGGCGGTCGTGACCGCGACCGGATCGAACACGTTTTTCGGACGCACCGCCAAGCTGGTGGCGAGTGCCGGGTCGAAGTCTCACTTCCAGGAGGCTGTTGTCGGCATCGGAAACTTCCTCATCGTCCTGACCATTGCGCTGGCTGCCGTCCTTGTGGTGGATCAATTGGCCGGAATGAGGGGGCATTTTTCCAAGAACGGACTCTTTGGTCTGGCCGAATACGTCCTCGTGCTTCTTGTGGCTGCGGTTCCATTCACCACGCCCGCCGTCCTCTCGGTCACAATGGCCATGGGAGCCAAGATGCTTGCCATGAAGAAGGCGATCGTCTCGCGCCTCGAGTCCATCGAGGAGCTTGCCGGAATTGACATCCTTTGCTCGGACAAGACAGGCACCCTGACCCAGAACAAACTCACCCTCGGCGATGTCGAGCCTTGGGGCACCGCCTCGGTTCAGGACGTCATCCTTGCGGGATCGCTGGCATCAAAAAAGGAGGACAAGGACCCGATCGATCTCGCGGTCATGGCCGGCTTGTCGGATGCCTCCGCATTGTCCAAGTTCAAGCAGACCGCTTATGTTCCTTTCGACCCGGTGAGCAAGCGCACGGAGGCCACCATGCAGGATGCCTCCGGAAAAACCTTCCACGTCACCAAGGGGATGCCTGCCGTGATTCTCGCGCTCTGCAATCCGGACGATGCAATGCGCAAGACCGTCGAGTCGCAGGTCGCCGCGCTGGCCGTAAAAGGGATGCGCGCGCTCGCATCTGCCCGGAGCGACGACGGAACAACCTGGCAGTTCCTCGGGATCCTGCCACTTATGGATCCCCCGCGCACCGATTCCAAGGAGACGATCGCCGAGGCCCGCGAGCTCGGCGTCACGGTGAAGATGGTCACCGGCGACGACGTGGCGATTGCGCGCACGATCTCCAGCGAACTCGGCATGGGCGCTAATATCCAGCTCGCATCCGACCTCTTTGCTGCCGATTCCTTGAATGGCAGCCTGCCGCCCGGAGCCGAGCAGAAAATCGTGAAAGCCGATGGATTCGCCCGCGTCTTTCCCGAGCACAAATACGGCGTCGTCAAGGCGCTTCAGGAAGCCGGGCATATCGTGGGCATGACCGGTGACGGGGTCAATGATGCTCCGGCTCTCAAGCAGGCGGATGTCGGGATTGCCGTCTCCGGGGCGACCGATGCGGCGCGTGCCGCCGCCTCGCTGATCCTCACCGCCCCCGGGCTCTCGGTCATCATCGATGGCATCAAGGAAGCCCGCCGGATTTTTGAGCGGATGATGAGCTACATGCTCTACCGCGTGGCCATGACGGTCGCGATCATGTTCTTCGTGGTGACCTCGGTCGTCTGCTACGACTTTTTTCCGCTGACCGCCGTGATGATCATCGCGCTCGCCCTACTCGACGACCTGCCGATCATGACGATCGCCTACGACAATGCCCTTGCCGCCGCGAAGCCGGTGAAATGGGATATGCCTCGGGTCTTCCTCATTTCCTCGGTGCTCGGCATCGCTTCGGTCGTCGAGAGCTTCATGCTCCTCTTCTTTGGCAAGGAAATCTACCACCTCGACAGTTCGCATATCCAAACGATGATGTTTCTGCAACTTGTCGCCGGCGGGCATCTCATGCTCTTTGTGACGCGTTCGGTCGGGCCGTTCTGGAAGCCTCCGTTCCCGGACATGCGCCTGTTCGGGGCGATCGTTGGCACACAGCTTGTGGCGGTGCTTCTCTGCGGGTTCGGGGCAGGGACCTTTATCCCGGCGCTTCCCTGGAATATCATCGGCTGGGTCTGGGTTTACAACATCGCGTGGATGTTCGTCCTCGACTTCGTGAAGCTGGCGATCTACCGCGTGCTCAACGACTGGAACCTGCACGACGGAAAATCTCTCTTCACCCGGCTGCGCACCGATCTCAGTCCCTACGGCAGACTGCATTCGCGATGAGAGGTCAGTGCTCCGGCGGAGGGAGCCCGGCTTCGCGGAGGGCTTCGTCGTAGAAGAGGCTGATCTCCGGGAACTGACTGCGGGCGGCCGCGAGGGGCGCAGCCGCTTCTTCCGGGCGCCCGGCCTTCAGATCAAGAGCTGCACGGGCATAGAAACCCAACGGGTTTTTTGCGATGGAAGAGGGCGGGATCTTTTCCATCATCAATTTTAATTCGGCAGACTTCCCCTGCTGGAGCATGCAGAGAAAAATATGGAATCCGGTGAGTGCTTTGAGCCGGGCTTTCGGGAGGATCTGGCGGTAGAGATTTTCGGCGGAGGCGAAATTCCCGCCTCGAAACGCGTCGTCGGCCTCCTGCTGGAGGAGCGCGATCGTCTCCGGAACGGACGCCGGTTGGCTGAGGGCATTTCGTGGGGAAACTCCAAGCGCAATGGTCACAGAGCCGTTGCCAGCAGGCGCGGGCGGAAGAGCTTCCTTTTTCAGCGGGAAGGGAAAAAGAAAGAACAGGCAGGCCAGCAGTGACAAAGAACCCAGAGTTCCAAAATAGCCCCCCAGCACGACGCCGACTGGTGTCCTGCGGTGCCAGCGGATGACCGGCCTGAGTTTTCGCCACACGGCGATCCGTCGGATCCGTTCCCCCCGCGTCGGGAGCTTCGGCAGGGCCCGGGCGGGCCGCTCGTGCGGCGCATCCCGATTATCAATCCCGGAGGGAATGGTGGGAGCTTTCCGGCTTCGTAGATAGGACCGGATAGCCCTCCTCCTTCTCCGCCAGTCCGTGAACAAATACCTGATCGCCATGAAAAAAATTGTAATCCAACCGGGACGAGGCGGCCAATTTCAATCAGTCCGACTTGCTGAGCCGCTCGACGGGCTTGTCATAGAGGAGGTCATGAGCATCGCGCAGGATGGATGGGATTTTGTCCCGGAACGGGCTGGCGGAAAGCGCCGCGCTCAAGTCAGGGATTTCCGCCGCATTTTTTCCCGGAAACCAATGTGCGGCCTGGCCGAGGAGGTTGTAGCGCATTTTTCCGAAATCAACCATGTCGAGCGCCTTCGCGTAGTTCCAGAGGCGCAGGATTTCCCACACATTGATTTCGCCGGGGACGTCCTCCCACTTCGGCAGTCCCTCGTCCCACCGGGCACACCATTCCGTTCCAAGAATCTTCTTCATGGCGGCATCAAGCCGCGCCTCGATCTCCGGCACCATGACGTCCACCTGAGGCAGGAATGCGAGTGACTTGATATGTTCGTCGAAATCCGACGGACGCGCGGCTCCGACCGAAAGCGTGTGGATATCAGGCCGACGAAGGCAGAAGAGGTTGTTGAAGGCCATAGGGCTCAGGGGGGAGCAAAGCTCCCGCAGCTTGTCCGTCGGCTCATAGAGTTTGCCGCCCTTGTCGTTCGGGCTGATGATGAACATTCCCATGTCGTGGCGCTTTGCGGCCTCCAGCGCGCGGGAATTCGAGCGGTTTACCCAATACCAGTGAAGGTTCACGTAGTCGAACTCCCCGGTCTCGATCGCAGAGCAGATCACATCACAAGCACCGTGAGTGGAAAACCCGATGAACCGACAGCGGCCCTCTCTCTGGATCTCACGGGCCACCGCCAGAGGTCCTCCCGGTTTCAAAGAATTTTCAAGGATTTCTGCCGAGTTGATGCCGTGCAGGGAAAGGAGGTCGACGTGGTCGAGGTGGAGCAGAGCCATCGAGCGCTCGAATGTTTCCCGGTATTTCGTGCCGTCGCACTCTGGAGAAACTTTCGTTTGGACGATCATTCCATCACGCGGAAGCCGGGGGAGAATCTTTCCGAGCTGGTATTCCGACGTCCCGTATCCCCGGGCGGTTTCAATGTGGTTGATCCCGCATTCCAGGGCGCGCTCGACCGTGGCCTCGAGATTTCTTTGATTGTCCTCCGGTGCCTCCTCCTCGTCCTTCCACGAGTGCTGATAGCGCATCCCTCCGCAGGTAAATACAGGCATCTCGAGTTCCGTCCGGCCGAATCGTCTTTTGATCATCATAGGATTTTCAACAGGGCAACCGACTCGATTTCAGCAGTCTGGGGAAACATGTCAACCGGCTGGATATGGTTGAGAGCATATCTTGTGGAGAGGCGCTTCAAGTCCCGCGCGAGGGTCGAGGGATCGCAGGAAACGCAGACAATGGTGGAGGGAGGATTTGCAAGAATCGCCTCCACCACTTCGTGGGAAAGCCCCTCGGCCGGAGGGTCAACAAGAAGCGCCGTCTCCGCAGCCGGCGATGCGGCCAGTGCTGCGGGAAGGTGTAACTCCACCGCTCCTTCCAGATAATTTTCTCCGGCTCCTGCCGAGGCTCGCGCCGCATGCACCGCGCCGTGACTCCATTCGATGCCGGTGACCGCGCGGAATTTCTCCCGAAGCCGTTTGGTGAAAAATCCGGCTCCGCAATACGCGTCGACCAGATGTCCCCCTTCGTTTTCCAGCATCCCGCAGACGACATCCGCCAAAAGTTCCGCCGCGCTGCGGTTCACCTGGCTGAATCCGAAAAAATCCGATTTTTCCCTGAGGGTGATCCGCTGATTTCCCCGGGGCGGATTCGCTGCGAGCTCTGCGAGCTGCACATTGACTTCGGGTGAGGCGATCGGGCATCCGGATGCCGGAATCAACCGGTTGGACTTGCGTTCGTAAAACCCGACTTTTCCTTCCTGCACATGCACGCCCAGGCGGTTCCGGTAGTTCCATTCATCGGGAGAGGGCAGCATCGGGCGGACATCCGCTCCGGCTATTCCTCCAAATCTTGCAAGAAGATCCCGCACCTGGCCGGCTTTCACCTCCAGTTGCTTTTCATAGCGGAGATGCTGGTAGGCACAGCCTCCGCATTTTCCAAACAGCGGACACCGCGGGGGGATCCGGTCGATTGAGGATTCCACTAGGCGGATCGCTTTCGCCTCCGCAAAAGATTTTTTCTCCTTCACGATGCTCACAGAAACCCGTTCGCCAGGCAGAGTCAGCGGCACGAAACAAATCCGTCCGTCCGGAAGGCGACCGACTCCGGCTCCCCCGAATCCGATGCTCTCAATGGAAATCGTTGTGTCCAAGTGGTGAAGGGTATCGTTTCCCTCCACATGCTCAATGCGAAAACAAAAACGCCGCCCGGTGGACCGGACGGCGTTTTGCTATGTCAGCCCGTATGAGTTTTTACTTGGTCGGGACCGTCGCGATCGTCTGCAGGATCCTGCTGGCGATCTTGTAGGGGTCGCCCTGAGAGTTCGGACGGCGGTCTTCAAGGTATCCCTTGTAGCCGTTGTTCACGAAGCTGTGCGGGACACGGACCGATGCGCCGCGGTTTGCGATGCCGTAGTTGAATTTGTCGATCGACTGGGTCTCATGCAGGCCGGTGAGGCGCATGTGGTTGTCCGGTCCATAGACGGCAATGTGCTCGTTCTTGTATTTGTCGAACGCCGCCATGAGGGCTTCGAAGTAGTCTTTGCCGCCGACTTCGCGCATGTATTTCGTCGAGAAGTTCGAGTGCATCCCCGAGCCGTTCCAATCGACTTCTGTGCCGAGCGGTTTGCAGTGCCAGTTGACATCCACGCCGTATTTTTCGCAGAGGCGGAGGAGGAGGTAACGGGCCATCCAAACCTGATCGGCCGCGGTACGGGACCCTTTGCCGAAGATCTGGAATTCCCACTGCCCCTTTGCCACCTCGGCATTGATGCCCTCGTGGTTGATGCCTGCTTCGATGCAGAGGTCGAGGTGGGCGTCCACGATTTCCCGGGCGATGTCGCCGACATTCTTGTAGCCGATGCCGGTGTAGTATTCACCCTGCGGAGGAGGGAATCCACCGCCGGCGGGGAAGCCGAGCGGCACGCCGTCCTGATAAAGAAAATATTCCTGCTCGAATCCAAACCATGCATCCGAATCATCGAGGATGCCCGCGCGGGAATTGCTCGGGTGAGGGGTGCCGTCCGGCATCATCACCTCGCACATCACGAGCACCGCATTCGTTTTCGTCGGGTCGGGATAGCAGGCCACCGGCTTGAGAATGCAATCCGAGCTTTTGCCTTCCGCCTGACGTGTCGAGCTGCCGTCAAATCCCCACATGGGGAGTTCCGCCAGAGAGGGAAAGGTGTCAAAGTCCTTGACCTGGGTTTTTCCGCGCAGGTTGGCCACCGGCTCATAACCGTCCAACCAGATGTATTCGAGTTTATACTTCGCCATATTGTAGTGTTTGATTTTATCCACCTCACGCCGGGGTGAGGTTGTTTTGTGTTGTTATTCCCTGAATCCCGACCGGCCTTTTGAATCAAGCAAGTTCAGTGCCAATTGTAAACAAGATCTCAAGATGGTTGGAGCCGAAGCGCTTTTCTTCATCTTGGACGGTCACGTTTGGCGGCAAGCACAGGGATGATTTTGTCGAGGGGCAGGGTATTGATCACATCGTTTTTTGTGAGCCAGCCTTTGCGGGCGGCACCGACGCCGAAGATCAGATCCTGGAGCCCGGCGGTGGTATGGGCATCGGGATTGATCGAGCACTTGACGCCCTTCTCCTTGGCGAGCGGCCACCAGCGCCAATCCATGTCGAGCCGCCGGGGATTGGCGTTCAATTCAATGATCGTGCCGGTTTCGGCGGCAGCTTCGATCACGGCAGGCACATCGACGCGGTAAGGTTCGCGCGTCAGGAGAAGTCGTCCGGTGAGGTGACCCAGCATGGTGACGTGTGGATTGCTGATGGCGCGGATGATCCGCTTTGTCATCTCGGCTTCAGGCAGGGTGAATGAGGAGTGCACGCTGACTACCACATAATCGAGAGAGGCGAGGACATCGTCCGGGAAGTCCAGCGTCCCGTCCTTGAGGATATCGCATTCGGTGCCGGCGAAAAGGCGGAGTGAGTCGTCGCTGAGTTCGTGGATGCGGGCGACCTGCGCGGCGAGGCGTTTCTCGTCGAGCCCGTGCGCCTGGAATGACGCCTTGCTGTGGTCGGCGATGCCGAGGTATTCGAGACCGAGTTCGCGTGCGGCGGAGGCCATTTCATTGAGGCTGGCTCGCCCGTCGCTTTCGGTGGTGTGGTTGTGGAACGTGCCGCGAAGGTTTTGCCACTCGATGAGATCGGGAAGTGCATTCGCTTCCGCGGCCTCGATTTCCCCGCGGTCCTCGCGGAGTTCGGGGACGACGGGATCGAGTCCGAGGGAGCGGTAGATGTCATTTTCTTCCATGACTTCCGGCAGGGGTTCCTTGAGTTCCCGTCCCTCGGCTTCGCTGAACCGGTATTCATTCAGCGACCAACCGCGCGTGAGCGCCCGGGAACGGACGCGGACATTGTGCTCCTTGCTGCCTGTGAAGTAGGCGAGCGCGAACGGGTATTCCCGACTGGTCACCACGCGGAGATCGCACTGGATGCCGGACTTCAGGATGACGCTCGATTTTGTGGCCCCCTTGGCGAGGACGGATTCCACGAGCGGGTGGGTGGTGAAATATTCCGAGACCTCGTCCGGATGCTTTGAGGAGACGATGAAGTCAAGGTCCCGGACGATTTCCTTTCTCCTGCGGTAGCTTCCGGCAATCTGAGCGAGGGTGACACGCGGATGGCTGCGCAGGCCCTCCAGGAGGCTCTCCGCGAGCGAGGTGATGTCGCCGATGCGAAACTCGCCGACATGCTTGCGGTGGTGCTCGATGGCTTGGAGGATGTTCGTGGCGGTCTTTTCGCCGAAGCCGGGGAGGGCGGCGACTTTTCCGGACTGGCATGCGCGCTCGAGCTTGGTAATCGAATGGATGCGGAGAGAATCCCAGAGAATCTTGATTTTCTTCGCCCCGAGTCCCTGGATTTCGAAAAGGCTCAGGATGTCCGGCGGGAATTCGTCGCTGAGGTGGTCGTAGTATTCGAGTTTGCCGTCACGAACGAGGGCGGAGATTTTTTCGGAGGTGGCTTTGCCGATGCCGTCCACCGATTTCAACCGGTCCTCCTCGACGAGTTTCTCGAGCGGTTCGGAAAGGGTTTCCAGCGCGCGGGCCGCGTGCGTGTAGGCACGGACTTTGAACGGATTCTCGTCCTTGAGTTCGAGCAGGCGAGCGATGTTTTCGAGGATGCTGATGATGTCGTCTTTGCTCATTCGAGATATGTTTTCATGCGGTTCCGCCACCCGGGCAGCCATTGTGCCTCGTTGCGGGGGGGAGGGGAGTTCTTCACCCGCAGCGTGAGGACTTCATCGGCGGCGCGGACAAAGGCCGGGAGAGCGGGTCCCGACGGGGACATCCGAGTCAGCACCTGGAGAAGCCCCCAGCCGGTGCCGGCATACCGCTCCGACGGGTTCGTGCCCTCGCCTTTGAAATTCACATAATCCATAAGCGCATAGTAGCCAAGCGGCTCTGCTGCGACCCGACAGAAATTCTCACTGACCCTTGCCCTCTCTCCTGCAGGGGCTGCCGCCAGCATCTTCGGAAGAGCGGCTTCGAGACGTAGCGCGGCATATCGGGCCTGGAGTGGAACATTACCCGCCAGAAGCTTTCGGAGTTCCGAAAGGCGGGGACCGTTGATTTCAGAAACAAAAGCCGCGCGGGATGACCAGGGACAAGCCCCCTCCATCCAGGGTTTGACAGGCTGGTCGTTCGCCTTGAGAAAGCGGACCAGGCCCGGGAAGCTCTCCTCAAACGGTCCGCGTTTCGCAGCCGGATACCAGATGAAATGGGCGATGCCAAGGGAGGGAAATTCCTCTCCCTTGTTCCAGGATGTGAGACCGGAAATGGTCCCGGCACATTCATTTTGCCAAATCCGCCGGCCGATTTCCGAGGCCTGCCGGTCAGATATTGTTCCGGCATTCACGCCGGGTATTGCAAGGATCAGAAGCAGAAAAACGGAAAATCTCATTGGAAGCGGGAAAAGATATCAGGGTTTTCTGCGCGCGGAAAAAAATTCTTTGAGCAACCCGGCACATTCATCTGCGAGTACCCCCGGAGTGATCTCGCTGCGGTGGTTGAGCTGGGGCATCTGGAGGAGGTTGAGCAAGCCGCCCGCAGCGCCGCCCTTGGCATCCGGACATCCGAAGACCACGCGGCGAAGCCGTGCGTGGACGATGGCACCTGCACACATCGGGCAGGGTTCCTTCGTCACATACAGGTCACAATCGTTCAGCCTCCAGTCCCCGACAGAGGCTTCAGCCTGGGTGATCGCCAGCATCTCGGCATGGGCGGTGGCGTCTTTGAGAAGTTCCACCTGGTTCCAGGCCCTGGCAATGATCTCCCCCTCGCGAACGATCACCGCGCCGATCGGGACCTCATCTGCGGCAAATGCCCTGTGAGCCAGCCGGAGGGCCTCCCTCATGAAATAATCCTCGCTCGCCAGTTCCATTCACACAGTTTATGACAGAAGAATGTCTTCACGCAAAACCATCGTTGCCCCCTCGATCCTTGCCTGTGATTTTTCGAAGCTGGGTGCCGAAGTGGAGCGGGTGACTTCCGCGGGAGCCGACTGGATCCACTGCGACGTGATGGACGGTCATCTGGTGGACAACATTTCGTTCGGTCCGGCAATTGTCGAGGCTACTTCCCGCCATACGAATCTCCCGTTGGATGTGCATCTGATGATTGAGCGTCCGGACATTTATGTCCCGAGATTCGCAAAAGTGGCCTCTTCGATCACCTGCCATGTCGAGGCACCTCACGATATTTCAAAGACGCTCCAAGCGATCCGCGATGCGAATTGCCTGGCCGGACTAGCCGTCAGCCCTCCGACTCCTTTGGAGATGATCCGCCCGTATCTCGGACGGTTTGACATTCTGCTGGTGATGACCGTGAACCCCGGTTTCGGTGGCCAACCATTCATCCCGGAGATGATGGAAAAAGTGTCTACCGCGGTGGAATGGCGGGATAGGGAAGGGGTGGATTTCCATATCGAGGTGGACGGGGGCATCAATGTGTCAACTGCGGAGACCTCCATCGCCGCAGGAGCCAATATCCTTGTCGCGGGCACCTCTGTTTTCAAGGCCTCCGACGCAGGTGCCGAAATTGCCGATCTTCGTTTTTCTTAACGGGGGTCATTTTTTTTGCAACTTTTCGCACCGGCAGGTTTTTCATCGTTGTTATGAAACTCAGATACCTACTACTGCCGGTCCTCCTTGCTGCCTTGCCTTCGATGCTTCACGCATCCGATTCCAAGCGCACGGCGGATTACATTATGACCACTCCAACCGACTTCGAGGGGAAAGAAGTGACGCTTGACGTCTCTTTCGTAAAGCCTTCGCACGAAAAAAGCCCGATCCCGGAAATCGCCTTTTTTCATGCCATGACTGTTGACAAGCAGAACAGAAAGCCTGGTGGGGAAATAGTTGTTGTGGTTCCCTCTTCAAGTGCCAGCAACTTCGCCAAGAAATTCGGAACTGATTTTGAGTATCGCGGCGAGTCAGATTCCTTGAAAGGGATATTCATGGCGGCTCCAGGAGGACCGGATAGGCACGGAAAGGTTTGGGTTATTGACACCACCGGCAAGGTCGGGGACTTGATCAAACAACACAAACTGGCCATCATGGACGACAAAGCATGGGATGTTCCCGGTCACGGGGGGGCCGGTGGGCCTGAGGGACCCGGAGGCCCACATCACGGCCCGCATCACCCCGGTCACAACTGAGTTAAACCCGTCAACCAAGGTGCCGGAAACCCGTGTTTCCGGCACCTTTTTTTGTGCCATCCGCCGGCTCGTGAAGATACGATGGCCCCATGACGAATTGGATCTGGCTGGCAGCGCCCGGGGCATTGGTTGTTGGCCTCTTTCTGGGATGGATGTTTGCGACGCATCGCAGCATCCGCCTTCAGGCGCAGGCCGCCGCACTTGCCATACGAGGGGCCGAGTTGGAAAACAGAATTGCCGGGTTGGAGGAAGTCCTCGAATCCGAGCGGGGAAACAATTCGGAAAAGTCTTCCGCACTGGCAACCGTCCGTGCCGAAAACTCCCATCTGCTGGAGCGGATCGACAGCGAAGCCAGACGCCTGGCTGAGATGCAGGAGAAGATGAAACTGGAGTTTGAAAACCTTGCGAACCGGCTGCTGGAGGAAAAGAGCACGAAGTTTCTCGATCAGAACCAGCAGCATCTTTCCGCCCTTCTCAATCCGCTGCGCGAGCGCCTCGGAGAATTCCGGGAGCGCATGGACACCATTCATACGGAGGAGGAAAAGTCCGCGGCAGCCCTGGGAATTCAGCTGAAAAATCTCCATGAACTCAACCGCCAGATGGCGGAGGAGGCGGAGAATCTCACCAATGCCCTCAAGGGGCAGTCCAAGACTCAGGGCTCATGGGGAGAGCTTGTGCTGGAGCGCATCCTCGAAAAGTGCGGCCTCACGAAGGGATTGGAATACGAGACTCAGGCGTCATTTCAGGGCGAAGACGGAGCCCGACGGATGCCGGATGTGGTGATCCATCTGCCCGAGGGAAAGAACCTGATCATCGATGCCAAAGTTTCCCTGACCGGTTACGAAAAAGCCGTGAACGCCGACTCGGAGGGCAAGCGGATTTCGGCCCTTCGGGAACATGTGCTCTCGGTGCGCCGTCATGTCGATGAGTTAGCCGGGAAGGATTACCCCGGCTTGAAAAGTCTTCAATCTCCGGACTTCGTCCTGATGTTCGTTCCGGTGGAACCGGCTTTGCACCTCGCACTTCAGGAGGATCCGGCACTTTACGGCGACGCTTTTGAAAAGAATGTCGTCCTGGTTTCTTCCTCCACGCTCCTTGTCGCGCTCCGGGCCGTCGAAAGCGTATGGAGGCACCACAAGCAGACGGAAAACGCCCAGGAAATCGCCCGTCAGGCGGGGAACCTTCATGATGCGTTTGTCCTCTTCCTTGAATCCCTTCAGGAAATCGGTTCGCGTCTTCAGCAGGCGCGCGATGCTTACGACCTGTCGCTGACACGCCTCGCCAGCGGACGCGGCAACCTGGTCAAACGCACGCTGGATCTTCAAAAGCTGGGAGCCCGCGGCGATAAATCCATTCCCCCCGCCATCGCCCGACTTTCGGAGGAGAGTTGATTTTTTCTAGTTTCAGCGGATCTCGACCGGTTTCCCCGACCGTGAGGATTCGTAGGCGGCGTCGATGATTTTCATGAGCGAGACAGCCTGGTCCGGGGAGTTCAGCGGTTTTTCGGTCCCTTCGATGGAGCGGATGAAATTCGCGGCGGAGCGTCGGCGTCCCATGGAGGGGTCCGATTCCACAATGAGCCTGCGGTTTACCGGGCGGCCGTGCTCGTGGGTAAAAAGTTCGGCCGAGTCGATGGCCCCGTCATCGAGTCCATCACGCGAGAATAACCGCCGGATGGCAGCACCCGCCTTGCGTCCTTGAAAGACGACGGAGGCCTCCTCGCGCTCCACCATTTCAGCCCAGGACGCCTGGAACGAAAGAGCCTGTCCGGTTTTGAATTTCACAAAACCATGGGCCGCGCTTTCGACATCGGTCACACCGTCCACGACGTCAGGAATCCCCCATGGGCCCTTGAACGTCTTGTCGGTGATGAAATCGTCGAACGTCCTGGCAAGGACGTATTCCGGTTCGGGGCACCCCATGAAATAATATGCCAGATCCACCATGTGCAGGAGGTCGATCAGGGGCCCGCCGCCGGACAAGGCCTTCGTGGTGAACCATCCTCCGAAACCCGGAATCCCGGCGCGGCGGATCCATTTTGCCTGGGCGGAGTTGATGCCTCCCACCGTGCCGTCGCGGATGTAATCCATCATGGCGCTGGACTCCGGACGTGCGCGGTTGTTGAAGTTGAACATGAGAACTTTTCCTGCCTTTTCGGCGCAGGTTTTCAATTCCTGAGCTTCCGCTGTAGTGAGGGCGGGCGGCTTTTCACAAAAGACATGCTTGCCCGCTTGGAGCGCCAGCATGGACACAGGCTTGTGGAACTTGTTTGGAAGAATGACGCTCACCGCGTCGATCTCGGGCTGGCGCGTCAGCATCTCCGCCGCATCCGTGTAGGTCCTGCTGATGCCGTATCGGGCCCCGGCCGCTTCAGCGGCCACGGGATTTGAGTCCGCGATCGCTACGATCTCGGCTCCCGCGGATAAAAACCCGGGAATGTGATACTGAACCATTCCCCCCGCACCGATGATTCCAACTTTTATGCTCATGACTGAGTTTTTCTCCGGGTGAGGAGCCCGGCAAGCAAATGTTTTGACGGATGGGCCGAAAAGAACCCGGGTGTGCGGTGCAGAAAACTATTTTCCGTATTTTCGCCGGATGCGCTCCAGGTAGAAGAGCCCGCCCGGCAGGCCCCAGATCATGTAGATGAACATGCCGGTGATGGAAATCAGCAGCCCGGTGCCCTGAGGAACGCCGCACAGTTCGAAGAGAAGCTGCTCGAAAAGCGCCTCCCGGACCCCGATGCCATTCAAGCTGATCGGCAGCGAGGAAATCGCTGTGACAAGAGGCATGATCGACGTCATATCAAGAAAGGTCACCTTCGCGGTGAACGCCAGGGCGACAAAATAAAATGCCGCGAAATAAGCCAGAAGCATCGGCACGGTGTAGGCCGCGCCGAGAAGCGCCTCCCTTCGATTCTCGATGCAAAGCTGCCACAGTGTGGAGAGTTTTACGATCTGTTCGCGCATGGGAAATCGGGCGGGGAGCCTTCCGACGAGATGGCGGCTGGTTAGCAGAAACGACGCGATGAGCCCGATGCCGATCACAAAGAGGACGATGGCGAAAACCTTCATGGTATTCCCGATGGCGAAGCTGCTGGCGAACCAACTGCTGCGCGACCAGGCGAAGCCGAGCCCCATGGCCACGAGAACCAGCACGGCGAGCAAGCGGTCGATCGCCACACTCAGGAAGCCAGCCGTCCGGTGCTCCGGATGATCCCGCATCAGAAAAATCACGCGCACCACGTCCCCGCCGGTCGTGCCCGGAAGGAACTGGTTGAAAAACGCCCCGATGAAAAACAGGCGGGTCACTTCGGTCAACCGCACTCGGAGATGCAGCATTTTCAAAAACAACTGCCAGCGAAGGATGCCGAAGAACTCGCAGAGTCCCGCCGAGGCCATCGCGGCGATCAACCACCGCCAGTCGGCGGTCTGGATAGCGCTCCAGATTGTGGCGCGGCGGTGGGGGTCATGAAAGAGCCACCAGAGAAGACCGACCGTGATCAGGACCTGAACGACCGTCAGCAGGTGCTGGCCGAGCCGGGGAATATCGGCGGGCGCACGGGTGGAAGAATCGTTCGGTGTGCCCATTACGACGCGTATCCTATACGGCGTTCCGCTTGCGAGCCAATCGGGAATTTGAAGCCAAACTCCCGGCTGGCATCGGAGTGAAAACACCACCCGGCCACGCGGCATTCCACATTCCCAATTTCAAATTCCGCATCCGCACCGAAGGCGCGTTAGACGGTGATCCCGATGGATTCCTTGATCGAGGCGAAGGAGAAATTGCGGTTCAGGTGGGCGATGACCGAGGCCGGAATGCCGGCCGGACAGACTGCCTCACAGGCGTAGTAGTTCGAGCAGTTTCCGAATCCTTCCTTGTCTGCCTGGCGGACCATTTTCAACACGCGACGGTCGTTCTCGGGTTTGCCCTGGGGCAGGAGACCGAGATGGGTGACCTTTGCGCTGACAAAGAGCATGGCCGATCCGTTCGGGCAGGCCGCTGCGCAGGCGCCGCAGCCGATGCACGCGGCGGCATCCATCGCCTGATCGGCGACGACTTTCGGAATGGGAACGGAATTTGCGTCGGGTGCTGAACCGGCGCGCTCGCTAATGAACCCGCCCGCCTGCATGATCCGGTCGTAGGCTTCCCGGTTGACGACAAGGTCGCGCTCGACGGGGAAGGAATCCGCGCGGAACGGCTCGATCGTGATGATCTGCCCGTCACGGAATTTCCGCATGTAGAGCTGGCAGGTCGTGCCACGGCCAGGGCCGTGGGGGACCCCGTTGATCGTGAGTGAGCAGTTTCCGCAGATGCCCTCGCGGCAGTCGGAATCAAACTGGATCGGCTCGATTCCCTTTTTGGTGAGGTCTTCGTTGACGATGTCCAGCATCTCGAGGAACGAGGCCTCGGCCGGGATGTCGTTCGCCTCGTAGTGTTCGAGTTTGCCCGCGCCATCCGGGCCCTTCTGCCGCCAAACTTCCAGGTAGAATTTCATGGGTTGAAAATTATTTATAGCTTCGTGTTGCGAGTTTGACCTCTTCGTAAACCAGCGGTTCTTTGATGAGGGTAGGCGGCTTGCCTTCCCCTTCGTATTTCCAAGCCGCCACGTAGTCATAGTTGGCGTCGTCGCGGAGCGCCTCGCCATCAGGCGTCTGGTATTCCGTGCGGAAGTGTCCGCCGCAGGATTCGTTGCGGTTCAGTGCGTCGAGGCACATGAGCTCGCCGAATTCCAGGAAGTCGGCCACGCGTCCGGCGCGTTCGAGTTCCATGTTGATACCATCCTTCGAGCCGAGGATCTTGAGATTCGACCAGAATTCCTCGCGGAGTTTCGGGATTTTGCGAAGCGCCTCCTCGAGACCCTGCTTGTCGCGGGCCATGCCGCATTTGTCCCAAAGAAGCTTCCCGAGTTCGCGGTGGAAGCTGTCCACCGTGCGGGTGCCGTTGATGCTCATAAGCTTGTTGACCCGCGCCTTGACCGACTCGACGGCTTCGGCGAATGCCGGAGCGTTGGCATCAACCTTTTTGCCGAATTGCGAGGCCATGTATTGTCCGAGCGTGTAGGGAATGACGAAATATCCGTCGGCGAGGCCCTGCATGAGAGCGCTCGCACCAAGGCGGTTCGCGCCGTGGTCGGAGAAATTCGCCTCGCCGAGCACGTGGAGCCCCTGGACGCTGCTCATCAGGTTGTAGTCCACCCAGAGCCCGCCCATCGTGTAGTGAACCGCGGGATAAATCCGCATCGGGCGCTCGTAGGCGTCCTCGCCGGTGATGTTGTGATACATCTCGAAGAGGTTGCCGTAACGCTCTTCGATGACGTGCTTGCCGAGGCGTTTGATGGCGTCGGCGAAATCAAGATAGACACCAAGCCCGCCGGGACCGACTCCGCGTCCGTCGTCGCAGACTTCCTTTGCCGAGCGGGAGGAAATATCGCGTGGTGCCAGGTTGCCGTAGCTCGGGTATTTCCTCTCAAGGTAGTAGTCGCGGGCGTCCTCGGGGATGTCCTTCGGTTCCTTCCCGCAATCCTCTTTTTTCTTCGGCACCCAGACCCGGCCGTCGTTGCGGAGGGACTCCGACATGAGGGTGAGTTTGGACTGGTATTCGCCGCTGACCGGGATGCAGGTCGGGTGGATCTGGGTGTAGCACGGGTTTGCAAAGAGCGCGCCGCGCTTGTAGGCGCGGTAGGTCGCCGTGACATTGCATCCCCGGGCGTTGGTGGAAAGGTAGAAGACGTTCCCGTAGCCGCCCGTGCAGAGGAGGACGGCGTCACCGGCATGCGAGGAAATTTCCCCGGTGGTCATGTCGCGGACGACGATTCCCTTCGCGTGGCCGTCCACGACGACGAGGTCCATCATCTCGGTCTTCGAGTGCATGGTCACATTGCCGAGTGCGATCTGGTGGCTCAGCGCGGCGTAGGCGCCGAGAAGGAGTTGCTGCCCGGTCTGGCCGCGGGCGTAGAACGTGCGGGAAACCTGGGCTCCACCGAACGAGCGGTTGTCGAGGAGTCCGCCGTATTCACGGGCGAACGGCACACCCTGCGCAACACACTGGTCGATGATCAGGTTGCTGACCTCGGCCAGTCGATGGACGTTGGCTTCGCGGGCGCGGAAGTCCCCCCCCTTGATTGTGTCGTAGAAGAGCCGGTAAACACTGTCGCCATCGTTCTGGTAGTTCTTTGCGGCGTTGATGCCTCCCTGGGCGGCAATCGAATGGGCGCGGCGCGGGCTGTCCTGATAGCAGAAACATTTCACGCGGTAGCCCTGCTCGGCGAGGGTCGCCGCGGCCGAAGCGCCGGCGAGGCCGGAGCCGACTACGATGATCTCAAACTTGCGCTTGTTGGCCGGGTTGACCAGCTTGGCGGTGTTCTTGAAGGACGTCCACTTTTTGTCGAGCGGACCAGCGGGTATTTTTGAGTCGAGTGTCATTTGACAATTCCGGTAAGGACAGAGATGGGGATGGAGATGTAACCGATGTAGAGAAGCCAGGCGTAGGCGCGGGTGACCGTCTCAATGAGCGGGTGGATGCGGCGGTTTGTGAGCCCGAGCGTCTGGAACAGGCTGCCGATCCCATGGCTCAGGTGCATCATAAGAAGAAAAAGGCCGACGATGTAGAGGATCGAAACCGGCACGTTGCTGAACCCGGTCACCACCATCCGGTAGCAGTCGTGAACCTCATGGCCGTCGAGCATCGTGTCCATGTGCTGGAACGCGGGGTCCACGATCCGCACGGTGAAGTGGGCGAGATGGAACAAAATAAAACCCAGAACGATCAAGCCGCTGAGGCGCATGGTGCGGGCGAATACGCTCGTGCCCACCGGGTCGGACGCGATGTATTTTTTCGGGCGGGCCGCCTGGTTTTCCTTCCAGAGCAGCATCGTGAAAAAGATGTGCGCGCCGACCGTGGCCAGCATGAACAGCCGGATCACCCAGAGCATCGGCCCGAGGCTCTGCAGGTGTTCCGCATACCAGTTCAGCCAGTCCTTTCCGAGATAGATGGTGAAATTGCCAAGCAGGTGGCCGGTCACGAAAAGAACCAGAACGATGCCGGAGAGGGCGACAACGGTCTTTTTCCCGATGGATGAAAAGAGCCACAGGAAGATGGGGTGGGGGCCGGAGCGGGATTGGGATGGTGCCGAAATCATGTTCGTGAAAACGTGTATTAGTTCAGCTAATGAATGACCTGTCAAGGGCCGCTTTTGGGGAATCTCCGGAATCTTCTCCTTCGTGCGAAAGCGATTTTTTGTGTGATCCGGCTTGCTGTGCGGCAGCGGACTCGGCCATTTGTATCGCATGAAGAAAATGAAAGTCGGGATCATTGGTTGCGGGACGATCAGCGGGATCTATGCGGAGGCTGGAAAACGGTTCCGGAATATCGAGATCACGGCGTGCGCGGATCTCGACTATTCGCGTGCCCAGACACTCGCGGAGAAGCACGGAATCCCTTCTCCCCTGCATATCGAGCAACTCCTGGCCAGTTCAGATGTCGAGGTGGTCGTCAATCTGACGATTCCCTCCGCCCATGCGCAGGTCAGCTTGGAAGCGTTGAAAAACGGAAAGCACGTCTACAATGAGAAGCCGCTGGCGTTGAAACGCCGAGAAGCGAGGGAGATGATCGGGCTGGCCAGGGAGAAGGGGCTGCGGCTCGGGTGCGCGCCCGACACATTTCTGGGAGCGGGTTTGCAGACCTGCCGGAAGCTGATCGACTTCGGAGCGATCGGAGAGCCGGTGGGCGGCAGCGGATTCATGCTGGCTGCGGGAGTGGAGCTCTGGCACCCCTCGCCGGAATTTTTTTACAAGAAGGGCGGAGGGCCGCTGTTTGACATGGGGCCGTATTACCTGACTGCGTTCACGACGCTGCTCGGCCCGGTGCGCCGGGTCTGCGGATCCGCGCGAATTACTTTTCCGGAGCGGGAAATCAAAAGTGAGCCGCTCGCGGGAAAGATCATCGAGGTGGAGACCCCGTCCCATATTGCGGCCGTCCTGGATTTTGAATCGGGTCCGGTGGTTTCACTGGTGACGAGCTTCGACGTGCAGGCCCACGGGATGCCGTTTATGGAGATCTATGGCTCGGAAGGAACCCTCTCAGTCCCGGATCCGAACACCTTCGGCGGTCCGGTCCGGATCAAGCGCCACAAGGAGAGCGACTGGACGGAAATTCCGCTGGAGCCGGGCTATGCCGACAACAGCCGCGGACTGGGCGTTTCTGAGATGATCGCCGCCGCGCAGAACGGTCGCGAACACCGGGCCAACGCCCGGACCGCCTATCATGTCCTCGACATCATGCACTCGATCCTTGATTCCTCGGAATCCGGACGCCACATGGAGATGTCGAGTTCCATGACTCGCCCTCTGCCCTTCTCTCCGGGAACGGATGAAGGGGAGGGGTAGGCTGCTGGTTTTCCGGAGACGGATCAGCGCTCCTCGATCGGAGTGTAGTTCCGCATCGTTGGGCCGGTGTAGATCTGCCGCGGGCGGTAGATGCGCGACTTGGGGTCGTCCATCACCTCCTTGAAGTTGGCGATCCAGCCGGGCATGCGCCCGATGGCAAACATCACGGTGAACATTTCGGTCGGGATGCCGAGCGCGCGCATGATGATGCCGCTGTAGAAGTCGACATTCGGATAGAGCTTGCGCTCGAGGAAGTAGGGATCCTTGAGAGCGGTCTCCTCGAGCTTCAGGGCAATGTCGAGGAGGGGGTCGCTCTTTTTCAGCCGTTCCAAAAGCCGATCGCAGCTGGCCTTGATAATCTTCGCCCGCGGATCGTAGTTTTTGTAAACCCGGTGGCCGAAGCCCATGAGCCGTTTTCCGCCCTCCTTGGATTTCACCCCCTCGAGAAACTTCGACCCGTCGTCGCCCTCGTGGCGAATATGGGCGAGCATTTCAAGAACCGCCTGGTTCGCGCCGCCGTGGAGCGGTCCCCAAAGCGCACAGACCCCGGCCGCTGCGCTGGCAAAGATGTTCGCGCGGCTGGAAGCAACCATGCGCACGGTCGAGGTCGAGCAGTTCTGCTCGTGATCGGCGTGGAGGAGAAAAATCTGGTCGAGCGCGGAGACGGCTTCGGGCTGGAGCTCGATGTCGTCGTATGGCATCGAGAACATCATGTGCAGGAAGTTCGCGGTGTATTTGTATTCGGGCTTGGGATAGACGATCGGAAGGCCCAGGGATTTCCGGTAGGCAAAGGCGGCGATGGTGCGCACCTGCGAAATGAGGCGCGCGGAATGGCGTTTGAATTTGGCCGGATCATACGGGCTCGTGAGCTCGCGGGTGAAACAGCCCGATGCGTTGATCATCGAGGAGAGGATCGCCATCGGATGGGCGTTCGGAGGGAATCCCTCGAAGTGGTGTTTCATATCCTCGTGGAGGACCTGATATTCCGTGAGTGTGTCGGAGAATTTCCTGAGCTCGGTGCGGGAGGGGAGGTTGCCGTGGATGAGCAGCCAGGCGACCTCGACAAACGTGCTCTTCTCGGCAAGTTCCTCGATCGGGTAACCGCGGTAGCGCAGAATTCCCTGCTCGCCGTCAATGAATGTCACGTCGCTCATGCAGGAGCCCGTGTTGCCGAATCCATCATCGTAGGTGATCAGACCGGTCTGATCGCGGAGGCGGCCGATGTCCACACCGTGTTCATTCTCGCTGCCGACGATAACGGGCAGTTCAGTGGAGGTTCCGTTGTAGGTAAGTGTGGCTTTTTCGCTCATGACGTGTGCTCGTTTGTTAGTGTGACCCTGATTGACCGGCCGGGATCTTATCCGGACCTTTCCGGATTTTCCACAACAGAAGAAATCTTTTTTTCGAACCTGCTCCGGAGGGTTTTAGAGCGGTTTCCGATTTACTGTGGCCACGGCGCTCTGTCGCCGTGCTGCTGCTGCGCCTCGACAGAGCGAGGCGACTACAACGATGTATCCGGC
>Ga0163199_1000675_pt1 | contig 21455 bp, 16 predicted proteins | sample PL_2010_150m_FD_113537 | JGI IMG/M metagenome (GOLD analysis project Ga0163199, IMG submission 113537) | Freshwater microbial communities from Powell Lake, British Columbia, Canada to study Microbial Dark Matter (Phase II) - PL_2010_150m | ecosystem: Environmental > Aquatic > Freshwater > Lake ...
AGAGCATGACGCGCTTCACTTTGTCTTCATAGTCCGCCGTTTCGCGTCTGGCTGTGGCCGGAGGCCGAACGAGGGATTTGTATTTGTTCAAGAGCGCGGTCAGGATGTGGAGCTTGCGCTGTTCGTTCCCACCGGGCGACAGCGGCACAACAATGCTGGAATCGTTTTTCAGCAACTCCTCAAATTGTTCCTGAGCGTCAGGATCGGGATTCATGGTTTTCTCACAGTAGAGCTTCAAGGTTCTTCCAAAGTTCGAGGCGCCTATCCTCTGGCGTCCGGTCAGCGACTTGGAATTTGATGCCGCCAGTTTCCCCTTGCGCCCTCGGCATATCGTCATGCGGCTTCGGCGCATCAGCCAACATGAACATCACGCGGCGTCGAGGCTTGTAAAAATCGGGGTGTTGCTCGATCTGAGTTCGCAACCGGGACAGACAGCGAGCAAGATAGACGCCGACCTGCGGCGCGGGAATTGATAGCCGCTCGCCAATGTCCTTGTAGGCTAGTTCTTCAAAGAACCGGTTGTGAAGGATTCCTCTGCATGGCTCGCCCAACGACTCAATGTCCCCAAGCAACTCGCCGAGCACTTCGTTGTCCGCCAGTTCTGGCGGCAGTTGTGGCTGGGCAACGCTGTCCAAGCTGGGGGCGTCGTCTTCGCCGTGAGCCAGGTCGGATTCCAAAACGGGTTTCATCTTGCGGACACGGTCCACGCATTTATTGTGCGCCACGGTGCCGACGAAAGCGGGGATGTTCTCGATGCCGGCAAGTTTGCGCGCGAGTTCGATCATGGTTTCTTGTGCGATGTCCTCCGCTTCGTGGGCGCGGAATCGGAACGGCGGCGCGAGAGCGACCATCTCCGCATGGCGGAAGTTTACACGAAACAACTCGCTCCACGCCTGGGAGTCGCCCCGCAAACAACGCGCAACAAGCTTTTGATTGTAGGCACTGCCAGCCACGATGACCTCCTGAAACTGGTTTGCAGATTACCATAGGCGTCTTGGCTGACAAACTGAAACATCGACGAGCCTTAGCGCCTATGGAGTCTTGCCCCTGCTCTTGAAAAGCCCACGGGCAAACTGAAGCTCGACCGTTGGCGCGGTCGCCAGACTAATACGACCATTGGCTGCTGCCGCTGTTGTAGATGAAGGGGGTTGCCCGCTGCGTGCGATAACCTTCCTGGCCGGTGTAGGGATTGACGTTTCCCCGCGTGGACCAGTTGTTGTAGAAGCTGCGGTCCGGGTTGGTCTGGTAGTGGGGTTGGACATAGCTGCCGTTGCTGCGGACGTGAGGTCTGACGTAATGGTGGCCCTGAGCGAACACGGGGGTTGTGAGTGCGAAAACGGCCAACAGGGTGATGAGTGCTTTCTTCATTGCTGTTTCCTTTCGAGTCTGAGGTTTCATTCTTGTTTCCTTTGTCGAGCATTTGCCCTTTACACCTTCTTAGTCGAATGAGGACGCGAAATGTAACAGCGCAAGCGAAGATTGTTTCAGGAAGGGGTAGTGCCGGGGAAAGATATTGCGCTGAAAGGACGTAGGCACCGTCCCAATTTGCGCGCCAGAGGCGTGTTTCGCCGGTCTTCAGTCTTTTTATTTTGTCTCTTCTGCAAACCGAGATGGCTCTTGCCACTCATCTTCCGGTGACTTCCCGTCACCCGTTCCCATCACCTCGTTTCTCAAACACTCGATGCCTTCCTCTGATAAGAACGGCTTGATTGCCATGAGCAGCCGTACCCAGCTTCGATTGGCAGTCTTAACACCGTGCTCCCAATACCATTTGTCCCGGTCTGGACCGCCCTCTGTCAAACGCAGCAGTTTCGCCGCCCGATCGTGGCCATTCAGCCGCGTTCTTATGTCGGGCACGTCCGTCTCAACCAGCTTTGCTGCCTTGCCCTTGGCGGCAGGTGCTGACACCCAATGATTCGCTTCCAGCGCCAGTTTGATCGGTTCTAGGATTTTGCCTAAAGTGATTCCGTTGCGATTGAGCATCTCTTTTACACTTGGCTTCATCGCTAAGCTGTTGAAGACTCTTGTCGCTACAGCGTTCGGGTCCGCATAGCCAGCCGCCGCTACGGCTGCCGTCTTATTGCCGTGGGTTGCATAATGCTCCAGCGCCACCGATTGCTTTGGCGTCAGCTTTCGAGGCTTCTTTGCCCTTCGATTACCGACATTTACCGACATTTTGCTTGTTTGAACCCCAACCGTTGGTGAGAGAACCCTTGCCCCTTTGTTCATGTTTCCTTTCTGGCAGGTCGCGCGCAATCACGCGGTGCCACTCTAATGTTGCTAATTTCCGCCCGTCATCTGCTATCCGTCTCGCGTGGACTCGTTTTCCCCCAACCCACGCGAACGCCATTACCGAAGATTGTATTCCACTCGCATCCGTTTCTGTCAAGCCGGCAACGGCTCCAAAGTTTCTGCGGTTCGTCTGGAACGAGCAAGCCAAAGTGGTGCTTGACGCTCCATGCTCCACGCTCCACGCTCCACGACAGCATGGCAATGGCTGAAGATTTTTCGTTAAGCTGTCCGATCCCGATCTCCGACTATCCGGCGGTGCAGATGGCGCACGGCGGCGCGAAGCGGCTCGCGTTCACTGCGGATTCCCAACGGTTCAGGCGTTCTTTTGGCGAAGATTCTCTCCCTCCCCCCGCGTCAACGGCGAAAGAGCCGGGGTGAGGGGGCTGTCGCAAATGGATCGTTGGCTTAGAGTGGGGGTTTCACCGGGCATCAACAGGTCACGACCTACCCCCCCTTCCCATGTTTTCGGTTTTTTGCGTTGACATAACCGAACGTGACTACTAAATACATGCTATAAATCGAAGCAGTTGTCCGAGAAACGCATCGCGGTGCAACAAGTGTTAGGCGCTGGAGAGAGAATTCAATTTCAATATCCAGCAAGGAGAGTTCAGTGAAAACATTGCAAATGATTGCGGTGGTTGCGGCGCTGATTGTTACATCGGTGGCAAGCACAACGGCACAGGCGGCAGCCACGCCAGACGTGAACGCCATGTTGCTGGGATCCGATAACCAGCCAATGACGCTGGGTCAAATGGCGATGAAATTCGCCGCGCATCTCACGCCGCCTTTTGTCACCACCGATCCGGCCAGAGCGATTGATTACCTTCGGGGCGTTGGTGAGGGAGCGCTCCAGCGGCCGCTTTCACCCATTGGCGGATGGGGAGACGGTTCGAGGCCCGCGACGTTGGGTGATTTGACGGTGATTCTGGTGCAACAGTTTAAGATTGAAGCGCCGTCGTCCACGCCGGGCGCGCCACCATCCGCGCGGGACTACCAAACCGCTCTTCTGTCTTATGCGGGTAGCGTAAACACTACGACCTTTGCTGGCATGCAAAGCCTTTTCCAGGATTGGGTCAGCGATGCACTAAGCCCCTTGGGCCCCACACCGACTGATCCGAAGCGGAGTTAAAAGCGGATAGACTCGATTCGGAAAAACCTGTTTTACCGATAATGATGAAGTGCCGCGACGACTGGAGAATCTGAGGATTTAGGAGAGCCGATATGACTAACTTGTCCATAAAACTGGTCGTGCTGGGTGCAATGGCCGTTGCATGCACCACGCTTGCTCAGAATACGCCGCAACAACTGATGGACCGAAACCTGGCTGCCGTGAGACAGAGCAACTTTGCATACGGCCTGACGTTGCGCGAGGGCTACGACAGCAATATCTACACCCGGCAGAACAACGTCGTGGGCAGCTTCAACACCACCATGTCGCCGGACTTCCATTTTGGGTGGAACAATCCGACGACGAGTATCGGCATGCACTACACCTATTCCGCCGTGTATTGGGATAGGCGCACAGAAAGACAATGGGACCAGTCTCATGACTTCAACTTCAACATCCTCCATCAGTTTTCGCCGCGTTTGTCCGTGGCGTTGAACGACAGCTTTACCCCGGGTTTTGAGCCGGACACGGAGTCAGGCACGTCGCAGCGCAGCGCGGACTATATTCAAAATAGGGCGGCGGCAGAGGCTACTTACGCTCTCAACAGCCGGTGGGACTTGACTGTGTCTGCGAGCCATTTCTTCATTCGTTACGACGACAATACGTCATTGGCAATTTTGCCCGGAACTCCGGTTGCATTCACGATGAACCGGCAAACCGTGGATGCGCATACGTTCATCAAGTATAAGCCGCAATCAACGACGACCGTGGCTTTGGGGTTGGGCTACCAACAGACCATTTATGAGGGCAAGGACCGCAGCAATGCGGGCGAAAACTTCAGCCTCGGCGTAAGGCATTCTTTCAGCCCCCGTTTGGGCGCGGACGCAACGGTAGGAGGAGTGGTTCAGACTTTTAACGCGGTTGGCGGCCAAACTGTGAATCCCGACATAAGCGCGGGCCTGAACTATATGGCTACGAGCCGCACGAGTTTGGGTTTCCGATTCTCCACCCGCATGCAGCCCACCGAGGTGGATAACTACCTCGAACAACAGAGCATGCTGTTCAGCGGCAGTGTTGTTCATCAGTTCACATCCAAACTGATGGGAAGCGCCAGCCTTATGTATGTGCCAGCCGAATACGATTCTAATCTGGTGTTTCCAGGATCAACAGTGACCGGCAATCACGAGGAAACAACCCTCGGAGGATCATGGATGCTGGCCTATCAGTTCAATATTCACCTCCGTGGCGAACTCGGTTATTCGTTCACGCACTTTACGTCCGACTTTGCAAATCGCAGCAACGATCGCCACATGACTTATCTGCAGGCGCGCTTTGGTTTCTAGTCCAGTTCTTAAAGTAGCAACCCGGTTTCTGGTTCGTGAGAGGATTGTCGCGGGTGGATTGTGTGTGGGGCGTTTGAGCAGAAACACATCCCAGTTATCACCTAAAGAGTGTGTCTGAAGTTGTCGTTTGGCGGCGGCGACGACCGTCGCAGCCAGTCTGGCGATCCCTGCCGTTCTGGCTTTCAAGGAACTCCAATGCTTGCCCTCCGGCTCAGACGGCGGCATTATGAGCAACAACTTGCCGCAACCTCGTTATGGAAGGAGCACAATGAATCAAAACGCCGAACCACATGCTTCACGCCGGACTTTCCTGAAACAATCCTCCAGCGCCGTCATTGCCGGCGCGCTCGCCTCGCCACTGGGATTGCCATCCATCCTCCGCGCCGCAACCGACGGCCCGAAGCTCAAGCTCGGCCTCATTTCGGCGGCGACTTACGGTTACATGGGCGCGCCGCGCGTGCAGGGATCGAACCACGGCACGGCGTTCTCCACCTGCTGCAACGGCTTCGACGAAGCCAAACGCAAGCAGTTCGAGGGGACGTTCGTTGCATCGAAGAAACGTATTGAGGGCGTGCAGGTGGTCAAGATTTGGGACCCGGTGAAGGCGGCGGCGGAGCGGCTCGCGGACGTGTGCGGCATCCCAACGGTTTGCGACAGCGCCGACGAATGCTCCGACGGCGTGGATGCGGTGGCCATCCCGGACGACGGCACGGGCGAGCATTGGAAATACGCGCTTACGCCGCTGCGCAAGGGCGTGCCGACGTTCTGTGACAAACCGCTGGCCATGACCGCGAAGGAGGCGAAGGAGATCGCCGCTGTCGCGCGCAAAGCCGGCACGCCGTTCATGTCGGCCAGCTCGCTGCGGTTCGTGCCGGACGTGCTCGCGCTGGCCAAGGAAGTGCCGTCGCTCGGCAACATCCATCTCGCCACGACCATCTGCGGCAACGAGCTGGTCTATTACGGCATTCACGCGTTGGAGATGGCCTACGCCGTCCTCGGCCGCGGCGCGGTTTCCTGCCTCAACGTCGGCCAGCCGGGCCGCAACATCGTCCGCGTGCGCTTCGAGAACGGCCGCGACCTGATGCTGATGGTTGCCGAGAAGGATTGGATGCGCGCCGGCTATCAGATCAACCTCTACGGCACCAAAGGCTGGAAGTCCCTCACGCCGAATCTCGCCGACCTCTACTGGTATCTGCTGCAGAAGTTCATTGAGCTGGTACGCACGAAGAAGGAGAGCGTGCCGATCGAGGAGGAAGTGGAAGTCATCGCCGTCCTCGAAGCCGGCAAACGCTCGCTGGCCGAGAAGCGCGAAGTGACCCTGGCGGAAGTGCTAAAGTGAGGGCGTCTTCGACGGCCCCCAACCGTCGGAGGTCGAAGCGCGTCGAAGAGCAATTTCCCGGCATCCCTTGCCGCTACGTTGGCAGCAACAGCGTTTTTCGGATGCAGACGTGCGGGATGTTGACTTCGAGGAAACCGTCGCCGTCGGCGCGATAGCCGTGTTTGCGGTAGAAGGCGAGCGCCGTCGCCCGCGCGTGAGCCACGATGCTCGAATAGCCGCGTGCCGCTGCGAAGCGTTCGGCGAAGCGCACCAGCAACGTGCCCGCGCCGCGCGATTGCCACGCGGGAGACACGGCCACCTGGCGCATCTTCAACGTCGTTGCATCGAGCGGACGCAAGATCAACGTGCCCGCCAGTTCGTTACCAGCAAAACAGCCGAGATGGAACGACATGTCTTCGCCGTCAAACGCACCCGGCTCCCACGACAAGCCGAGCGGGCGGCGCAGCACCTCCTCGCGCAGCCGCACCGACTCGCGATAGACCTCCGAGCCAAACGCGAATTCGCCGCATCGCAGGCTGGCCGGCGGCGGCGTGAGTGTGCGGCGGAAATACACCGCGCCCGGCAGCGGGTTGTCGTAGTAGGCCGCACTGCGCTGGAAACCGAACGACTCATACAGCGCGATGGCCGGCTTCATCCCGTCGAGCGTGTCGAGCACCATCGCGCGATAGTCCGCCGTCTCCGCCACCGCGATGATTTCCGCCACCAACGCGCGCGCCAAGCCATGGCCGCGAAACGCCGGTCGCACGAACAGCCGTTTCATCTCGCAGACATCGTCGCCCCTCGGCCTCATCGCCACGCAACCGACCAGGCCCTCCGCCGACCGCGCCAGCAGCAACGCCCCGCGCGGCGCCACATAAGCCCCCGGCAGCGTCTCCAACTCGCGGGCGAAGCCTTGGAAGCACAGGTCCACGCCGAGTTCGGCGGCGTATTCCTCGAACAGTTGCCGCGCGGCGCGCACATCCTCAGCGACTGCGGCTGACTGGATGATGTTGAGGTGGAACTCCATGCAGCAAACCGGCGCAAACATTCGGCCTCAAGGCTTGGCTGCCGCGTTGCCGCCGGCCTTGATGCTGAAGTCGTCGTAATGCACGTCCACCGGATTGGTCGTCAGACTGACGAGCGTCTTGTGGTCGTGGCCGATGCCTTCGGTCTGGAACGTGCCCGCCATTTTTCCGTCGAGGCTGACCTCGATGCTGTTGCCCTTCGTGTGGATCAACAGCGTGTGCCAGTCCTGCAACGTCACTTTCACGGGCAGGCTCTTGCTCTTGGCGCGCAGGAACGCCTTGTCGGCCTCGCTCAATCCTGCGGGCGATTTTCTCTTCTCGTAGAGGTCGTTGCGGAAGTTGCCGGTCTTCGCGTCGGCGATGTTCACCGCCGCCGGGCTGACGCTCACGCTGCCAATGTGGCCGGCGTGCGAGCCTTTGTAGTCCTTGTCGTCGAACCAGACGTTGAAGCTCTTCGCCTTCGCGCTGACGAAGCGGAACTTCACCGACACCGCGAGATCGCGCTCGGGCGCAAACCGCACGCTGTCCACCGCGGAATGGTCGGACTTCTCTGGCGTGATGCCGATGAGCATGCCGTCCTTGACGACGCTGCCGCTCTTGTAGTGGCCCCATCGCGGCCCGAAGCCGTCGCCGGAAAAGTCGTCTGAAAAGATGGTGCGGTTATAGTAGCCGGCCGGCTCACCGGCGAACGCGGCGGTCGCGACGAAGGACGCGAGAAGGACGATGGATGATTTCATGGCCGGAGTATAAGGCCAAGGGGTTGAGCTTTTGCAGCCAAAAATCAACAGGCGGTGAGGTTGCCTCCGCCGCTCGCAACGAACCTTTCCCCTTGCGAAGGAATGTCCACGCGCTACGCTGGCAACTTGGAACTATGGTTCCCCTGAAATGAACCGGCGCGAATTCATCGCAGACTCTTGCGCGACGGTCGGCGGCCTTGCGCTCGCCGGTTGCGGCTCCGTGCCTGCGGCGAAGAGAACGCGACTCGCTGTCGGCGCGGCCAGGCGCCGGATCACGCCGCCGCTCTGGGTGCCGTATCTCACGTCCTCCGGCAGCGGCACCCACGCGCCGTTTCAAAGCGTCCACGACGACCTCTTCGCCCGTGCGCTGGTGCTCGACGACGGCCGCGATGCCATCGCCGTCCTCGCGGTGGATTCGATTGGCTACGACAACGCCCTCCTCGGCCCCGGCCGCGACTTCACCGCCGAACTTCGCCGCAAGGTCGCCGCGTCCACGATGCTCAAGCCCGACGCCGTGATGCTCGCCGCTACCCACTCGCACTCCACGCCGGAGACCATCGGCTTGACACCGTTCCGCGAGGTGCGCGGCGCGCCGGAATGGTTGGAGAATCATCTCGGCGAACTCGCTGCCACGATTATCGAGGCGTGGCGCAGCCGCGTTCCGGCGCGCGCCCGCGCCGGAGTCACGAAGGTTGAAGGCATCGCCCGTTACCGCCGCATCAGGCTGCGCAACGGGAAAGAAAGCCGGCAAGGTCCATTGCCGCCGCCGGGGGATGTTGCCATCCCGTGGCGGCTCGATGAGGACTTGAACATCCTCCACTTCGAGCGCGACAACGGCGCGCCGCTCGCCGTGCTGCTCAACTACACCGCGCATCCCGTCGTGGCGATGCTGCTGCCGCATGTCTCCGCTGATTACCCCGGCGCGGCGACGGCGCTGGTCGAGCGCGAACTGCCCGGCGTTGTTTGCCTCTTCACCAACGGCTGCGCCGGCAACGTCAATTCGGTCAAGGTCGCGACCAACTTCGACGACGTTCAATCCATCGGCACCCTGCTTGGCCGCGCCGCGCTCGGCAAGCTTCGCGAACTGAAGCCTCTCGCTGAACCGGCGCTTGCCCATCGTTCCGTCGAACTCACGCTTGCCCCGCGCGATTGTCCGCCACGCGCAGAAGCCGAAAAAGCCGCCGCCAAAAACCCCACAGCAAAGAACCGCTTGCTGTTGCGCCTCGCGAAGAAACTCGCCGAAGGCCCGCTCCGCGCCGAAGTGCAGGCCATGCGGCTCGGTCCGGTGAGATGGATTTCGCTGCCGGGCGAGCCGTTCGTTGAAATCGGCTTCGCGCTGAAAACTGCGGGCGCGACGTTCGTGGTGGGCTACGCGAACGGCTGGCTCGGCTATTTCCCGATCCGCCGCGCGTATGACGAGGGTGGCTATGAAACAGGCGTCGGCGCGTGGAGCCGCGTCGCGCCGGGCAGCGCGGAGAGATTGGAGAGCGCCGCCGGTGACTGCCTGCGTTCGATTAGCAACGAAAGACTTTGATTATGAAAAGGGCAACCACGGTGTTCGCGGCGGGAGTCCTTGCCGCCCTTGCGGCACACGGAGCTTTCGCTGGCGGAGAACTCAAGCGTTACCCGGTTCCTGCGAAGTGCATCCAGGCGGAGAGCGGCCATTGCTACATCGCCAGCATGGACTTCGGCGAGGAGGGCGATAAGGACACGGGCAACAAGTCCGGCCTGCTGTTTTTTGAGAACGGCAAGGAACTCGGCCCGGCGCGCGCGGTGCACAAGGACATTCGCGAGAAGGGCGGCGGGCGGTATTCGCACTGGACGCGGCACGGCCTTTACATGTCCGCGTCGGACAATAGCGACCCGCGCAAGAACGGCCGCAAATACGAGGTCGCGTCAACCAATGCGGAAAACGAACTCGCCGGGCTGGCGGAGATTCCGTCCACGCCGAAACGCCACGTCGAGGTCATCCGCGGCTCGCGCCACGAATACACGCTCCGCCTCGGCGGCAACCTCGATTACGAGAACAGCCACACGCGCTTCAACACGGGCTTCACCGTCGCGTTCCAACCGAACATTTCGCTGACCATCGCGAACACGGGCGACCGGCCCGTCTTCTGGCCGAAGCTCGTCGCCAACGGCGTGCGCGACTGGAGCACCTACGAGAGCCTGCTGGCTGACTTCACGCGCGGCGCGACCAACGACCAGGAGCGGGCACTGTTCATCTGGCAGACCGCGCGCGAGAACCGCTATCACTGCTCGCCGCTGTTCCCCGACAACGAGTTCCATGACCCGGTGAAGATCTTCAACTCCTACGGTCTGAACCTCTGCGACGACATGGGCTATTGCGGCTGCTCGCTGTTCAAGCACGCGGGGCTGGGCAAGCCGAAATACTCACTCGACCCGAAGGTGCGGTGCCTCAACGGCCACATGATGTGCGAGGCGGTGGTGGATGACCGGCACCAGTTCATTGACATAGATGAGAGCGTGTTCTATCTCGACCGCGAGAACGAGCGGCCCGTCAGCGGCGACGCCTGCGCGCGCGATCACGACCTCGCGCGGCGCGAGGTCCACTACGGGCCGGTCTTCGGCGGTTGGGACGACAGCGAAGGCTCCGCGGCGATCTTTGGCAACGACGACCGCGCCACGCAGCTTTTCCTGCGCGGCCACGAGATGCGCTACACGCTGCGGCCCGGCGAGCGCGCGGTGTTCCGCTGGGACAACATCGGCAAATACGCCTGCCACAGCGAGAAGTGGGACCAGGAGCCGCCCGTCTTCGGCAACTCGAAGTTCATCTACGCGCCGCGGCTCGACGGCGGCCCGGCGGCCGGCCCGCTCGTCTATACGGTGGACACGCCGTGGGCCATCTGCGGCGGGACGTTGCGGGCGGAGTTCACGGGTGGCAACGCGCAGGACAAGTTCGCGCTCGACGTGCGCCTCGACGGCAAGACAGTGACGCGCGTCTGGGAAGGCGCGGCGCGCGGGCCGTTGAAGGCGAACGTGGTGATTGACGATGCGCTTCAGCCTCGGCGCGCGCCGGCAAAGTATCACTACGAAGTCGTCGTGACGGTCCCGACCGGCGACGCGAAGCTCAAGTCGCTCGAAATCGAGACGGATGTGATGGCCGCGCCGTTGTCGCTGCCCCGACTCCGTCGGGGCGACAACAAGTTCGTCTATGCCGACAAGCAGGACGGGCTGCACGAAATCACAATCACGCAGGAGTGGCGCGAGTGCGACATGCTGAAGCCGCCGTTGCCGCCCGCGACACCGGAGTATCCGCCCGCTGGCGCGACGGTCCGTGACTCGATGGTGATGTTCAAGTGGCCCGCGACCGACGGTGCGCGGGCTTGGCATATCCAGGTCAGCCAGCGAGAGGATTTCCGCATCCCGTATCGGCCAAGCTACGATGTGGTCATCCGCGACCGGCAGTGGTGTGTGCCTTACACCGGCATGTTCGCGCCCGACACGACCTATCACTGGCGCGTGCGCGCCCGCGACAAGCGCGGCATCTGGAGCGAATGGAGTCCGACATGGACGTTCCGTTGGGAAGGCCCGCGCACGTCGCTCAACGTGCGCAGCGAACCACGCGACGGCGGCCTGCTGTTGCGTTGGGAGCCGAACCCGCGCGGCACGCGGCCGGTGGCCTACGACGTCTATGGCTCGGACGAGAAAGGTTTCTCCGTCCACAAGACTGCCTACGATTCCTACGCGCGCGGCAACGTGCCCGCGAACTTCCTCGGCCGCACCACCGGCACGGAGATGCTCGTCGTCTCGCCGACGCCGAGCCACGCGAACATGAACAAGTGCTACTACCGCGTCGTGGCTGTGGACGCGAAAGGCACGGAGAGCATCTGCTCCGATTACGCCGAGATTCCCCATCCGCATTTCTGGAGCAAGCCGCCCGCGACCGCAAAAGCCGGCGCGCCATTCTCGTATCAGCCCGGCGTCATCCGCTCGCTCGGCGACGCGCAGCATCGCGATGAGCCAAAAGGTAACGGTTTCTGGGAGACCGAGGAACTCGCGTTCGCGCTACGCAAAGCCCCCGCGTGGCTGAAGCTCGACGCGAAGACCGGTGCGCTGAGCGGCACGCCCGACGCGCCAGGCAAGTGCCACATTGAGCTTGAAGTCCGCACGCAATTCGGCGGCGCGGCGATGCAGCAGTTTGAACTGGCTGTGAAATAGTAGTCATCACGCTCCGCGTGATGGTCGTTCATCAAATCCCGTCACGCGGAGCGTGACCTACTATGTTTCTACTATGTTTCGTGATTGTCCCGACAACGGACGCGGCGTAGCCTGCGGCTTGTTCGGAATGAGGACGAACTGTTTAGTTATTGCTGCGCGAAGCGGATTGTTGCTGGCGGGCGCTTACTGGCTGGTGCTGACTGTGCCCGCCATCCGTGCGGATGCCGCGCAACCCGACGCGGAGATGCGGCGCGCGGTTGAGACGGATTGGTCGCAGCAGGAGCAACGCTGGGGGCGGACGGTAGGATCAGCAGAAAGTGTCCGCGAGGCCGTTGCGCGGGCTGGGCGCTTGCTGGAGCTTCGACAGAGCAAACCGGAGGTTGCGGCGCGGCTGGCGGAATTGCGGCGGGCGGCGGAGAGGATGGATTCGCTCGATAGCGATAGCCGGCTCGCGCTCTATCGCCGGGTGCGATGGTTTGCGAGGGAGATGGCGCTCGACGATCCGCGCGTCACGGGGCAGCCGCTGTTGTTCATGAAGCGCAACCGGTTCGTCTGCCAGATGCTCCACGAATACATGGGCTACTTCCACGACTACGGCAACGTCGCGGGCGGCGGCGGCATCTGTGTCCTCGAACGGCCGGGCTATTCGCTCAAGACACGCGACCTCATCCGTGGCCGGCTCACGAACGGCAACTTCACCACGCTCGCGCTGTCCTCCGACGCGCGCACGGTGTTCTTCGCGTTTGCGGAGCGGTCGGAGAAGAAGCCGGAGTTTACGTCGCCGGAGCGGCGCTCGTTCCACATCTTTTCGATGGCGCGCGACGGTTCGGGGCTGCGGCAACTGACGCGCGGGGTCGAGGACGATTTTGATCCGTGTCCGCTGCCGGACGGCGGGATGGCGTTCATGTCGTCGCGGCGCGGCGGGTTCGCCCGCTGTAACAACGCGTGGGAGCCGTGCGAGACTTACACGCTGCATCGCATGGACGCGGACGGCGCCCACATCCGCACGCTGTCGTTCCATGAGACCGACGAGTGGCATCCGTCCGTCATGAACGACGGGCGGCTGGTCTTCATCCGGTGGGATTACGTGGACCGCTCGGCGGCGAATTTCCACGGGCTTTGGACCAGCCGCGCGGACGGCACGGGCGTGGCCGGGTTGTTCGGCAACTACACGATGCGCATCAACGCTTGTTACCAGCCGCGGCCGATCCCCGGCTCGGACAAACTGCTGTTCCTGGCGGGAGCGCATCATGCGGACGTGGGCGGTTCGCTGGTGATGCTCGATCCGAAGCTGGCTCGGCTCGATCCGAAAACCGGCGAGGACATCCTCGACGCGACGCAATCGCTGACGCCGGAGATTTGTTTTCCGGAATCGGCGGGGTGGCCAAAGAGCTACTTCCACAGCCCGTGGCCGCTGTCAGAGGACGTGTTCCTGGTTTCCTTCAGCTTCGATCCGTTGCCGGGGATGAGTTCTGGCGAGAAGAAGGACACGCGCACCGGGCTGTATTACTTCGACCGCTTCGGCAACCTCGAACTGCTCTATCGCGACGCCGGCATCTCCTCGATGTATCCAATCCCGCTGGCCCCGCGCGCGCGACCGCCGGTCGTCCGCTCCAACCTCGCTCCCGAATTGGCTGGCGAAGGCGAGTTTCTCCTGAGCGATGTGAACCGCAGCTTGATGCCGCTGCCATTGGGCCGGCCCATCCGCGAACTGCGCGTCTTCCAACTGCTCACGAAGACCGGCACGCACACCGCCAACGATCCGCGCATCGGCCACGCGAACGCCGAGAACGCACGGCTGCTGCTCGGCACGGTGCCGGTGGAGACGGACGGCTCGGCTTACTTCCGCGTGCCGGCGGGCAAGCCGCTTTATTTCCAGGCGGTGGACGCCGCGGGCCGCGCGGTGCAGGGCATGCGCAGCGAAGTCTATCTGCAACCGGGCGAACGCCGCGCCTGCGTCGGCTGCCACGAAGCCCCCGGCACCGCCGCCGCAAATCGGCCCACGCTCGCGATGCGGCGCGCCCCGTCGCGCCTGCAACCAGGTCCCGACGGCACGCGGCCGATGAGCTATCCGTTGCTGGTGCAACCGGTGCTGGACCGCCACTGCGTGCGCTGTCACGACGGCCAGTCCGCTCCCGGCAAGAGCAAGCTCGCGCTGACCGGCGAGGCGGCGGGCAACTTCACGCGCTCGTATCAGAACCTGAAGCCGCATCTGCGCTGGTATGAATGGGGTGGCGCGAGCATCAGCCAGATCGCGACGCAACCGGGACGCATCGGCGCCGACGCCAGCCCATTGACCGCGATCCTCGACGACGCGACGCACCGCTCGCAGGTGCAGTGGACCGACACCGACCGTCGCTACCTCTATCTTTGGCTCGACGCGAACGTGCCGTTCTACGGCACCTACGACCACGCCGAACAACTGGCCCAGCGTGAAGGCCGCTCGGTGTCCGTACCACTGGCGCAGTGACGCGGATTGAACTTGCGTCGCGCATTTGGGATGGAAAGCTACAAACGAGTTCGTTATACTAAAACCATCAGTCGAGAATCGAGCACCTATGGCCGTCCCTGCTTATCAAAGCGTGATGCTACCGCTGCTGCGATTCGCCGCTCAGAAAGCGCAAGAGGTAAGCACCGGCGACGCAGTGGAAGCGCTGGCGACAGAACTGAAGCTGTCGGAAGGTGACCTGCAAGAGAAGCTGCCCAGCGGCGTTCAATCAACGTTTGTCAATCGTGTGGGATGGGCGGCCACCTACATGAAGAAGGCAGGGTTATTGGAGCCGACGCGGCGCGGCTATTATCAAATCACACAACGGGGGCGGGAGCTTTTGGCAAAGAAGCCGCCACGAATTAACGTTGCGCTGCTGAAGCAGTATCCTGAGTTCCAAGAGTTCCAGAGCCTCAAAGGGACGAGAAGTGGAGATAAGAAGAACGGGGCAGAATTGGGATTCGAGATTGAGGGCGCCACTCCCTCTGAAGCTTTGGAGCGAGCATACGAGAACCTGCGTGGTGCGCTGGCTGATGAACTGCTCGACAAGCTCAAGAAAGTCAACCCGGCGTTTTTCGAGCGGATTGTTGTCGAGTTGTTGGTCAGGATGGGCTACGGCGGTTCACGGAGCGATGCTGGCCGCGCCATCGGCAAGAGCGGCGACGGCGGAATCGACGGCATCATCAAGGAAGACAAGCTCGGCCTCGATGTCGTTTACATTCAGGCAAAGCGATGGGACACGAATTCGGTAGGACGCCCCGACGTCATGCAGTTTGCGGGTGCGCTCCAAGCGCAGAAAGCCAACAAAGGCATTTTTATAACCACTTCGCGCTTCACGGATGACGCTCGCGATTACGTCGCGCAGATTGGCAGCAAGATAGTCTTGATTGATGGAGAGCTGTTGGCCGACTTGATGATTGACCACGACGTTGGCGTATCCACGGTTTCTCATTACCCGGTGAAGAAAATCGATTTCGATTACTTCAGCGAAGACGTTTAACGGCATCACGTCACTGGCGGGTGATCTCGTGGTTTTTACTGGCACACTCTTGTTCATATGAAAACGCTGCGCTTTCTTCTTCTTTCACCGCTTCTGCTAACAGTTACCGTCGCGCAGGCCACCGGGCCGGTGGGCGAACTTAAGGCGACGGCGCGCGATGGACAGGTGTTTCTGACTTGGAAGGAGGCGGAGACGCCGGAGGGTGCGACTTTCAACGTCTATCTCTCGGACAACCCCATCACTGACGTGATGAAGGCGGCGCGCATCGGGCATCACATCGAACGGCACAGTGCGCGGGATTGGTGGGAAGACCCGGCTTCGTTCAAGAAAGGCGAGCCGCACGGCAAGCCGGTCGGGTTCCGCATCCAGAACGGCGGCGAGCGATTGGACCCTGCGGGCGGTTTGTTCGTTCACACGGTCAGGAAAGACGCGCGCGGCAAATTATTCTTCGCTGTGACGTGCAGCAATCCAAGCGGGAAAGAGGACAAGCAGATTGTTGCTGGCGAGAATTCGCTTCGGGACGGCATCGCGGCCGAGGCGGCTGACATCCAGCCCATCTGGCTGGGCAAAGGCGCGCCCACCACGCCCGGCGCAGGCAAGGGCAAGCCGCTTTGGTTGAACCTGCACGCGAAGGGCGGCGTGGTGAGCGGGATGGAGTATCTGGTGTTCGGCGACGAGACGATGGGCTGGCGCGAGGGTTTGCCGTTCAAGTTCAGCGCGCGTGTGCAGGGCGATGAGGTGCTGGTGCGGCCGACCGACCGCGTCTGGATCAACCGGCCTCACAAGGAAGCGGGCGACGGCGGTATGCCGGCCATCTGGACGTTCTGGTTCGGCTACAACTCGAAGATTTTTGACCGCAAGCTCATGGCCGAGGGCGTGCCGGTCAACTACACCGAGCGGCGCAACCTGTGGCTGCTCGATTGGGTGCGGCGGCACTACCAGCCCGACACGAGCCGCTGGTATTGCTCCGGCAGCTCGATGGGCGGCTGCGGCACGGTCTCGTTTGGCTGGCGGCATCCGGAACTGTTCGCCGCGCTTCACGCCCACGTGCCGATCGTCAGCTATACTTACCTCGGCACGAGTGCCGCGACGAGCGCGCGACGGCTCGAACCGAGTTGTTGGGTCGGCCCCATCACCGCCAACCTCAAAACCAGCGACGGCGTGCCGCTGCTGGATCGCATGAACGGCACGAAGTTCGCCACGGATACGAAAAGCGACCTGCCGTTTCTGTTTCTCGTCCACGGTCGGCAGGATGGCTCGATTCCGTGGCAGAACAATCCGCCGTTCTATCGCGCGCTGGCCAAGGCGCGGCAACCGTTCGCGGTCTATTGGGACAACGGCACCCACCCAACGTGCGGCAAGGACGCTCCGCCCGATGTAAAAGCGTGGCTGGAACGCTTCCGCCGCTTCCGGCTCGACGAGAGCGTGCCGGTGTTCACCCACACGTCATCCGACCGCAATCCCGGCAACGGCGATCCGGCCGACGGCGACATCATCGGCTGGATGAACCGCGGCATGGACTGGAAGGACATCGAGGACGCGTCCGACCGCTATGCGATCACGGTGACGGCGGATTATCCGGGCCTGGAGTATCCCGTGCGCACGGACATGACGCTGCGCCGGCTGCAACGCTTCAAGGTCAAGCCCAGCGAGGAACTCAGCGTCCGTATCGGCGATGCTGCGCCAGTGAGCGTCAAGGCCGACGCGCAAGGTTTGCTGAGCATCCCCGGCCTGATAATTTCGTCGCGCGACGGCGTTCGCGTCAGCATCGGTCGAAAGTAGTCCTCACGCTCCGCGTGAGGATTCCCCTTCGAGACCATCACGCGGAGCGTGATGACTACTATGCTGGCACGGTAACCCGTCTGGTTTTTGTCTTGTCCAAATGGGCCGGCGGCGTAGGCTGCGCTCAACCTGCCTATGAAACTGACGCCGATAGACAATCTGCGCACACTGCTTGACGGCGGCTCGCCCGCGTGGATTCCATTCACCGTTGATGTCGGCGCGTTCCCTGGGCTGACGGAGCCGGTGATGCGGAAGTTCCGCGAAGCGACGGGCGCTGACGATCCCGACGAATACTTCCACACCGACAACCGGCTGTTCTCGCTGACGAGCCGGTTCGGCGGCAACGACCCGCGCGCGCTGCACGAGCATGTCGAGCCGGGCACGACGTTCGACGAATGGGGCATCGGTCACTGGGCGGGCGGCACGGAGGGATCGCTCGACAAGGCGTTCCCGCCGCTGGCGCGCGCCGGGTCGGTGCGCGAGATCGAGGCGCATCCCGCGCCGGTGATCGAGACGGGCGTGGACACGTCCGCGGTCGCCAAGTTTCACGCGGCGGGCTATCCTGTCTTCGGCTACGCGGGCAGCGTTTATGAATGGTCCTGGTGGCTGCGCGGGATGGAGCAGTTCATGATGGACCTCGTCAGCGAGCCAGCGATGGCCGAGGCGGTCGTCCGCAAGGTCGAGGCGCACACGACGCGGCTGGCGCTGGCCAGCGCAGAGGCGGGCGTGGATGTGCTGTGCTTCTACGATGACGCCGGAATGCAGAGCGGCATGCAGATCGCGCCAGAACTTTGGCAGCGGTTCATCAAGCCGGCGTGGCGGCGCGTGATCGAGACGGTGCGGCGGCAGCATCCGCAGGCGCGGTTCTTCTTCCACTGCTGCGGCAAGATTGACGCCATCGTGGGCGACATCATCGAGGCAGGTTTTGACGTGCTGCATCCGCTCCAGCCGGAGTGCATGGATTTCGATGCGGCCTACCGGCGCTATGGCCGCGACATCACACTGGCAGCGACGATTTCGGCGCAGCGGATTTTCCCGTTTGGCTCGCCTGACGACGTGCGCCGCGAGGTGCGGCGGCTCGCGGCGGTGGCGGCCGACCGGCGGTGTTTCCTGATGCCGTCGAACCGCATCCAGCCGGAGACGCCGTGGGCGAACGTCGTGGCTTTCGCCGAAAGCTGCCGGAAATTACGAGGGACATGAACCTATGAAGACATCTCCGAAAACAACGGCGTCGCGGCGACAGTTCATCCGGTCTGCGGCGCTGTGCGCGACGGGTTGGGCTGGGCTGCGATGGACGAACAACGCTTTTGCGCAGGCCGCGCAGCCGCCGGGCGGGCTTGTCGAATTGAAGCGCGACCCGGCCACCGGGACTTTTGCTTTCGATACCGCACAGATCAGCGGGGTCATCCAGCCCGAAGGCGCATATCACGGCATCACACAACTCGCCGACAAACGCACGGGCCGGGTGCTGACGGACACGCGTTACTCCGCGCTCAATCTCTACCGGCTTTTCTCGGTCAACCTCGGCATGGGCACGCCACGGGACATGACACGGACGGTGAAGGCCACGGCCACCTCTGTCGAAATCCGCTGGCCGGCGAGCGAGGCGCACCAGGGCGAGATCACAGCGCGATACGAAGTGCGGCAGCCAAACCTGATTGACCTGACGGTCACGCTCCGCTGCCGCGGCACCTACGCGGGTTACGAGGTGCTGTTACCGAGCTACTTTGACAAGTCGCTGGTGCCGCACGTCTATCTCAAACGCCGCGCCAAAGGCAAAGGGCCGGTGGAGGCGGACCTCGTCGCACCGACGGTGAACGATGTGTTCCGCGGCGGCGTGCTGATGTTCCCGCGCGATGCGCACATGGCGCGGCACTGCGTGGACGGCCGCTGGGACCGCAGCGAATACAAGATGTCAACCGCGCCGTTCTTCCCGGTGCGGCATTACGCGCATCCACTGGCGTTCCTCGCCGATCCGCAGAAGCAGATGGCGGTCGTGCTGATGTCGCAGACGCGGGCGTGCGCGGGGGTCAGTTGCCGTTACCACGCCGAGAAGGATGAGGATCGGCTGACGACCTACAGCGCGATTGACTTGTCGCTCTTCGGCGACGACCTCGTGCCGGGCGACGAACGCACGGTGCGCGTGCGGCTGGCGGTGACACCACTGGACGAGGCGATGTCGCAACCGATGAAGCTCTACGAAGCGTTCGTCGCGGAGACGGAGAAGCCATGAACACGAAACAAACCACCCGTCGCGAGTTCATCAAGACGTCCGCTGCCGTGGGCGCGGGATTTCCGGCCATCCTCTCCGCCGCGCCAAACAGCAACACGCTGCGCATCGGCCTCATCGGCTGCGGCGGACGCGGCACGGGCGCGGCGATGCAGGCGCTGACCGCCGATAGCAACGTCGAACTGACCGCGATGGGCGATCTGTTCGAGGCGCCGTTGAAGAAGAGCGTGGAGATCCTCCGCCAGAAATACCCCGATAAGGTGAAGGTCGCGCCGGAGCGATGTTTCATCGGCTTCGATGCGCATGAGAAGGTCATCGCCAACTCGGACGTGGTGCTGCTGGCGACACCGCCCGGGTTTCGCCCGCAGCATCTGAAGGCCGCCGTGGACGCGGGGAAGCACGCGTTCGTCGAGATCACGCTGGGCGTGGACGCGCCGGGCGTGCGCATGGCGATGGAAGCCGCCGAACTCGCCAGCAAGAAGAACCTCGGCATTCTTTCGGGTTTCTGCTGGCGCTACAGTTCCGCGCATCGGGCGGTGGTTGAGCAAATCCGGAAAGGCGCCATCGGGCCGATACGCTCTATCTACGCCACGTATTACCGCGGCGACCTTTCCGGCAACCTCCACGGTGAGCGCGAGCCGTGGATGAACGACCTGCAATGGCAGGTCCGCAACTGGCACAACTACTCGTGGCTTTCCGGTGACGTGACGATCCTGCTTTCGGGCGGCCACAGCGTGGACAAGATGTCGTGGTGGCTGGACGACGCGATGCCGGTCAAGGCCGTCGGCGTTGGCAGCCGCGTCTTCGAGAACGAGGGCAACATCTTCGACAACTGCTTCGTCGTCTATGAATACGCCAGCGGCCTCCGCGGTTTCCTCGGCTGCCGCTCGCAGCCCCGCTGCCACAACGAGAACGCCGACTACATCATCGGCACGCGCGGCATCTGCACCATCGGCCGCGGCACCGTGCCGGTCATCACAGGCGAGAACGAGTGGCGTTACGACGGCCCGAAGAACAATATGTATCAGACGGAGCACGACGAGTTCTTCGCCTCCATCCGCGCCGGCAAGCCGATCAACGACGGCCCGCGCATGGCGCGCACGACGCTGATGGGCATCATGGGCCGCATGGCCGCCTACACCGGGCAGGAGATCACGTGGGACATGGCATTGAACTCGAAGGAGAAGCTGGTGCCTGACCGGCTGGACTGGGACATGAAATGGGAATTGCCGCCGCTGGCCAAACCGGGACGGACGAAGTTCATATGAAACGAAGACTGGTAGCCAGTTTGCGGCCGTTGTTTGGCGGCGTTGGACTCGGAATCTTGTTGCTTCTCGCGCCGCCGGCATTCGCGGCCGAGACGGAAGTGCCACTGAAAAATTCCACGTTCACCGAAGGCGTGAGCGCGAACGGCATGCCGCTCGGCTGGTCGCGTTACGGCGGACACGGCAAGGACCAGCGCATCGCCGTCGTGGACGACGGCCGGGGCGGCAAGGCGGCGCTCATCGAGGACGGCGACACGGAAGCCGAAGTCGGGATAACGCAAATCGTGCCGGTCAAACCGAACGTCGGCTACGAGGTGCGGGTGCGCGTCCGCGCCGTGCGGAACGCATCGAGCGATGGCGCCAATGTCCAGCTCCGGTTCTTGCCGTCGAACACCTACGCGCAGACCTATCTTCAGGCGCAGAACCCGGACGAGTTCAACGAGATCGCTGTGCGCGGCGTGGCGCCTGCCGACACGAAGACCGCGCAGATTTACCTCTACTCCCACGCTCATCCGACGCCGAAGGTGCTCATCGGCAGCGTGCGGCTTATCGCGGGCGTGCAGCCACCGCCGCCGCTGCCGCCGCCCGTGCCGCCGCAATATACAAAGCTCAAAGACCTCCACCTGACGACGCATCTCGTTCGTGACGGCAAACCAGCCTTCAGCATCGTCGCGCCGGCATCGGG
>Ga0163199_1000679_pt1 | contig 21422 bp, 20 predicted proteins | sample PL_2010_150m_FD_113537 | JGI IMG/M metagenome (GOLD analysis project Ga0163199, IMG submission 113537) | Freshwater microbial communities from Powell Lake, British Columbia, Canada to study Microbial Dark Matter (Phase II) - PL_2010_150m | ecosystem: Environmental > Aquatic > Freshwater > Lake ...
ATCGCCTACGGCAAGGACGATGCGACCACGGAGGCCATCACGGATGCCGCGAAGGCGGCATACGCGCACGAGTTCATCATGCGCCTGCCGAACGGCTATGATACGCTCATCGGCGAAAACGGCGTCAAGCTCTCGGGCGGGGAGCGCCAGCGGCTGGCCATCGCGCGGGCCCTGCTCCGCAATCCGCCGATCCTCATTCTCGACGAGGCCACGTCCTCGCTGGACACGGAATCCGAGCGCATGGTGCAGATGGCGCTGGCCAACCTGATGGAGGGCCGGACGACATTTGTGATCGCGCACCGGCTCTCGACGGTGCAGCGGGCGGACAGGATCGCGGTGCTGGCCGGAGGCCGTCTCGTCGAAATCGGCCGGCATGAGGAGCTCCTGGCGAAGGCGGGCGTGTACCATCGGTTGCATCAGATGCAGTTTCAGGACCACGGCGGCGAGGGCGCGCCCGTATGACGCTGGTGAACCGATTGAAGCTGTGGCTGATCCCGCCGATCGGCTATGCCACGATTCGTGCGTTGGGGGGGACGCTTCGGACGCGCACGCTGCATGCCGATCGCATCAAGGCGTTCTGGGAAACGGGCCGTCCCGTGATTATCGCGTTCTGGCACGGCCGGCAGATTATGATGCCCCTGTGCTACGGCGGGTCCCGACTCTCCATCCTGATCAGTCAGCATCGCGACGGCGAACTGATCCATCGCATCGTGCGCCGGTTCGGCTTCGATACCGTGCGCGGTTCGACCACCCGCGGGGGCGCGCGGGCACTGCTGCAGATGGCGCGGCTGGGCCGGTCTGGCGCCGATCTTGCGGTCACGCCCGACGGTCCCAAAGGACCCCGGTGTATCGCGCAGACCGGTGTGGTGGAACTGGCGAAGCTGACGGGGCTGCAGATCATCCCCCTGACCTTCTCCGCCTCAAAAAAAAACTCTTCCGCAGCTGGGACCGCTTCGAAGTCCCGCTGCCGTTCAGCCGGGTCTGCTATGCATGGGGCGAGCCGATCAGCGTACCGGCCGACGCCGACCGCGCGCAGCTTGAGGCGAAGCGGGTGGCAGTGGAGACGGCGCTCAACAAGCTCGGCGATGAGGCGGATCGCGCCGTAAGCGGATGAGCGCGGGCCCGGACAACGACGAGCGCCTCATGTTCGGCGTGTACAACATTCTGCTTGCTCTCGCCTCGCCGTTCATTCTCGCGCTGCTTCTGGCCAAGAAGCGCTGCCGCCCGGGCCTGCGGCAGCGCCTGGGGTGGCTGCCCCAAGGCCCGGCCACGGAGTGGGGCGATGGCCGGACGATCTGGCTGCATGCCGTGTCGATGGGAGAGGCGACGGCGGTCGTTCCGCTTGTTCAGCAGTTGAAGGCGCGCTATCCGGATTTCCGGATTGTGGTGTCGACCGTGACCGAAACGGGCCGGGAGACGGTCCTGCGCCGGCTGAGCGGGCAGGCCGAGCACCTGTACTTTCCGTTGGATTATCCCTGGGCAGTCCGGTCTGTGCTGGACGCGGTCCGCCCTCGTCTGATCATCATCGTCGAAACGGAATTATGGCCGAACTTCCTGCGCGAGGCGGCGGCGCGCGGTATTCCGGTGCTCCTCGCGAACGGCCGTCTCGCGACGGATTCATTCACAGGCTATTGTCGGCTCCGTTCATTCTTCCGCCATGTCCTGGCGGCGTTTACCCTCTGCTCCATGCAGACCGATCGGGATGTGGAGCGGATCATACAACTGGGAGTGGAGCCGGAGCGCGTTGTGCGGACCGGCAATCTCAAGTACGATCAGGTCGCCGCGTTGACGCAGTCGGCGCCCGGGCGGATTTCCAAACGTGACCTGGGTGTGGCGGAGAGCGAAGATCTGTTTGTGGCGGGCAGCACGCATCCGGGAGAGGAAGAGGCGGTGCTGGACTGCTACCGCCGCCTGCTCGATGTCGCTCCTTCGCTGGTGCTGGTGCTCGCGCCGAGGCATATCGAGCGGGCGGACGCCGTGTGCGCGGCGGCGCGCATGCGCGGGTTCGACGTGCTCCGGCGCACGCGTCTTTCCCCATCGTCCGGCCCGCGCGTGATCGTCCTGGATACGCGCGGGGAACTGGCGTCCCTGTATCGGGAGGCGACGCTGGTCTTTGTGGGAGGAAGCCTGGTCGATGTGGGGGGGCACAGTCCCCTGGAGCCGGCGGCCTGTGGCAAGGCCGTCGTCTTTGGCCCGCACATGGACCACTTTGCCGAAGCGGCGGAGCAGTTCCTACGCCAGGGAGCGGGGGTTCAAGTGGGCAACGCCGACGAGATGGCCGATGCCATGACGGCCCTGCTGAAAGACCGGACGAAACTGGAAGAGAGAGGGAAGGCCGCCTATCAGCTCGTGCTGGAGAATCAGGGCGCGGTGGCGCGCACGGTGGCCTTGATCGCGCGGGTTTTGGGATAGGAGGCGTGGAGCGCGTGCTCTCGATAGAAGGCTCGTCTCCTCTGGGATGGGCGCTCTCACCGCTGATCCTGCTGGCGTCCCTGTACGGGCTTGCGATGAAGGCGCGCGCGGCGCTCTACGCTCGCGGGCTGCTGACGCAACATACCTTGCCCTGCCGGGTCATCAGCGTGGGCAATCTGACGGTGGGAGGAACGGGAAAGACTCCGGTAGTCATCGCGCTGGCCTTGGCGCTTCGTGACCGTGGGCGTCGGGTCGGGGTCGTCAGCCGGGGATACAAGCGATCCAGCGCCGACGAGATAGTGGATGCCTCCGACGGGCAAACAGTGCGGGGCGATCCGAATGAGACGGGCGACGAGCCTTTGCTGATCGCGCAGCGGTGCTCCGGCGTGCCTGTGGCGGTGGGAGCCGATCGCCCCTCGGTGGGGCGGCATCTGATCGGCCGCCACCACATTGACACGCTGATCATGGACGACGGCTATCAGCACATGGCCCTGCGCCGCGAGACGAATATCCTGGTCCTGGACGCGGGTGCGCCGTTCGGCAACGGCTATCTGCTGCCGCGCGGGCGCCTTCGCGAGCCGCACTCGGCCATGGCGCGGGCCACGGCGGTGCTCGTGACGCGCGCCTCACAGGCCGCCCAGCTGGATGCACTCAAGGCTGCGGTTCGTGCTGTTGCCCCAACGGTGCCGATCTGGGTGACGGACTTTGCGCCGAGCGCGGTCGTGCAGGTCGGCGGTTCGTCCATGGTTGAGCCGTCGGTACTCAAGGGCGAGCGGGTGCTCGCTGTGAGCGGGATCGGAAACCCGGCGTCGTTCCGAAAGCTCCTGGAGGTGGCGGGGGCGACGGTCGTCGATTGTTGCCTCTTTCCCGACCATCACGCATACTCTCGGGAAGATGTGCAGAAGGTGCGGCAGGCCGCGGACCGAGCGGGCGCGGCGCGGATCGTGACGACCGAGAAAGACGCCGTGAAGCTGGCGCAGTTCGACGAAGTGGCAAAGCAGGAGGTGCCGATCTGGGCGGTGCGGATCGACCTGACATGGCTCGAGGGATTTGACGAATGGACGCGCGTCGTATTGCAAGGCTGACTAGGCCGGGGGCGGTGAAGCGCATCCTGGTCCGGGGCACGAACTGGATCGGCGACGCGGTGCTGACGACGCCGGCGCTCGCGGCTCTGCGCGCGCGCTTCCCGCAGGCGAGGATCGCCCTGCTGGTGAAGCCGGCGGTCGCCGAGCTCTTGCAGTGCCATCCGGCCATTGACGACATCGTGCCGTACCGCGATCCGGGGCCGCATGCGGGTCTCGGCGGCAAGCTGTCCCTAGCCCTCCAGTTGAACCGTGGGCGCTACGATCTGGCGATTCTCCTGCAGAACGCGTTCGAAGCCGCGGCCGTCACAGCGCTGGCCGGCATTCCCAACCGCTATGGGTACGCCACCGACGGGCGGTCGTTGCTGCTGACCCATCGGGTTCCCCTGACTCCGAAGATCCGGCGCAAGCATCAGGTCGAGTACTATCTGGAGCTGCTTAAGCCGTTGGGTATTCCGGTCGAGCCGGCGATGCCGACGCTTCGGACGACGCCGGGAGAAGATGCGGCGGCAAACGAGCTGCTGCAGGCCTTCGGCGTCAAGCCCGATCAAGTCGTGATCGGCCTGAATCCCGGTTCCGTGTACGGCTCAGCCAAACGCTGGCTCCCGGAACGCTTTGCCCAGGTGGCGGATCGCCTGGCGGCCGAGCACGAGGCCTGCGTGCTGATTTTCGGCGGCAAGGGCGAAGAGGAACTGGGCACCGCCATCGCGGGAATGATGACGGCGCCCACCATCGTGTACTCGGGACGAACGACGGTGCGGCAGTTAATGGCCTTGATCAAGCAGTGCAGGCTGTTCATCACTAACGACACGGGCCCCATGCATGTCGCGGCGGCGTTCGGCGTGCCGCTGGTGGCGATTTTCGGGCCGACCAACCCGGTAACCACGTCGCCGTATGGACCCGGCCATGAGCTGGTCCGGCACCCCGTGGAGTGCTCGCCGTGCCTGCTGAGAGAGTGTCCTATCGATCACCGTTGCATGCAGGGGATCGGCGTGGATACCGTGTATGCGGCGGCGCAGCGTCAATTACAGGCGGCTGGTTTAGTAGGGGCGGTTCGCGAACCGCCCCTACCGATCACCCTGAGCCCGTCGAAGGGTGCCCATGCAGGCGAGCCGGTGGTCTATCTGGATCGCGACGGCACACTCAATTTCGATCCCGGCTATCTCAATCAGCCGGATCAACTCCAACTTTTGCCGGGCGTCGGGCAAGCCGTGGCGCGTCTGAACCGAGCCGGCTTCAAGACGGTCGTGCTGTCCAACCAGTCGGGACTGGCGCGCGGCCTTATCACGACGGAGCAATTGGACGCGATTCATCGGCGGCTGCGCGAGTTGCTGGCCGCGCACGGCGCGCGACTGGACGGGATCTTCATCTGCCCGCACCATCCCGATGACGCCTGTTCCTGCCGCAAGCCCTCGCCCGGCCTGGTTCTCCGCGCGCGGCAGGAACTGGGCCTGGCGCCGGACCATGCGATCGTGATCGGAGACAAGGCCAGTGATGTCGGGCTGGCCCGGAACATCGGCGCGACGGCCGTCTTTGTCTCGAGCGGGCACCATCCGGAAGAGGAGCAGGCGCGCATGGCTGACCAGGGCCTCGTCCCCGACTTCACGGCCCGCGATCTGGCCGGGGCGGTGAAATGGATTCTGGAGAAGGAGAACGTGCTTGTCCTGGAGTGACCTCCGGCGCCTGTTGATCGTCAAGCCCAGCTCGCTGGGCGATGTCGTGCACGCGCTGCCGACCCTGACGGCCTTGCGGCGGCGGTTTCCGTCGTCGAAGCTTGTCTGGTTGGTGAAGCGGGAGTGGGCGGAGGTGCTGGAGGGCAATCCTGATCTCGACGAGGTGCTGGCCGTGGACCTGTCGGCGCAGGACTGGCCGGCGGCGATCCGCGCGGTCCGCGAGGGCCGCTTCGATCTGGTGGTGGATCTGCAGGGCCTCCTGCGAAGCGCAGTGCTGGGGTGGGCGTCTGGAAGCGCGGTCCGCGTCGGATTCGCGAACGGCCGGGAGGGGAGTCCCTGGTTCTACACCCACTGCGTACCCGTGCCTGACGCGTCCATGCATGCGGTGGATCGCTATCTGTTGGTGGCGCGGTTCCTGGGGGCCAAACCGGAGAAGCCGGGCCCGTCGGCGTTTTGTCTCCCACGCGACCCCGCGGCCGAAGCGCGGGTCGAGGCGCTGCTCGCGGCCGCGGGCGTCCAGGCGGGGACGATGCTGGTGGCGCTGAACCCCTCGGCGCGGTGGATGACGAAACGGTGGCCGGCTGAGTCGTTTGCGGCTGTGGGGGATTGGCTCCAGCGGCAGGGGGGGGCTCGCGTGGCGGTCGTGGGCAGCGGGAAGGAGCGCTCGGACGGAGACGAGGTGATCCGATTGATGCAGACAACGCCGCTCGATCTGGTGGGGAAGACCACGATGAAGGAGTTGATCGCATTGCTGAGGCGGCTGCGCGTCTTCATCACGAACGACTCGGGTCCCATGCATCTGGCCGCGGCCGTCGGCACGCCGGTCATCGCCCCGTTCGGGCCGACTGATCCGGCCAGGACCGGGCCCTACGGCGCCGGCCATACCGTCTTGCGCAGCGGCGTGCCCTGCAGCCCCTGCTTCAGCCGGCGCTGCGCGAACGCGGTGGAACTGGAGTGCCTGACCACCATACGGCCTCAAGAGGTGATCGAATCCGCGATGAAACTATTGAAAGGGGAAGAACTATGCCAATCGACAAGGAACTACTAGCAATCCTGGCCTGTCCCAAGTGCAAGGGTGATATCAAGCTGACCGACAAGGGCGACGGGCTGGTCTGCCAGGCGTGCAAGCTGATGTATCCGATCAAGGACGACATCCCGGTCATGCTGATCGACGAGGCCGTCAAGCTCGCGTGAATATTCTGCTCGTCAGACCGGACGGCATCGGGGACGAGATCCTCTCGCTGCCTGTGGCGACGGAACTGCGCCGCGCCATGCCGGGGGCTCGACTGAGCTTTCTCTCGAGCGTCTACGCCGCGCCGCTCCTGGCGCACCATCCGGATCTCGATGAGGTGCTGACCGTCACGGGCCAGGAGACGCTCGGTGACCTGGTTCGACTGTTCAGGCGCAATGTGGATGCTGCGATCTTTCTCAAACCCTTCCGCCGGCTCATGACGGCGGCTTGGCTGGCGCGCGTGCCTCTGCGGGTCGGCACGGGGTATCGGTGGTACTCCTGGCTGCTCAACCGGCGGGTCTACGAGCACCGCAGCGATTTCTCCCGCCATGAGAGCGCCTACAATCTTGGACTGTTGCGCGGGCTGGCGCTCTCGCCCGGCGAAGTCGCATCGCCACGGCTGGTAGTGACGGCTGAGGAACGAGAATGGGCGAAACGGTTCCTGGGAGACGCTCACGGGCTTCGCGTCCTGGTCCATCCCGGCGGGTTCTCGAGTCGCCTTTGGAAGACGAGCCATTTTCAGGACCTCGTGCTGCGCCTGGCCGGTGAGGGGCGCGCGGTGCTGTTGACGGGCAGCGCGGCGGAGCGGGACAAATTTCGGGCCGAGACGCGGGTCTCCGGGTGGCCGGCCGGCGTGCGAGACTTGATGGGAGCGTTGACGCTCCGGCAATTGATGGCGGTGATCGCCGAAAGTCATGTGGTCGTGTCCCTGGCCACCGGGCCCATGCACCTTGCCGCGGCGCTCGGGATTCCGACGGTGAGCATTTTCGACCCTCGCCGGAACAACTCGCCGACCCGCTGGCAGCCGCTGGGGGCGGGCGTGGTGCTCCGCCCGGAGGTGCCGACCTGTGAGAAGTGCGTGTACGAGGCCTGTCCCTATTGGGATTGCCTGGACCGGATCACGGTTGAAGCCGTGGACGAGCGAATCACCCAGGTGCTGGCGAGCGCGCTGCCCATGCAGGTCGCCGATGCCTAAGCTGTCGGCCTATGTGCTCACGTTCAACGAGGAAGGCAAGATACGGGATGCCCTCGAGAGCCTCAAATGGGCCGACGAGATCGTGGTACTGGATTCCCACAGCACCGATCGGACTGAGCAGATCTGCCGCGAGTACACGGACAATATCTACCAGTGCGATTTTGCGGGATTCGGCAAGCTTCGCAACCGCGCGCTGGAACTGGTGACGCACGACTGGGTGTTGAGCATTGATTCCGACGAGCGCGTGACGGACGAACTGCGCGAGGAGATTCAGGCTGAGCTCGCGCGCGGCCCGCGGGCCGATGCGTTTTTCGTTCCCCGCAAAAACCTGTTTCTGGGCCGGTGGATCCGCCACTGCGGATGGTATCCGGACTACCGCCAGCCGCAGTTCTTCAACAGGCACCGGCTCCGGTACCGCGACGATCTCGTCCATGAGGGCTTCGACGCGACAGGGACGGTTGATTACCTCAATGGCCACGCCCTGCAGTATCCATTCCGCGATCTGGGCGAGTATCTTCGGAAGATGAGCCGGTACTCCTCGCTCATGGCGGAGCAGATGGCCAACCGGGGACGGCGGTTCCACGCGCATCAACTGGTGACCCACCCGGTCTTCACCTTTTTCAAGATGTACGGGCTGCGGCAGGGGTTTCGGGACGGAATGCCGGGCTTGATCCTCTCGCTGCTCTACGCTTACTATACGTTCGTGAAGTACGCGAAGCTGTGGGAACGGACCCGCGCGGCGGTATGAAGGGAGGAGGCTGACGATGAAAGGTGTCATTCTCGCGGGCGGACTGGGCACGCGGCTATACCCGTTGACCAAAGTGACGAACAAGCACCTCCTGCCTGTCTACGACAAACCCATGATCTACTACCCGATCCAGGCGCTGGTGAACGCGGGCATCCGCGATATCCTGCTGGTGACGGGTGGCAACAGCGCGGGAGATTTCCTGCGGCTCCTGGGCAACGGGCAGGAGTTCGGCCTGCGGCACCTGAACTACACCTATCAGGAAGGCGAAGGAGGGATCGCGGCGGCGTTGCGCCTGGCCGAATACTTCGTGAACCGGGAACCGGTCTGCGTAGTCCTGGGGGACAACATCATCGAGCGCAATATCATCGAGGTTGTGCGCGCGTATGAGGCGCAGGGGAAGGGCGCGAAGGTCGTGCTCAAGGAAGTCACGGATCCTCAGCGTTTTGGCGTGCCGGTATTTGAGGGGGACCGCATCGCGCGGATCGAAGAAAAACCGAAAGAGCCCCAATCGCCGTTCGCAGTGACCGGCATCTACTGTTACGACCATCAGGTCTTTGATATCATCAAGACGCTGAAGCCCTCGGCGCGCGGCGAGATGGAAATCACCGATGTGAACAACGCCTATATCGCGTGGGGGCAGATGACGTGGACCGTCCTGGACGGCTGGTGGACCGATGCCGGCACGTTCGAATCACTGATCCAGGCCGGCAACCTGGTCGCAGAGACCGGTGCGAACAAAGTCTAGGGCGGCCGAGGGTGTACGAAGACGGAGGCGATGGTGCGATTCATTGAGGCTGATCTGAAGGACGTCATCCTTATTGAGCCGGATGCCCATGAAGATCGACGTGGATTCTTTCTTGAGTTGTACCATGCACAGAAGTTTGCGGAAGCCGGAATCTCCTGCGGGTTTCTACAGGATAATTATTCGCGATCGGTTCGCGGCACGCTTCGAGGACTGCACTACCAACTGAAGAACCCGCAGGGAAAGCTGGTTTTCGTTGTAGAGGGTGCAATCTTCGATGTGGCCGTCGACATCCGCCGAGAATCTCCCACATTCGGGAAGTGGCTTGGCGTTGAGCTCTCAGCGGACAATAAGCGCCAGTTGTATATACCGCCTGGTTTTGCGCATGGTTTCTGTGTGTTGAGTGAATCTGCCGGGTTGGTGTACAAGTGCACGGACTTCTATTCACCGGCAGACGAACGGGGCATCATCTGGAATGATCGGGCGCTTGGCATTACCTGGCCTGTCGCGACCCCCCTGCTTTCACCGAAAGACCAGTCGTATAAAAGTCTGGCTGACTGCGCGGCAGAGCTGCCTCTTTACACTGATTAATCTCACCAAGACCTGCAAGGGAGAGCCATAGTCATGCGTGTTCTGGTCACCGGCGGTGCAGGGTTTATCGGCTCTCATTTCGTCCGCTTACTGCTTCAGCAGGGCGACATGGACGTGGTTAACCTGGACGCCCTGCGGTACTCAGGCAATCTGGATAACCTGCGCGACATAGAAGCGCGCCCCCAGTATGCTTTTGTTCGAGGCGACATCTGCGATGCGGCTCTCGTCGAACGAGTCGTGCGTGAGAATAGGATAGAGGCCGTTGTCAACTTTGCTGCTGAGACGCATGTCGATCGGTCCATACTCGAGCCGGGCGGGTTCGTCAGGACCGATGTGGTCGGCACCTCCGTGCTGCTGGAGGCGGCGCGCGCGTGCGGTGTCAAACGGTTTGTCCAGGTCAGCACGGATGAAGTCTATGGCGATGTGTCGAGCGGCCGTTCGAAGGAGTCCGACCCGCTGGCTCCACGCAGCCCTTATTCCGCCAGCAAGGCCGGTGGCGATCTGCTGGCCTTGAGCTATTTTACGACCTATCGGTTCCCGGTCATGGTGACCCGAGGCAGTAACACCTTCGGGCCCAACCAGTACCCCGAAAAGTTCATCCCGCTGTTCGTGACGAATGCCATTGAAGAACAGCCGCTTCCATTGTATGGCGACGGGCTCCAGCAGCGCGACTGGCTCTACGTGCAGGACCATTGCGAGGGCATCGCGCTCGTGCTCGCGAAGGGTGAGCCAGGACAGGCCTACAACGTCGGCGTCGGCGAGGAACGACCGAACCGAGAAGTGGCCGAGGCGATCCTGGATTTGCTGGGCAAGCCGCTGTCGCTCATCCGGCACGTGACGGACAGACCCGGACACGACCGGCGGTACGCGCTCGACTGCGGGAAGATCGCCAATCTGGGCTGGTCGCCGCGCTTTCCGTTCGGCGAGGCTTTGAAGTCCACGGTCGCCTGGTATCGCGATAACGCCTGGTGGTGGCAAAAGATCAAGTCCGGCGAGTTCCGGGCGTACTACGAGAAGATGTACGGGGCCCGCCTCAGGGACGCGCAGGGGGGACGGTAGGACGCGGGATGGCGAAAATCCGTGTCCTGCAGGCGTGCAATCAGTTGGGGATCGGAGGGACGGAAAAGACCATCCAGGTCTTCAGCAAGTACCTCGACCGGTCCCGGTTCGAAGTGTTCGCCTGCGGCTTGGGGGCGGGCGGCCCGCGCGTCCTGGAACTCAAGCGGCTCGGGGTGACCGTCATCGTCAAGCCGCCCGACCTTGATGCCCTGATCCGGGACCTTCAGATCGACATCTACCATGTGTACCGCGCCGGCGATTACGAACCAGGCACGCTCCCCCGCAAGCGCGACGGGCGGCCGAAGATCGTCGAGACGAACGTCTTCGACGCCATCGATCCCGCGGAGAACAGCCTGATTGACGCGCACGTGTTTTTCTCGGAGTGGTGCCGCCAGGATTACCTGGGCAAGTACTGCCGGTTTCCCGGCCAGCGTTATGACGTGCTCTATGGGCCGATCGACTTCGAGGAGTTCCGCCCCGTCCGCCGCGAGTTCGCGTGGACGATCGGGCGGTGCAGCCGGGCGGACGATCAGAAGTGGCATCGGGCCTGCGTGGATATGCTGCCCAAGGTCTGGAAGAAAGTGCCGAAGATGCGGTGCCGGTTCCGCGGCGCGACCGGGAAGGTCATGGCCCGCCTGCGGGAACTGGGGATTGAGGACCGTGTGGAGTTGTCGGAGCCGACGGTCGGCGTCGCGGACTTCTACGCCGGGCTGGATGTGTACACGCACGGAGCCCGCGTTGGGGAGGGATACGGCGTGGTAATCGCCGAGGCGATGGCCAGCCGCCTGCCGGTGGTGACCATCGCGACGCCGCAGCGCAAGAAGTGCAACGCCCAGGCCGAGGTGGTCGAGGACAACGTGACGGGGTTCGTCGTCCGGTACGCCTGGCAGTACGCCGACGCGGTGATCGAGCTGCTGGAGAACCATGCGCTGCGGGAGCAGTTTGCCGAGAGGGGCTATGAGAAGGCCCACGAGCAGTTCGAGGCCTCGCGGCTCACGCGGAAACTGGAAGCTCTCTACACGGATTTGATGGATCTGGGCCACGCATGAAGGTCAGCGGGTTTTCCTTTTGCCGCAACGCCGTGCTCTACGACTACCCGGTCGTGGAGTCCATCCGGTCCATCCTGCCGATCGTGGACGAGTTCGTCGTGAACGTGGGCCGGTGCGACGACGGGACGCTCGACCTGATCCGCTCCATCGGCGATCCCAGGATCCGGATCGTGGAGTCGGTCTGGGACGAGACCCTGCGGAAGGACGGCTTGATCTATTCGCAACAGACGAACATCGCCCTGTCCCATTGCACGGGCGGCTGGGCGTTCTATCTCCAGGCGGATGAAGTGATCCACGAGGATGATCTGCCCCGGATCGTCGAGGCCATGAGGGCACACCAGCGCTCGCCGGAGGTGCGGGGTTTGGTCTTCCGCTACCTGCACTTTGTGGGGGACTACTGGTCCACCAACCCGTGGTTCTATCACAAGGCGGTGCGGATCATCCGGAACAACGGCGACGTGGAATCCTGCGGCGACGCGGTGGGCTTCCATCTCAAGACCACGAAGCAATATCTCCAGAGCGGGCCGCGCGAATGGCTTGCGCCGTCCGACGGGCGGGTCTTCCATTATGGATGGGTCAAGGACCCGAAAACCATGCTGGTCAAAAAGCAGGCGATGACGAAAGTCTATCACGGCGACGCGCCGCCGCCCTCGGAGGCCCGGCTCTACAGCATGAAGGAGTTCGAATTCGAAGACTATCCGATCCTGAAGGAGTTTGGCGGCCGCCATCCCGCCGTGATGCAGGCCCGCGTGGCGGCGGCATCGCGGCGCGCGCCACGGCGGAATCGGTGGCTCAACTGGCGGTTCTATCGGGAGGTTCTGAGGCGGGGTTTCAGAGGCTAATGGAGATGGGGTTTGTCGAGACAAACAAGATGAACCAGACAAACCAGCCAAAGATTGCTTCGATCACCATCACCAAGAACGAAGAGCGGAACATCGCCGCTTGCTTGGACTCTCTGAAATGGGTGGACGAGATGATCGTGGTGGATGCCGAGAGCGCGGACCGCACGGTCGAACTGGCGAAGGCGCGTACGTCTCGCGTGCACGTGCGTCCGTGGCCGGGTTACGGCCCGCAAAAGAACTTCGCGATGGAGCAGGCCACGGCGGACTGGATCCTCATCGTGGACGCCGACGAGCGCGTGACGGACGAACTGCGGGAGGAAATCCTGGCGCTGCTCAAGGCGCCGGGCCTGGCGGTGGCCTATCGGATTCCCAGGAGAAATTTCTACTACGCGCGCTGGATCAGGGGCGCGGGCCAGTATCCCGATCCGCAGGTGCGGCTGGTCCGGCGGGGGCGTGGTCGTTACAACGACCTGCCGGTGCACGAGCATCTGGAGGTGGAGGGGCCGTCCGGCGACCTGCGCGGCCATCTGGATCACCACACCCACCCGACGGTGGTCTCGCACGAGCTCAAGATCGAGCGCTACAGCACGCTGGCGGCAGAGGAACGCATCAGGAATGGGAAGCCGGATGCGGCGTGGTATCATCTGCTCTTCAATCCGGTCTGGACCCTCATGAAATTCTACCTGGTTCGCGGTGGGTACAGGGACGGCCTGCCGGGGTTCATCGTATCCGGCTTCTCGGCGGCCCACGTGCTGCTCAAATACGCGAAGCTCTGGGAGCGGGCGCATAAGACATGAACGTGCTGATCACAGGCGGCCTCGGATTCATTGGCAGCGCCCTCACCAACCGGCTCTGTCGGGAGCATCAGGTCACGGTGCTGACGCGATCGGAGAAGGGCCGGTCACGATTGCGCGAGCCGGATCGCGTACGTGTCAAGATGGGAACCGTGGAAGAGATCACCGCCGCTGATTGCGCCGGCATGGATCTCGTGATTCATTGCGCGAGCACGGTGGACAACTACAATATCCAGACGGACCCCTACCTCGATGTTCGGACCAACTGCGACGGGACGATCGCGTTGCTGGAGGCCTGCAAGGAGCACAAGCCGAAGATGCTGTTCGTCAGCACGTTCTTCGTCTACGGCAATCCATCCGCACTGCCGGTGGATGAGGAGAGTTCCTGCGAGCCGCTGGGTTTGTATCCGGCGACGAAGCTCTGCGCGGAGCACTTCTGTAAGATCTACAGTCGGCTGTATCCGTTCCATCTGAATATCTGCCGGCTCACGAATGTTTACGGGCCCGGTGAAGTGTTCGACAACCGCAAGAAGGGCGCCTTCAATCATCTGATCTGGAAGGCCCGGCGGGGCGAGCCGATCGATGTGTATCAGGGCGGCGACTTCTTCCGCGACTATTTGTATATTGACGACGCGGTCGAGGCTCTGGCGATGGTGGCCGAGCGGGCGCCGGCCGGCGAGCTGTATCTGGTCGGATCGGGCGAGCCGGTGATGTTCAAGGACCTCATGGACTGTCTGCACCGGCTCACGGGTCGGAAGTCCGCCATCGGCTCGATAGAGCCGCCGCAGTTCCATCAAGTGGTGGGGATCAAAAACTTCTCTGCGAACATCGCCAAGATCAAGGGGCTGGGCTGGACCCCAAAGATTGGGTACGAGGAAGGCATCACCCGGACGTTGGAGAGCTATGGATACTGAGATACTCAATCTGATCAAGAAGCACTGGCCGATCAAGAGCCTCTACGGGATGCCGGAGAAGTTCGTGCCGGGCAAAACCATGATTCCCTATTCAGGGCCGGTGTGGAGCGAGGAGGAGATCTACGAGGCGATCCACACGTTGTTGGAGGGCAAGTGGCTGACCAGCGGCGAGAAGGTGCGGGAGTTCGAGAAGGACTTCTCGACCAAGGTGGGGCAGCGGCATAGCGTCATGACGAACTCCGGGAGCTCCGCAAACTTATTGATGGTTGCGGCACTGCGCTCGAAGCGGCTTTACGGGTTCACCGACATCGCCGTCGTCACGCCGGTAGCGGGTTTCCCGACGACCGTGGCGCCGATCCTCCAGAACGGCTTCACGCCGCTGTTCGTGGACGTCGAGCTCAAGACCCTGAATCTCGATCTGGACCAGATTGAGGCAAAGCTCACGCCCAAGACCAAGGCCGTCATGTTCGCGCACGTGCTGGGTAACCCTCCGGACATGGATCGTTTGATGGACCTGTGCCGCCGCCGTGATTTGCTGTTTCTCGAAGATACCTGCGACGCGCTGGGCTCTTCCTGGAACGGCACGCCGCTGGGCGGGTTCGGGAAGATGTCCACCTGCTCGTTCTATCCCGCGCACCACATCACGACGGGTGAAGGGGGCATGGTGTCGACGTCGGATGAGAACATCGAGAGAGTGGTCCGGAGTCTCTGCTGGTGGGGGCGGGACTGCTACTGCGTCGGCAAGGCGAATCTCCTGGAAAACGGCACTTGCGGCAAACGGTTCGACCGGTGGTTGCCGGAATTGCCCGACCTTACGATCGACCACAAGTACGTCTTCACCGAGATGGGGTACAACCTCAAGCCGCTCGATCTGCAGGGGGCGATCGGGTCGGTGCAGCTCAAGAAGCTGGACTGGATTCACAAGCAGCGCAAGGCGCACTACGAGGGCTACCGGGCGTTCTTCTCACAGTACCCGGACCTCTTCCGCATCGCCGAGCCGCATCCCAAGGCGGACGTCTCCTGGTTCGGGTTTCCGATTACGGTCACGACGAACCGGTTCACCAAAGACGAGCTGACGCAGTTTCTGGAGAGCGCGAAGATCCAGACGCGGAACTACTTTGCGGGCAACCTGCTGTTCCATCCGGCCTACTCGCACCTCGGCAACCCGCAGGATTTCCCGAACGCCGTCACCGTCACCAAGTCCACCTTCTTCCTCGGCGTCTCCCCCAACCTCACCGACGAGCAGATGGGCTACGTGAAGGCCAAACTGGCCGAATTCATTGCCGCGCATTAAGGCCTCCCATAAGACAACTCTCCCTCCCTGCGGATTTGTGCTGGTTTCCTTCCGGTAATCCCGTGTATAATCGCGGGCTACGGTGGAAAGGGGATAGCCGGGTCGTGCGGATTCTGTTTCTGACTGATGACGCGCTCGACTATGCCTCGGACCCCCTGTACGTCGGTCTCTCCCGCGTGCTCGGCAACGAGCAGGTTGTGGACTACCCGTACAAACGGAGTTTCCACGACCCGGAGGCCCGCGTGTGGTGTCTGGCCCAGCGGCCGGGCCGGCGGTACGGCCACGAGGAGGTGACGGAACTCCTCCGCGATCGCGCGTTCGACCTGGTCTGCCTCGCGTCGTTCCGGCGGGAGAGCCTCGACGAGTGCGCGCGGCTGTATGGGCAGGTTCCGTTTCCGCCGATGGTCTTTGTGGACGGGGAGGACGGCGCACATCTCCGTCACGATGTTGTGAGGCGGTTTCCGATCCGGGTGTATTTCAAGCGGGATTACGTCTGGAAGATGGGGAGCCGGCTCCGGGACTTGGGCGCGGTGGCATGGACGTTTCGTGGAGACCGTGCGCTGTTTGAGCGAACCGTCCCGCTTCCGTTATCGTTGGTGAGCGACACCCTCCCGGATTGCGGCGGGGTGAAGAAAGAGATCGACGTGTCGTACCGGGGGCGGGCTTCGCACCCGCGTCGGGTGCAGGCGGTCGAGATCCTCTCCAATATGGCGGGGGTCCGGTTTTCAGGGGGCGTGTACGCCAGTCCGGACGACCGGGCATACAAACTGAAGCACGGCGCGGTCGCGCGGCTGCGGACGAAGGTGTTGGCGGACGGCCCGGCCCCGGAAGCCGACCGGCAGAAGAAGCAGCGGCCGGAAGATTACTATCGGGAGATCGCCGCGTCGAAGATCGCCGTGGCGCTGCGGGGCGGTGGGTTGACGGCGTCGCTGCGGTATTTCGAGATTGTGGCGTTGGGAACGATGTTGATTTCGGATCGACCGGAGACTCTGCTCCCCAACGAGTTCCTGGACCGGCGGCATGCCGTGTTCTGCAGCCCGGACCTTAGCGACCTGGAATCGCTGGCGCGGTATTATCTCCGGGAGGAGAAGGAACGAGCGGCCATTACATCCGAGGGCCGCGCCCACCTGCTGAAGTACCATACGTGCGAGCGGCGAGCGGAGTATTTCCTGGACGTGTGCGCGAGGACGATATGATCACACGCATCTGCCTGATCACCCCGCCGTCCATCTTCCTGCTGGACGAGCGCGTCTTCATGACCCTCGGCATCCTCAAGGTCGCCGCCGTGCTGGAGCAGGCCGGCGTTGAGGTGGAGATGCTGGATCTCTCCGGCGTGGAGAATTACGAGGAGGTCGTCCGCGACCACGTGCGCGGCGGCAGCATGACCTGCTACGGCCTGACCGCCACGACCCCGCAGATGCCCGCGGCCACGAAGATCTATCGGGCGATCCGGGCGCTGAATCCGTCGGCGCGCATCATCCTTGGCGGCCCGCACGTGACGCTGATCCATGCCGCCTACAAGTTCGAACAGAAGCGGGGGGCGACGGGCCGCGCCATGACGGCGTTCCGCTTGCTGGAAGACATGTACGACGTGCTGGTCGTCGGTGATGGGGAGGTCGCGATTTTTGAGGCCCTGGGCGAGAACCCGCCGAAGCTTGTGGACGGCGACGATCCGAAGTCGGACCTCTTCCTCACCAACCAGAAGCTGACCGATCTGCCGTTCCCGGCGCGCCACCTCATCGACGTGGACAGCTATCAGTACACCATCGACGGCGTGCGGGCGCTCTCGATGATCGCCCAGCTCGGCTGCCCCTTCGGCTGCGGGTTCTGCGGCGGACGGATGAGCCCGTTCCTGCGGCGGATCCGGATGCGGACCTCGGAGAACATCGTCCAGGAGATGGTCCAGCTCTATAAGACGTACGGCGTGACGGGGTTCATGCTCTATGACGACGAGTTGAACGTGAACCCGAAGATCGTGGAACTCATGGAGTTGATCGCCAAGGCCCAGCGCGACCTCGGCGTGGAGTTCCGGCTGCGCGGCTTCATCAAGGCCGAGCTGTTCACGGACCAGCAGGCGGAGGCGATGTACAAGGCGGGCTTCCGGTGGATCCTCGTCGGGTTCGAGTCGGGCCACGAGCGCATTCTCACCAATATCCAGAAGAAGGCGAGCCAGACCGACAACACCCAGGCCATGGACATCGCCAGGCGGCACAATCTCAAGGTCAAGGCCCTCATGTCGGTGGGGCATCCGGGAGAATCCGAGGAGACCGTCCGGGCGACCCGCGATTGGCTGCTCGCGGTCAAGCCGGCCGACTTCGACGCCACGGTGATCACGACGTACCCGGGAACACCGTACTTCGACGAGGCGGTGGAGACCAAGCCGGGCGTGTGGACCTACACCTATGCCAAGACCGGTGACCGGCTCCACAGCATTGAGGTGGACTATCGCGAGGTGGCCGAATACTACAAGGGCGTCCCCGGAGAATACACGTCCTACGTCTATACCGATCACCTGAGCGCGAAGGAATTGGTGCAGCAGCGGGACTGGCTCGAGGCCGACGTCCGGGAGAAGCTGGGCATTCCGTACAACGCGGGGGCTCCGGCCGTCCGGTATGAGCACTCGATGGGACAGGGCGTGATCCCCGCGAACATTTTGCGATCGACCGCGCCGGCCGGCCTGAAGGCCGTGTGACGGGACGGGGGCGACGTGGGGGCTCCATGCGGATCGGATTGGATGTCAGTCCTCTGGCCCGAAACCGGGCCGGTATCGGCACCTACGTTGCACACCTCCTGACCGCGCTCGTCCGGATCGCGCCGGACCACGACTATTGGTTCTATACCCCGCAACCGCTGCCGGAGAAGGACCGCGCGGTCTTCGGCTCCCATCCTCACGTCCGGATCGTGCGGTGCCCCGAACTGCTGATGGGGCTTCGGGCCCGCTGGGATCAGGTGGATCTCTTTCACGGTTTGAATTTCAAGCTGCGCGGGCGGGGGCGGCATGGAGGCATCGTGACCATCTATGACCTGTCGGTGGATCGTCTCGGATTTCCGTCGCGCAAGCTATTCGGGCAGCGGCGCTCGTTCCTGCGCACGAAGCGGACGGCACTGCGGGCCTCGCGGGTTGTCACGATCTCGGAACATTCGGCGGCGGACATCGTTGAACTCTTTGGAGTCCCGCGGGAGCGGATCACCCTCGTGAGCCCGGCTGTCAGTCCGGAGTTTGCGCCGGTCGTCGATGCCGGCATGGTCCTGGCGGTCAAAGCGCGGTATGGCATCAGCCGTGACGCGTACGTGCTGTCGGGCGGAGGAGCGGAGCCGCGCAAGAACATCGCGATGCTGGTCGAGGCCTTCGGCCGCGCGCCCCGCCTGCGGGACCGGATGAATCTTGTTGTGATCGGTGGCATGGACCATGGCGGCGACGCGATCCGCGCGGCCGTCGTCCGTGCGGGCTTGGAGCCGGCGGTCATCTTCCCCGGCCACGTGCCGCTTGATGATTTGCGGGCGCTCTATGCCGGCTGCGCCCTGTTCGCGTTCCCATCATTGTATGAGGGGTTCGGCATGCCGCCGCTCGAGGCCATGGCCTGCGGCGCGCCGGTCGTGTGCTCGAATGCATCCTCGCTCCCGGAAGCCGTCGGCGACGCGGCCTTGCTCGTGGACCCGCGCGATCCGGACGGATGGGCGCAGACGATGACGCGGGTGGCGGACGATGCGGCGCTGTGCGAGGATCTTTGCCGGCGCGGCGCGCTCCGGGTCAAGGCGTTCTCCTGGGAGCAGTCGGCTCGAGGTCTGTTGAAGGTGTATCAGGATCTGATGAAAGGGAAGGCGGCATGAAGCGCGCGCTCATTACCGGCATTACCGGACAGGACGGGTCGTACCTGGCAGAGTTGCTGCTCGAGAAAGGCTATGAGGTGCACGGGATCGTCCGGCGGGTGGCGATCGAGGACCCCGAGCACCGACTCTGGCGGATCCTGCATTTCCGCGAACGCCTGCACCTGCATGCCGCCTCCCTGGAGAGCCTGCCCAGCATCTACCGCGTGTTCCAGGCGGTCAAGCCCGATGAGTGCTATCATCTGGCCGCCCAAAGCTTCGTCGCCTATTCGTTCGAGGACGAGTTCTCGACGCTGAACACCAACATCAACGGCACGCATTACGTGCTGGCCGCGCTGCGCGATTGCGCTCCGGACTGCCGGCTTTACTTTGCCGCCTCGAGCGAGATGTTCGGCAAAGTGTCGCAGGTGCCTCAGAACGAAGCGACGCCGTTTCATCCGCGTTCCGCCTACGGCATCTCGAAGGTGGCCGGGTTCCATCTGACCAGGAATTACCGCGAGGCGTACGGCCTCAAGGCGTCCTCCGGTATCCTCTACAATCACGAGTCCCCGCGGCGCGGCTTCGAGTTCGTCACGCGAAAGATTACCTCCCACGCGGCCAAGGTCAAGCTCGGCCTGGCCAAGGAAGTCCAGCTCGGCAATCTGGACGCGCGCCGCGACTGGGGGCATGCGCGCGAGTACGTGCAGGCCATGTGGATTATGCTGCAACAGGACCAGCCGGACGACTATGTCATCGCGACCGGAGAGCAGCATTCGGTGCGGGAATTCGCCGAACTGGCGTTCGCGCGCCTCGGTCTCGACTATCGGGATCATGTGGTCGTGGACCCGCAGTTTCTCAGGCCTGCTGATGTGGAGACGCTGCTCGGGGATGCCTCCAAGGCCAGGCGGCAGCTGGGCTGGACGTATCAGGTGACGTTCAAGGGCCTGGTCGAGGAAATGGTGGACGCGGACCTGGCCAGGCTGAAAGGCGCTGCCGGCTCCTGATGGCGGGATTGGCTCCTGCACGGATCCTGGTCGTCAAGCTCCGGTACGTCGGGGACGTCCTGCTGGCGATGCCGGTGCTGAGCCGGCTGCGCGAAGGGTTTCCCAAGGCGCATCTCGCCATGATGGTGAACCCAGGCACCGACGGCGTGGTGCGGGGGCATCCGGCGCTTGACGACGTGCTGGTGGTGGAGCGGGGCAATCCGGCCCGGCAGTGGCGCTTTGCGCGGGAACTCCGGGCCCGGCGGTACGATCTCGTGATTGATCTGACGGACAGCGACCGGTCGGCCGTTCTGTCATGGTTGACGGGCGCGCCGGTGCGTCTCGGCTACAACAGCGAGGACCGCTGGCGGGGGCGTCTCTACAGCCGGATCGTCGAGGCGGACCGGTTCGGGATGCACCAGGTTCGCTATCATCTCAAGGCGACGGAGGCGTTGGGGCTCACGGGGCCGCCGCCGGCGCCGGCGCTTGTGGTGTCCCAGGAAGCCCGATCGGCGGCCGATCGCCTGCTGAAGGAGGCGGGGATCGACGCGTCGCGGCCGCTCGTCTGCCTGCATCCGGGTGCGCGTTGGTGGTTCAAGTCCTGGCCGGGCGAGCGGTTCGCCGCGCTCGCGGATCGGGTCCAGACGGAAACGTCCGCGCAGGTGCTGTTCCTCGGGGGCGAGCAGGAGCGGATTGCGGCCGGCCGCATTGCGCAAAGCATGCAGACTCCGTTTCGCTCGCTAGTCGCGCGGACGGGGTTGCAGGAGCTTGGGGCTGTACTGGAACGGGCCGCGCTCATGGTCAGCAACGACAACGGACCGATGCACATGGCGGCGGCGCTGCGGGTGCCGGTGATCGGCCTGTTCGGGCCTTCGGATCCGACCGTCTGGGGGCCCTGGGGCGACGGGCACCGGACATTTTACAAGGGACTGGATTGCCGGGTTTGTTTTCATCCCGACTGCTTTCGAGGGGAGGAGAACTGCATGAAGCTCATCCCGCTGGATGAAGTCTGGGGGGCGGTACGTGAGAGGCTTCAGACATGGGTGGAGTAGAACCCATACCTGCGCTCTTCGTCCACGGTATCACGGAGATCGGCGGGGCGGAGCGCGAGCTGCTGGTCATGCTGGACCGTCTCCCGCAGCGCGGGTACCGCCCGATCGTGGTCTGTCCGGATCGCGGACCCCTGGTCGTGGAGCTGGAGCGGCGCGGCGTCGAGACGCGCCTC
>Ga0163199_1000682_pt1 | contig 21315 bp, 20 predicted proteins | sample PL_2010_150m_FD_113537 | JGI IMG/M metagenome (GOLD analysis project Ga0163199, IMG submission 113537) | Freshwater microbial communities from Powell Lake, British Columbia, Canada to study Microbial Dark Matter (Phase II) - PL_2010_150m | ecosystem: Environmental > Aquatic > Freshwater > Lake ...
GGGAGAAGGTTCCAATCAACAACTCAACTTCGCCATCGCCGGCACCGCGAACAATCCCGCAAGCGTCGGCCCATTCACCGGCGACTTCAGCGACCCGCCGACGCAAAGCGAAATGCGCGCCTTCCGCGACTGGGCCAACAGTTTCTTCGCCGCGACCGCGAGGCAATGATCCGATGAATGAGCTTGCCCCAAAAGCTTTCGGGGTTGATTCAGGCGGTGAAGAGATGACACTTAGCGAATGAAGAAGAAAGCCAAGATTGAAAGATTAGAGGTCTGCGCTATTGAAACGGCCATAGATCGCACAAAACCAGGGCCGCCACCCGAAAGAGAAACGCGCGAACAAACTCGACTGAGACTACTCATCAAGGGTGAAGCTTCTGATGACGATGTTGATGCCGTGGTTGATGCCGAGATTAAACGAAGACATGAATGGGATAAGGAATGGTGCCAGGAACTTCGGGAAAGAAGAAAACGATTGGTCGCGCTGAGGAGAGAATCCCAAAAGAACCCGGTGCATCTGAACTCCGTCCAGCTAGAAGATCTACTCGACAGTGAGAAGGTTGAGAATTGTAAGCGGCTTCGACGCGACGTTTATCTTTTCCGAAACATCCTTTACAGCGTCGAAGGCCCATATTCTGAACCGGAATTCAAAATCCTCATTCGCGAGGAAGCAGACCGAGAGAGTGCATACTTCCAGCGAGCCTGTGGCCGGCATCAAGAGTGTGCCTCGGAGCCTCTACCACTGCGGAGAGAACGGATTCCCGAACGCGTGAGGGTCGCCGTTTGGCGGCGGGACCAAGGTCGGTGCGCTCGATGTGGAAGACGGGAGAAATTGGAATACGACCACATCATCCCAGTTGCAGAAGGCGGTGGTAGCACCGCAAGGAACATCGAGCTTCTTTGTGAGCGATGTAACCGCAGCAAGGGTCGCAAGATTACTTAAACGGTTGTGCAGGATTACGCCAGCTTCCTCGCAATCTCCTCGTCCAAAATTTCGCGGACGGTGAGCGGGATGATGATGCGGTGCTCCTCGCGGAAGAAACGGTCTATCTCGTGCAGCGCATCGCTGGAGTAGTCGAAGGAGACGAAGAAACCTTTCTCGCACTTCGCGCGCCGCATCGCCGTCTCGAACGAGTCAATGTCCGGCCGGCCGGTCTTGTCCTTTTGCTTCACCTGCATCGCATAGAAGCGCTCTTCCAATGCCAGCTCATCCGCCCCGGCTTCGCGGACGTTGTCCAGCGCCGTGACCGGGAAGATGCGCCCATCAATGCCCTTGTCGCCGACCTGCGCCTTATTCTTTCGGCCGCCAAGCGCGATGACCGCCCAGTTCTCGAACTCGAACGGCGGAATGGCGCGCAGCTTCTCCTCCGTCCACGGCAGGTCGCGGACGATGAAGCCGCGCCCGATGGCCCAAAGCTCCTCATCCTCCGGCATCCCGCAAACTCGTTTATCTTTCAACCGCTTCGCCATCACGCGGCAGGCTGTCGGCGAGATGTCTATGCCGATCCATTGCCGCTTCGACTTCTGCGCCGCCACCAGCGCCGTGCCGCATCCGCAGAACGCATCGAGCACGATGTCGTTTTCGTTGCTGCTGACTTCAAGAATGCGTTCGAGAAGTTTGAGCGGCTTCTGTGTTGGATAACCAAGTCTCTCACCACCGCTGCTGATGCCGCGCAGCATGTCTATGTCATCCCACCAACTGCTAAGCGAGACGCCCTTGCTCTCATCGAGGTAACGCTTCTGGTAAACCATTCCGGTCTTGCTGTAAGTAAGCCGGCCCTCGCGCTCCAACCGCTCCATGTTCTCTTTGCTGTAGCGCCAGGCGCGTGTGACGCCCTTCCACTCATAAACCGGGCAGCCTTTCGCCGCGCCGCCGGGGCCTGTGACATCGGCCTTGTTGTAGCGTCGGCCCGTGCCTTCCTCGACGTGCTTATACCATGAGTCAATTGTGGATTGCGGGAGCGGATTGAACTTCGGGTTGAAGGTGTAGTCTTGGCTGCCTGCGTAGTAGAAGATGCTGTCATGCACCCGGCCGAAGTGTTTTGCGCCCTGTCCAACGTCGCTTTTCGCATCGCTACGCTTCCACACGATCTCGTTGATGAAATTATTCTCGCCGAAGATTTGGTCGAGCATGACCTTGACGTAGTGGGAGGCGTGCCAGTCGCAGTGGTAGTAGAAGGAGCCGGTTTTCTTGAGGACGCGGCCCAGCTCGACGCAGCGGGGGCGCATGTATTCGATGTAGGCCTTGGTGGACTCGTGGCGGTCCTCGAAGGCGCGTTTCTCCTTGGTCTCGCCCCAGAAAACCTCGTAGTTGCGGTTGGAGTTGAAGGGCGGGTCAATGTAGATGAGGTCCACGCAGGCGTCGGGGAGCTTGCGGAGTTGTTCGAGGTTGTCGCCGCAGTAGATGACGCGGGTGTCCAGAAGCGATGACGGGCGGGCTGTAGGCCGCGTGCCCTCACGCGGCGCCGGGGTCTTGGCGGCGGCGGACGCCGGGTCGGATTTCGTCGGGTCGGGGACCCGGCCTACAACGGCCGGCGAAGCGGCGGCGGGTGTTGGAACGGCCTCGGATTTCTTGCGTGCCATGTCGCGCAGTGTAGCAAACCCTGCGAAAGGGTCAACGGTGCTGCGGCGCGCGAGCGCGACGTTACCGAATCACACTTACGCCTTGGCCGCGCCGTTGCCCTCGGTCGGCTCATCCTTGCCGCGCTGCTCGGCGATGGCCTGCTCGCGGCGGTGCCAGAAGAGAACGATGGGGCTGGCGATGAAGATGGAGCTGTAGGTGCCGGTGATGATGCCGACCATGAAGCAGAATGCGAAATCCTGAATGACGCCCGTGCCGAACCAGTAGAGCGCAAACGTGGCGACGAACGTGGTCGTCGAGGTCAGCAACGTTCGCGAGAGCGTTTCGTTGATGGCCTTGTTCATCAGGCTCTTGTAGGAATGCTGGCCCAAGCCTCCGAGCTTGAGTTCCTCACGGATGCGGTCGTAAACGACGATGGTGTCGTTGATGGAGTAGCCGATGATCGTCAGGACCGCCGCGACGATCGGGGCGGAAAGGTCGCGCCCGCTCAGGCAATACCAACCGATGGTCATCAGCACGTCATGCACGGTCGCCACGACGCCACCGACGCCGAAGGAAAACTCAAACCGGAACATGACATAGACCAGAATCATCATCAGGCCCCAGAAGATGGACCAGCCGGCGCCCTTGAGAATTTCCAAGCCGACGGTCGGGCCAACGCGCTCGATGCCGACACGCGTAAACTGCGCCTCCGGGAATTTCTTCTGGAGCGTCGTCTGGACCTTTTCGCCTTCGTTATAGCCGACTTTGATTTCGAGAAACTCTTTTCCAGTGGCAACGCTCTTCTGATACTGGATGACGCTCTCGCGCAAGCCGGCGCCAGTGATGGCATGGTCAAGTTTGTCCACATCCACGCGCTGGGCGAACGACATGGTCAGCGAGTCGCCGCCGGCAAAATCCACGCCATAGACATCGCCGTTGAGGTGGAGGCCGCCGCGATGCACGAAACTGACCAAGCCCGCGATGATAAGCAACCAGGAGAGGCCAAACGCCCACGGGGCTTTACCCATGAAATCAATGTGGGTTTCGCGGACCCAACGCATCATGCCGATCTTATTCAGCCAGCCGCGCTCCAGCAGTCCGTCGAAAGCGAGCCGCGTGACGACGACAGCGGTGAAGATGTTCGCCGCGATGCCGATGGTCAGCGTCAGGCCAAAACCTTTGACCGAACCTGTGCCCAGCATGATGAGGATGATGGCGGAGAGAATGGTGGTGAGGTTCGAGTCAATGATCGTCGTGAGCGCCTTCGAGAAGCCGGCGTCAATGACGGCCCTCATGCTTTTTCCGGTGCGGAGTTCCTCGCGGATGCGCTCGTAGATAAGCACGTTGGCGTCCACGGCCATGCCGATGGTCAGGACGATGCCGGCGATACCCGGCATGGTGAGCGTGGAGCCGAGGGTGCCCATCACACCCATCAGGACGAGGATGTTCAACGCAAGGGCAATGTTGGCGATGACACCGGCGCGCCAATAATACACCACCATGAAGATCACCACTCCCACCGAGCCAATCAGCGACGCACGCACGCCGCTCTCGATGTTGTTGCTGCCCAACGAGGGATCCACGCCGCGCTCTTCAAGGATTTTCGCGGGCGCTTCGAGCGGATTCTCCAGGATGTTCGCGAGGTTCATCGCCTCTTTGTAGTCGAACTGGCCGGTGATGACGCCGTTGCCCATGATCTTGGACTGGATGACCGGCGCGCTCTTGACCTCGCCGTCGAGCACGATGGCCAGCCGGCGGCCAATGTTCTCACCGGTGACCTGGCCGAAAATCTTCGCGCCCTCGCTGTCGAACTGGAACCCGATCTCCGGCGCGCCGGTGTAAGCATCGCCATGGACGCTGGCGCGCGTGAGATAGCGACCGGTGAGCGGCTTTGCGGGCGGACCGGCGGGACGCTTGGTGACGAGCAGTTTCTCGGTATGGAGCTGGCCGTCGCGCGTCTCGCTAAGTTCCTTCAACTCGTAGCCGGGCGGGATTTCGCCGCGGGTGATGAGTTCCTCCATGTTGGGATCGCTCTGGTTCTCCGGTTGATACACCATCTTGAACTCCAGATAGGCGGTCTTCTGAATGATGCTGCGCGCCGATTCCTTGTCGGCTTCGGTCAAGCCGGGCAACTGGATGAGAATACGCGTCTCGCCGACGGGCTGGATGACCGGCTCGGCAACGCCGAACTTGTCCACGCGCCTGCGGAAGGTCTCGATGGCTTGCGACACCGCTTCCTCGCGGCGGTATTTGTCAAGTTTGGAGACTTCCAACTCCACGAGGAACGATGTGCCGCCTTTCAGGTCAAGGCCAAGACGGAGTTTTCCGGCGTTGAGTTTTTGCACGCGCGCCAGAATGTCGAGGTTGGGCGTCTTAGAATCCTTCTTGGCGAAACGCGGGAAGTATTTCGTCAGGTCAGTTTTCTGCTCCTCGACCTGGGACCGTAGGTTCGCGTAAGCGCGCTCCGGCTGGGCGGCCTGTGCTTTGCGGACGGCCTCCATGAGCTTAGTGAATGCCTCGTCCTTTTGCGTGGCGGTTTTATCGAAGGTGGCGATGAGGTTCTGATCCGTGGGCGGCCAAAGCGCGTAGAGCGACGCGGCCACAATGACCAGGATGAGAATGATGCGTTTGATAATGCTTTGTTGCATGGCGATCAGTTCTTCGTAGCGGACTGGTCGTCCTCGTTGGTTCGCTGCGTGACGGTTTGGATGGCCGAACGCAGCATCTCGACCTTCACGTTGTCGGCAATGCGGACGACAACGGTTTTCTCCTTGACGTTGGTGACCGTGCCGAGAATGCCGCCGGTGGTGACGATCTTGTCGCCGCTGCGGAGCGATTCGAGCATCTTCTGGGTGTCCTTCTGCTTCTTCTGCTGCGGCCGGATGAGCATGAAGTAGAAGACCACGAAGATCAGCACCGGGAACAGCATCGTGTTCAAGGCTTTCGCCCACTCCGGCGCATTATCGCCGATGGGCGCACCCATCGCCAAAATTGGAGCTATGCTAGTCATCATCACGTTTCTTTTCCTTCAGAATTGTTCACTCGATAATTCGCCACAAGTTCGCGGCGGAAACTCTCAAACGACCCGGCCGCAATCGCGATCCGCACGTCGCGCATCAGTTGCAGATAGACGTGCAGGTTGTGCCACGTCAGCAGCCGCAAACCGAGAATCTCTCCGGCGTTGAACAGGTGCCGCACATACGACCGCGAATAATGCCGGCAACAATAACACGCGCAACCTTCCTCGACCGGCCGCGGATCGTCCTTCCACGCCGCCACGCGCACACTCTGTGTGCCGCGCCGCGTGAACGCCGTGCCGTTGCGCCCAACCCGCGTCGGCAGCGCGCAATCGAACATATCCACGCCGCGCGCGACCAGTTCCACGATTTGTCGCGGCGTTCCGAGGCCCATCACATAACGCGGCTGGTTCTCCGGCAACAGCGGCGCGGTCACTTCGGCGATGCGGAACAATTCCTCGTCCGGCTCGCCGACACTCAGGCCGCCGATGGCGTAGCCGTCAAAACCGGTCGCCACCAACTGCTCCGCGCAATGCCGCCGCAGGTCCTCGAAAACACTGCCCTGCACAATGCCAAAGAGCTTGCCGGCAAAGCCGATTTCCGCGGCTTCCCGCCGGCAACGAGCCGCCCACGCTAGAGAACGCTCCACGGCTTTGCAAGCGGTTTCTCGGTCGCAGGGATAATGCGGGCACTCGTCCAAAACCATCGCAATATCCGGGCCGAGCGCGTGCTGGATTTTCATCACCTCCCGCGGTCCGAGGAAGCACGCCGCGCCGTCAATGTGGCTCTGGAAATGCACCCCGTCGTCCGTGAGCTTGCGCAGCTTCGCCAGCGAGAACACCTGAAACCCGCCGCTGTCCGTCAGTATCGGCCCATCCCAGCCCATGAACCGGTGCAGCCCGCCCGCTGCGCGGATGATCTCGACGCCCGGCCGCAAATTCAGGTGGTAGGTGTTCGACAAAATGATCTGCGCGCCCAGCTCCCGCATTTCGTGCGGCGTCATACACTTCACCGTCCCCTGCGTGCCGACCGCCATGAAGCAAGGCGTCTCCACGACGCCGTGAGCAAGCGTCAGCCGCCCGATGCGCGCGGCCGAAGCAGTGTCGGTTTGAAGAAGTTCAAACATTTATGAATCCGCTGAAAGCCAAGAGCGCGAGACGCTACCACGAGTCGGTTTTTCTTGTCGAGCATGGCGGACCCGCCCAATCCAGCCGCTCAACTTGACAGCACCCCGGCGCAGTCTATACTTCGCCAAAAGAAAGCCCGCTGGCCAGCCGGCGGGCGCCTATTGATATATGGCATCCGAGGACTCCTCTCTACACGACGAACCGCCATCCGGCGAGTTATCGCTCAAGGATTTTGCCTCGCCCGGCAAAGGCCACTGGCGCGATGTCAGCGACCGCGACTGGAATGATTACCGTTGGCAGCTCCAACACCGGCTGACCAACCTGAACCAGATCAGCGCGCTGCTGCGACTCACGCCCGAAGAGGAAGCCGGCTTCAAGCTCTCCGGCCACAAGCTCGCCACGGCCATCACACCTTACTTCTTCAACCTCGTCGAAGCCGACGATCCCGGCGGGCCGATCCGTCGCCAAGTCATCCCGCGCATCGAGGAAACACATACCGCGCGATGGGAGATGACCGACCCGTGCGGCGAGGACAGCCACTCACCCGTGCCCGGCCTCGTCCATCGTTATCCCGACCGCGTGCTGCTGCTCGTCACGGACCGTTGCGCCGCCTACTGCCGCTACTGCACGCGGTCACGGCTTGTCAGCGGCGCCAGCGACTACGATTTTCACCCCAAGATCGAACAGGCGCTCGCCTACATTCGCGAGCACACGGAAGTGCGCGACGTGCTTGTCAGCGGCGGCGACCCGTTGCTGCTCAGCGACGAGAAGCTCGACTGGCTCCTTGGCCGGCTTCGCGCCATCCGCCATGTGGAGCTTGTGCGCATCGGTTCGCGCATCCCGATTTTCCTGCCGCAACGCATCACGCCGGAACTCTGCGCCATCCTCCGCAAACATCACCCGCTCTGGATGAGCATCCACACCAATCACCCCCGCGAATGCACGCTAGAAATGAAGGCCGCCTGCGAGCGCCTCTCGGACGCCGGCATCCCGCTTGGCAACCAGAGCGTCCTGCTCCGCGGCGTCAACGACGATCCCGTCACCATGAAGGCGCTCCTCCAGAAGCTGCTCACGATGCGCGTGCGCCCCTACTACATCTACCAGTGCGACCTCATCACCGGCTCGGCGCACCTGCGCAGCAGCGTCGGCCGCGGGCTGAAGATCATGGAATCGTTGCGCGGCCACACCACCGGCTACGCGGTGCCGCAATACGTCATTGACGCGCCCGGCGGCGGCGGCAAAGTGCCCGTCAGCCCCGAATACGTCGTCTATCGCGACGAGGAGCGCGTCATCTTCCGCAACTACGAGGGCAAGGTTTTCGAGTATCCCGAAACCTTGCCCGACGCCGCCCCGCAGATCACCAAGCCGCGCCAAGTCGAAACGGCGTAGCGCAGCGGTTGGGCGGCGCGTTTCTTTGTGTTCTTTCCGTTCTTTCGCGGCTAACCTGTCCTCAACCAAACGCAGTAAGGATCAAAGTCCATGTTTACAATACAATTGAATCGCGGCGCCAACCATCGTGTCCTCTCCGGCCATTGCTGGGTTTATGAGAGCGAACTCCCCAAGGACTCCCCCGTGCCGCCTGACGGTTCCATCGTCAAACTCCTCGACGACCGCGGCCGGTTCCTCGGCCTCGGCCTCTACAACGGCAAATCCCAGATTCGCGTCCGGCTCATCTCGCGCCACAACGACGAGATCAACACCGGCTTCTTCCACTACCGGCTCCGCGCCGCGTGGGAACACCGCCAGCGTTACGCCCCCAGCACCGACTGCTGCCGCGTCGTCGCCAGCGAAGCCGACTCCCTGCCCGGCCTCATCGTGGACAAATACGGCGACCACCTCGTCCTCCAGACCCTCACGCTCGGCTTGGACAACCGCAAAGCCGAACTCGTCAAGATCCTCATCGAACTGCTCAAACCCGCCGCCATCATCGAGCGCAACGACGCGCCCGTCCGCCGTTACGAGGGACTCGAACCCGTGCGCGGCATCCTCCACGGCCAGACCGACGGCCGCGTCAACGTCCAGGTCGGCGGCCTGAAGTTCTCCCTCAACCTTCTCGAAGGCCACAAGACTGGCTTCTACCTCGACCAGCAGGTCAACTACGCCCGCGTCGCCGCCCTTGCCGCCGGCAAGAAAGTCCTCGACGCGTTCAGCTACATGGGCGCGTTCTCACTCTTCTGCGCGCGCGCCGGCGCGGCCAGCGTCACCGCCGTCGAGATTGACGCCGACAACGTCGCCGCCGCCCAGGCCAACGCCAAGGCCAACGGCCTCGCCGACCGCATCGAATTCCGCACGCAAAACGCCTTCGACTTCCTCTCCGCCGCCCAGAAGGCCGGCGAAACCTACGACCTCATCATCCTCGACCCGCCGTCGTTCACCCGCACCCGCGCCAACGTCCCCGAAGCTGCGCGCGGCTACAAAGAAATCCACCTCCGCGCCCTGCGCATGTTGGCCGCGCCCGACGACCGCACTGGGAGCGCGGGCATCCTGCCCGCCACGGCCGACGCCGCAGCGCGCAACAGTAATGCGGACACTCCTGTCCGCTCCGTTGCACCATCGAAGAACAGCGCAGACAAGAGTGTCTGCGTTACAGGCGATGCAACCTCCACAACAGCGGGCAAGATGCCCGCGCTCCCAAGAGGCGGCATGCTCGCCACCTTCTGCTGCTCCCACCACGTCCCGCGCGAGATGTTCGAGCAGATCATCGCCGAAGCCTCCGCCGACGCGCACCGTCCCGTCCGGCTGCTGGAGCGTCTGAGCCAATCCCCCGACCATCCCATCCTCCCCGCCGTGCCGGAGACCGAGTATCTCAAAGGTGCGATTTTGCAGGTGATATGAGGTTCGGGAAACGTGCGGTAGCTGACGAAGTAAAGCTCGCGCTGATCGTCCGGCCACGACCGGGTCGTGAAATAGAAATGACGATGCATCGGCTCCGCCGCCGTGATCTGCCAGTGGGGCGCGCCGGTCTTCTCGTCACGCAGCTCGCGCCGTTCGGAGGGAACCCGCTGCCCCGCCGCAGCCGAGATGCTTCTCGCCATCAGCAAGCCGGCGCTGGCCAGCGCGCCGTTCTTCAGGAACATGCGTCGAGAGGAGGGTCGAATCATTCGCGGCTTCAATGAGCTGGCGCGGTCAGAATCCATAGGCTGGTTGCGGACGATGCGCGTTCCTTTCGCCCAGCGCGAGCAAAATCAACCGCCGCCGAAACACGTCAAGGTGGGGCGAGACTCCGTCGAGCCGCTGCGCCGAGTGGCGGGCTTCTCCAGCCGCGCGTTGCCGGTGGATCGCGACCTCCGGGCGCGATTTCGTCCCATCAACGCAGCATCGCGCCCGGAGGTCGCGATCCACCTATACATTCACGCCGCGCTCCGCAATCACCTCATCATTCGCCACTGAGTGGTGGACAGTTCAAGCGGAGGCTCGACAGAGTCTCGCCCCACCATTCTCCGCGCCCTCTGCGCCTCTGCGTTTAGCCTCAGCCTTCTCCATCAAAACTCCCGATGTTCCGATGTTTTCAGCTTGTGTTTTGGACTTCGTCCGCCAAACTCATGCTCAGCATGAAGAGCATGGGGACAGTTAAAAATCGCTTCGATTGGGAAACCAAGGCTGAGCCTTCTTCAACCAAGCACACGAACTTTCCACGCTACCCCGGCTCCTCCAGCAATCCCGACTACAACGCCGAGGGCCTGCCGCCCGGCAAGACCGTCGAAGTTCAAGTCGTCGCCGCCAACGCCAACGGCGACCAAGGCCCCGCCGGCGACGCCGCGCAGGTGGTCGTGACATGAGCAAGAATGACGTTGTAGGCCACGTCCCCGACGTGGCGATGATGATGGATGACTCCGCCACGTCGGGGACGTGGCCTACAACAACCTTGCCGCCATCAACCCAAGCCGTATAATCCACAGCGCAAACTTATGGAGGAAATCATAAACCGAGCCAGCCTCTCCACCTCCGCGCCGCGCCCATCGGCGGGCCGCGGCGAGCGGCCGTTTGGCGTGAGCCAGCTCGCGGTGCTGGCGGCTTGCGCGCTCCTTCTGGCCGCCTCCACCGGCCAGGCGCTGGCCAGCACCTACGGCGATCCGTTGAGCACAGGAAATCTGCCCTCCAGCTCTGCGGTTCTTAATTCCTTTGCGAGAGATGCAACACACGGAAACTATACCGGAGCAGATGGCACTACCGACAGCGCGATCTGGGCCGTTTCTACGGATCTAGGTTACATCGTCAGATATAACGGGGATAATACGACGCCGGTGGATTTTACTCCAACAGGACTGAATTTGACCGGCCTCGCCAAGATGGGCGGGGAGAATTATATGCTGACGGCTGGATTAAATCTTTATAAGGGTTATACAGATGGAACAGGATGGCATACAACACAAACTATTTCTCTTACGGCAGTAGGCATTCCTTCAAACGCAACCGATGTCGCCGTCAACCTGAACCACATCTTTGTCACGACCCAAAGCAGCGGCGTCTATCGCCTCGACATGAACGGCCAGAATGCCACGCAAATAGATGCAGGACTTTTCCAGTCGGTGGATGTCCTGACTTTTGTGCCGGGGGCGTTTGATAACGCGGTAATTCAGTATGATGGGGATCAGTTCGTACCCATCAGCGAACAGGGAGAGCCGTTTGGTGTCCTCAGAACCGTTCACTTGGGGAATGCCTCCACGCCAAGAGGCATTGCCTACTACAGAGGCAGCGATGGCAACCATTTTGCGGTGGTGGGGAAGAGTTATGTGGATCTCCACGCTGCCGACAGTCTGGGAAACGTCCTTCCCAATGTGCAACTTGAAGCCACACCCGAACCCTCCACGTCTGCACTGATGGCGCTGGGGCTGGCCGCGCTCGCGCTGCGGCGGCGGAAAAGGTAGGGACGCCGCGCCGCGGCGTCCGAAAACTTCATCATCAAACGGACGACGCGGCGCGCCGTCCCTACCACACATCTCAGCTTCCTCCGCGCACCTCTGCGTTCAATTTCCACTCCCGACCTCACCGACACAAAAGGCGCAAGAGATCGGCTGGCTCAGATCAATTCGGCAGCAGGATGGCTGACGCGTCAACGATTCTTGCCGTAGGTAGCAGGCGATTCGGCAACCAGAGCGGCGGACGGGGTGGCGACGACTTCGTTGTAGAGTGTTTCGGGCGCGATGTCCAAGTCCTCACCCCAGCAGATGACGCCGAAGTCGGGGTTGATGCAAAAATTCTTGAATGCCTCGATTTTGAGCAATCGCTTGAAGACTGGCGCGCGGCGGAGGTGTTTCTCCAAATCCACCACGCCCGATTTGCCGTCCTCAAAGCGGACGTGCAGCCGGTAGCCGTCGAGGTGTTCAGCCGATACAACAGACCAATACATACCTGGGTCCTTTCCTTATGCCAACGGTGCAATCTTGCTCATGGGCCGGCCCGTTTCAATCGCTTGCCAGTTTTTCAACAGTTCTTTGCGGTGCATGGCAGCCCATTCGATCACCAGTCCAAGCGTGCGCGGCGGCAGGGCGCCTTCGGACAGCACGAGTTCGTTGATTTGAATTACGGCCTCATGCGAGCCATAACGGACATGAAAGTGAGGCGGCCGGTGTTCGTCATAGAACATGCCAATCACAATCCCGTAAAATCTGCTGATCTCTGGCATCGCTTTCAGTGAATGGTTTGGACGCCGACGGGTGATTTGCAAGCCATTTCATCATCGTCATCGGGTCGCTCTATGACACTGGACGCTGCGGCACCGACACAAAAGGCGCAAGAGATCGGAGCTCCCTGCGCCTTGTTGTGACAGCAGTCTGGTTACGCCAGGCCGAATTCCTTCTTGTTCGCCTCGCAGGAGGCGAGCACGGGCTTGTCGGAAAGCTCCGCCTTGAGCAACGCCTGTTCGTCCGCGCCTGCGGTCAACGGCAGCGCAATCTGTCCACCTTCCGCCGCGGAACGTTGCAGGGCAAACATGACCTCGGTGCCGAGCGCGGCATGGGCGAGATTGCACGGATGGAGCTTCGTGCCGTCGAGCCAGTCGGCCATGTCCTGGATGTAAGGCGGCATGTCGGCATCGTAGTTCATCACGCCGTCGCCACTCTGGCAGCCGCCGCTCTTGGTGACAGCGCGCCAGCCGCCGTTGGTCAGCACTTCCGCGAAACCTTCGGTGCCTTGCGCGCCGATGCGGTTCTTGCCCCACCACTTGGCGACTTCAGGCTGGTCGGGTGCGCCCGCGCCGCATTCGTAGATGCCGCGCACGCCGTTGGCGAACTGCACGAAGCCGGCAATGTAGTCGGGCGAAGGATGGTTGTCGGCGAACTTGGACTTGCCGGCCGCCTGCGCCATGGCCCACGCGCCGGGCGCGTAGTCGTTGAACCACATCGAGTAGTCAATCATGTGGCTCAGCATGTGGGTCATCCAGCCGGTGGCCGTGCCATAGACGGTGTGGACGCGGCCCAGAGCGCCGCTGGCAACAATCTCCCTCACCTTCTGGTAATGCTTGCCGTAGCGGTGCTGGTGGCTGACGACGGCCTTGGTGCCGGTGGCGTCGAGCAGCTTCTTCATCTCCAGCATCTCGGCGCTGGTGAGCGAGACCGGTTTTTCGAACGCGATGAGCTTTGCGCCGCCCGCGACGCCGGCCTTGATGAACGGCATGCGCAGGTGCGGCATCGTGCAGAAGCAGAACACGTCCGGCTTCAGTTCGGCGGCGAGAGCGGCGGCGTCCTTGCTGCTCTTGGGATTGCCGAGCTTGGCCGCGGCGGCGTCGAGGCGCGCCTGGTCAATGTCGCAGATGCCGACGACCTGGAAATGCGGGTTGGCGTTGAACGCGGCGGCGTGATGCATGCCGCGCTTGCCCATGCCGACGACGATGACGGAGAACTTTTTCATTGGAGTGCTGGAGTGTTGGAGTAATGGAGTATTGGGTTCAGGAACGGAGTGTCGGAGTCAGGAGTATTGAAGTGGTGAGCCTCATCCGACAACTCATTACTCCAATACTCCACCACTCCATTACTCCAATCGTGATCTTACTTCTGCGCCTTGTCCCACTCGAGGACCTTGGCGATGACGTAGTCCACCTCGGCCTCGGTCAGTTCCGGGAACATCGGCAGGCTGACGCAGGTCGCGGCGTTGTGCTCAGCGTTGGCCACCGAGCCGACGATGCGCGCGCCCTTGCCCCACGGATAACCATCCTGCTTGTGGATGGCGATCGAGTAGTGGGTCTTGGCGTCAATGCCGTTGTCCACGAGGAACTGCACCATCGCGTCGCGCTGTTCGGCCTTCTTCGTCTCGATGGCGTAGAGGTGGAACACGTGGCGATAGCCCGGCACTTCATAGGGCAGCGTGAAGTTCTTCGCGCCCTTGAGTCCCGCGGTGTAACGCGCGGCCCACTTGCGGCGGAGGTCGGACCATGCGGTGATGTGCTTGAGCTTGGCGCTGAGCACGCCGGCGTGCAGGTCGTCAAGCCGGCTGTTGAAGCCGAAGCTGTGGACGTTGCGCTTGTTGGAGCCGTGGTTGCGCAGCTTGCGAACCGTCGCGTCAATGTCGGCGTTGTTGGTCACCAGCGCGCCGCTGTCGCCGAACGTGCCGAGGTTCTTCTGGATGATGAAGCTCGTCGTGGCCGCGTCGCTCAGTTCGCCGATGCGGAAGCTGCCGCCGTTCGCGTCAATGGCCTGCGCGTTGTCCTCGATGAGCTTGAGGCCATGCTTGTCGGCGATCTTCTTGATGGCCGGCATGTCGGCGCACTGGCCGTAGAGGTGGACCGGGATGATCCCCTTGGTCTTGGGCGTGATGGCCGCCTCGATCTTGGCCGGGTCAATGCACTTGGTCTTCGGGCAGCAATCCACGAACACCGCGGTCGCGCCGGCGATCCAGATCGCCTCGGCGGTGGCGAAGAACGTGTTCGGGTGCGTGATGACCTCGTCGCCGGGTCCGATGCCGAGCGCCATCAGGGCGAGCCAGATCGCATCGGTGCCGTTGGCGAGGCCGATGGCGAACTTGGTGCCGCTGTATTTGGCGAACTCCGCCTCGAACTGCTTGAGCATCGGGCCTTGGACATATTCGCCGCTCATCAGCACCCGCTGGATGTTGGCGTCAATCTCCGCCTTGATGCTCTGATATTGCTTCACGTGACCGTAGAACGGAACCTTCATCTTCTCTCTGTCTCCTTATGTTTGTTTGTTCGGATGTGACTTATGTAAATAGCGGTTTCAGCTCGTCCTTACAAGAAATCAGCTTGCCGCCGTCGAAAATCTTTTCCAGTTTGCCGCCGGACCATCGCTGCAAGCGATAGAGCGTCGCAAACGTGTAGTCCGGCGCCTGACCGCCCTGGCCGCCGACGATCTCCGCGCCACGCCGCACGTTGTCCTGCATCCATGCCGGCTGGCCGAGGTGGTAAGGATTGCGCTGCACCTCGCCGACGTGGAACGACGTCGCCGCGACCATGTCAGCCACGTCGCGCGCGCTGGACTCCACCATCAGGTTCGGCGTCGTCATCGCCGCCCAGAATTCCGTTTCCACGACGAGGCAGGAAAACGCCGGGCCGAGTTTCGCCATCGCCTCGGTCACCAGCAGGCTGGTGCCGATGTGCGTGCCGTTCCAATCCTGCGCGTGCGGCATGAAGACAACGCGCGGTTGCTGGGCGGTGAGAATGCCCGCGATGACGTCCACCGCGGCGGCCCAGTTGGCCGGGTCCTGCTCGCGGCCTTTCGGACTGATCTTTTCGAGGCCGTTCTCGCGCGTCATGAGCAACCCGAAGCCGAGGAAGTCGCAAGCGTTGCGAAGCTCGGCAAGCCGCGCCGCCTGACGCTCCTTGTTGCTGCCTTGCGTGACGGCGACGTTGATGACGTTCATCCGCGCCTCGCGCAAGAGCCGCAACGCCAGCGCGCCGATGATGCACTCGTCATCCGGATGCGGCGCGAAGATCAACACCTTCGGCGCCTTTGCCCGCAGTTTCGGCCGGCGCGCGGGCGGCAGACCGCCCAGCGGACACGCCGCGCCTTTCTTCAGCAGTCGCACGTAACCGGACACCAATGCTCGATAGGGATTTTTCATCTTCGTCTCCCGCTAACGCTTCGGAACCCACGGCAGACTCGCCGCGGCGATGGCCTGCCCGTGCCGCTTGTCGCGCTCGTCCGGCACCCGCAGCAGGATCTTCTCGGCCAGTTCCGGAAACTCCGCCTTGAGCACCTTGCTCGTGTGGTTGAGCAGAATCTCGCCGCCCGCGCCCGACGTGACACGGCCGAGCACCAGCACGTTCTTGATCGTGTAGAAATCCGCGTAGTGCGCGATGGCGTAGCCGAAACAGGTGCCGATGGTCTGGTAAATCTTTTCCGCGCGGTAGTCGCCCTTCTCCATCAGCGCCTGCACATGCTTGAGCTTCTCCGGCAACGGCAGCGCCGGGTCCACCTCGATGCCCGCGACACCGAGCAGCCGCCCGACGGCCTGCTGCGAGAAATACTGCACACCGCAGCCGCGGTCGCCGGACCATTCGTCGGCGGGCGCGTTCGGCGCGTAGTCCACCGGCGCGAACGCCAGCTCGTTCAGCCACGACGTGATGTTGCCGTCGGGCGTGACGTAGCCCGCGGCGAGACTCGACCCCATCGCGATGCCGAGCACGGCGTTGTCATTCATGGACATCGAGCCGGCCAACGCCGTTACCTCGCCGTCGTTCACCACCTCAAACGGAATGTCGCGCCACGCCTTCCTCATCTCCAGGAACAAATCCTTCACGCGGCTGTCGAACAACTCCCGCGGCACGCCCCGGAACAGCGACGCCACCTTCACGCGGTTGTTCACATACACGCCCGCCGAGCTGCCGCCGATGGCGTCCACGCGCGGCAAATGCGCCGCCGCGCTCTTGAGCGACTCCATGATCTGGTCGAAATGCCACTGCGGGTCCTTCTGCGGCACCGGGTTCCACACCGTCTCCTCGCTGAACACCACCTTGCCGTCCACCACCGCCGCCACCTTCCGGTCGCTCGCGCCGAGATCGAAGCCGATGCGGCAGCCTTCCAGATGCCGGCCCAGCGGCTTCGTCGCCTCGCGCGGCGAGGGCACCTTGCCGCGCTCGACCGTGACCACCTCGAACGGTCGCTCATACACCCGGTCGCCCATCAAGTCCGCGTCGAACCGCCCCGTCGCCTGCTCGCGATAATGCCCCTGGAGCTGCTCGCCGAACGCGCGCGGCCCGTCGAACCAAACCCGGAACCCGCCGCGCGACCAGAGCGCAAACTTCACCAGCCGCTCCAGATACGTGGCGTTGGCCGCCACCTCCGGATGGCCTTCAGGGAAAATGGCGGTGGGAAAATGAAACACGGAGCCGTCCGCCTGCTCCAACGCAACCGTCACCGCCAGCTCATTGCCCGACACGCGCACCCGCTGCCGGAATGCGCGATTAGCCAGCACCGCCGGCCGGAAAAAGGGATCCAGCACCGGTGTCAGCTTCGGTGCCACCAGAGGCAAACCATGATTCTCATTCATGCTCACGTCCTCGCTTCGCACTTCGCTGCTCCTCGCAGCCAAACAATCGCAAACTCGAAGCCGGCCACGATAAATAATCGCGCCGCGATTGCAATGCTTTTTAGCGATGGGAGAATCAGCTCGCGAATCCCGCGCCTCGCCCGGTGATGAAAACAACGCTGGCAACTCGAATCTTCACCGCCACTAGGCTACACTGCCCCACCTGTGACGACTTCAATAAAACCAAACCATTCGCACCGGAAGGCCCGCCAGCATCTGCGGTCGGTTGACCCGATCATGGGACGGGTGATTGACGCCGTGGGCGAGGACGCCCGCCTGCGGATACGGGACGAGGCGCCTTTTCAATCGCTGGTGCGCGCGGTGATCAACCAGCAGTTGAGCGGCAAAGCCGCGGCGACCATTTTCGGCCGGTTCAAGGCGCTCTATCCGCAGTCCGGCTTCCCGTCGCCGGAGGATGTCCTGCGGACCCACTCGAACCGGCTCCGGTCGGCGGGCCTGTCGAGGCCGAAGGCTGCCTACATCAAGGACATTGCGCGGCAGGTGACGGCGGGCGTTGTGCCGATGCTGGCGGAATGCGACAGGCTGCAGGACGCGGAGATCATCAGCCGACTCACGCAGATCAAGGGCATCGGCCGCTGGACCGCCGAGATGTTCCTGATGTTCAACCTCGGCAGGCCGGACGTGTTGCCGGCGCACGATCTGGGCGTGCGGAGAGGGTTCCAGATGGCGTTCAAGAAGCGGAAGCTCCCGGAGCCTGAACAACTGGACCGTCACGGTGAAATATGGAAACCTTATCGCAGCACCGCGGCGTTGTATCTCTGGAGAATCGTGGATTTCCTGGAGGACGGCGGCGCGTGGTGAATCGGGATTGACCGTTTGGAAACCGTAAACATGTCCACTTGGCAACGAAAGCTGACAGCCCTCTGCGGGCTGCTGGGGCCGGTCATCCTGGTCACCGGCTGCGTCGTGACCGCGCTTCCGTATCTCGGAGAGAAGCGGGAAGCGTATTCCCTGCTGAACCATTTCATCAGCGAACTTGGGATTGTCGGCGTGTCGCAGCGAGCAGAGGTTTTCAACGGATGCCTGACCGTCAACGGCCTCATCATGGCTGTGTTCATGGCCGGCCTCGGACGGCATCTTCAGACGAGGCTGGCTCATGTAGCCACCGTCTCAGGAATCGCGTCGGGCATCCTGTGCAGTCTCGTCGGCCAGATACCCATGAACAATCTCGTGCCTCATCTCTGGGCGGCGTTTGCCTTCTTCTCCTGCGGACTGCTGACCGTCGGCTTGTTCAGCTTTGTGATTGGCCGCGACAAAGGAAACAAGCTGCCCTCGTGGCTGGTGGCTCCCGGCCTGATTGCCACAGCGAGCTTTGCGGCGTTCCTGGCTTACCCGTTGGTCACATGGCAAACGCCCCTTGAGATCGTCCGCATCAGCCGCACCGCGCGGCCTGACGTCTGGGCCGTCACCATCTTCGAATGGCTGGTGTTCATCACCGTGACGGCGTGGATCGTTCTGGTGTCTGTTTGTTTGTGGTCTCGCGGAAAGCGCGGGCAACAACGCTGAGGACCGCCGACGCTCAGGCTGGTTCCTGAAGCCGCGTGATGGCTTTGGCGCGGCCGGTGGCGTCGTCCACTTCGACGATGACGCCGTGCAACACCACGCGGTCCTGGGCGAGCTTGAACCGCTGCGGCATCTGGGTGACGAAGCGGCGAATGATCGGCTCAATCTCGCGGCCAAGGATGGATTCCTGCGCGCCCGTGAAACCGGCGTCGCTGAGGAAGGCGGTGCCACCGGGGAAAATCTGGTCGTCGGCGGTCTGGACGTGGGTGTGGGTGCCGATGACGGCGCTGACGCGGCCATCGAGGTAGCGTCCGAGCGCGGTCTTCTCGCTGGTGGCCTCGGCGTGGATGTCCACGAGGATGACGCGCGTCTGCTGGCGAAGCTGCGCGACGAGCGCGTCGGCGACGGTGAACGGGTTTTCCAGCGCGGCCATGAACGTGCGGCCTTGGAGATTGATGACGCCGATGGGAGGTTTGCCGCTGCGGTTCCAGACGATGGAGCCGCAACCCGCGACGCCCGCGGGATAGTTGGCCGGACGCAGGATGCGCGGTTCCTTCCCGATGTCGGCGACGAATTCCTTCTGGTCCCACACGTGGTCGCCGCTGGTGACGATGTCCACGCCGGCGTCAAACAGCTCGCGCGCCGTCGGCAATGTCAGCCCGTTGCCACCGGCGATGTTCTCGCCGTTGGCGATGACGTAGTCGAGCTTGTGGCGCTCGCACAGCAGCCGGCAAAGCCCCGCCACCGCCGCGCGGCCCGGCTCGCCCACGATGTCGCCGATGAAAAGAAGCTTCATGCTGGCGTAATGCGTAACGCGTAATGCGTAAGACCGCAATTACGTATTACGCATTACTCCTCACTTCGCATACTCCACCACCCGCATCTCCCGCATCACCGTCACCTTGATCTGACTGGGGTAACGCAGCTCGCGCTCGATCTTGCGGGCGATGTCGCGCGCCAACAGCACCGCCGTGTTGTCGTCCACCTTGGACGGCTCCACGATGACGCGGATTTCGCGCCCGGCCTGGATGGCGTAGCTGCGCTCGACGCCGGGGAACCCGTTGGCCAGCGCCTCCAGTTTGCCGAGCCGCTCCAGATAGACGGCGGCGGACTCGGAGCGCGCGCCGGGCCGCGAGGCGGAAATGGCGTCGCCCGCGCTGGCGAGGACGCCGTAGATGTTCGGCTCGGCCTCTTCGTGATGCGACGCAATCGCGGCGACGACCTCGGCCGGCTCATCATACTTGCGGAGAAACTCCGCGCCGACCATGGCGTGCGAACCCTCCGTCTCCGCGCTGATGGCTTTGCCGATGTCGTGCAGGAGACCGACGCGCTTGGCGAGCGTCACGTCCAGTTTCAATTCCGCCGCCATCGCGCCGACGAGTTGCGACACTTCCACGCCATGGTCGAGGACGTTCTGGGCATAGCTGTGGCGGTATTTCAGCCGGCCGAGCAGTTTGACGACTTCCGGATGAACGTTCTGGACGCCAGCCCGCACGCAAGCCTCCTCGCCCGCCTGGCGGACGGTCTCCTCCATGTCGGCCGCGGCTTTCTGCACAACCTCCTCGATGCGGCCCGGATTGATGCGACCGTCGGCCACCAGTTCCGTCAACGCCACGCGCGCGATCTCGCGCCGGACCGGCTCGTAGCCGGAGAGCACGACCACCTGCGGCGTCTCGTCAATGATCAGCGAGACGCCGGTGGCCGCCTCGAACGCGCGGATGTTGCGGCCATCGCGGCCGATGATGCGGCCTTTCATCTCCTCGCTCGGCAGCGGCACGGAGGTCGTGGTGGTTTCGTTGACGTGGCGGGCCGCGCAACGCTGGATGGCGACGCCGATGATCCGCGTGGCCTCGCGCTCGGCGTCCCCACGCGCCTGCTGGACGCTGCGACGCACCAACGCCGCCGCCTCGGCTTGAGTGTCCTGCTCGACGCGATGGAGCAACTGCTGCCGCGCCGCGTCGGGCGAGAGTCCGGAGAGACGGTGCAGTTCGTCGCGTTGCTGCTGGATGAGCGCCAGCGCGTCGCCTTTGAGCCGGTCGAGTTCGGCAAGACGCGCGGCGATCTTCAGGTCGGACTCGCGCAGTTCCTCCTCGCGGCGGATCAACGTCTCCAGCTTCTCCTGCAAACTGGCCTCGCGGGCGATGAGGCGCCTGTCCTTCTCGTCCTGCTCGGCGCGTTTGGCGGCGGTCTGCTTTTCAAAGTCCTCGCGGGCCGTCAAGGCGTCGCCTTTGGCGGCCACCTCGGCGGCGCGGCGGATGGAAGCGGCGTCGCGCTCGGCATTCTCGATCAGGCTCAGCGATTCGCGCTGCGCCGCCCTGAGCCGCCAGCGATTGACGATGCGGTGGCCCCAGTAACCGGCCAGCACCCAAAGCGTCGCCTGGATCAGCACCAGCACCGCGTAAGCATTCTCAAGCAGGAATCGTCTCATGTGTGTTCCCTCCAATAGACCGCGCTCTCGGTGACGATGGCGTCCATCGGCACGTCGTTGTCACCATGCGGCACCGCCGCCAGCATCTGGCAATCGAACGCCAGCGCAATCTTTAGTCCGCCGAAATGCTTTAGCATCCCGTCGTAAAAACCTTTGCCGTAACCGAGCCGGTGGCCC
>Ga0163199_1000684_pt1 | contig 21311 bp, 17 predicted proteins | sample PL_2010_150m_FD_113537 | JGI IMG/M metagenome (GOLD analysis project Ga0163199, IMG submission 113537) | Freshwater microbial communities from Powell Lake, British Columbia, Canada to study Microbial Dark Matter (Phase II) - PL_2010_150m | ecosystem: Environmental > Aquatic > Freshwater > Lake ...
AAATCAATAAGGGGCGCTCCATCATCAGTCCGGCTTGAAGCATGGTTTGTTCCTATGAAGTGCTAAGTGAAAAATGCATCTGCCAGTCGCTCGCCTCAATCAAACTGGCGAGCGATCGCTCTCAGGAATTCTACCGATTCAACATCCCGATTGGTGGCCTCATCTTTGCTGGTGCCGTAAGCCCGGTTGGATGATTGTTTATAGATAACAACGCCACGCGACCGATCCGCATAGACGAGCTGGTTGTAAATTCCAAGTGCAACGAACTCGCCACCTGGGCCCTCTGGAATCCACCATTGGTAGCCATAGCCAAAGGGCAGCGCGTGGTCGTTGAGCAGAGGCTTGCCAGGCATCAAATGCGGTGCGTCAGGCGTGACAGACGCCTTCACCCAGGCCTCAGGAACAAGCTGCTTGCCTTCCCAAACGCCATGGTTACGGTACAGCTCGCCCAGCTTGATGAAGTCTCGTGCGACAAGATTGAGACCGGCAAAGGCCATTTCCATTCCGGTTTTGTCGATCAGCCAGTAGCCCGGCATGTTCATGCCAAGGGGTTCAAACAGTTTCTCTTGCATGTAGTCACTCAAGGAACGTTTGGTTGCATGAACCAGCAACGAACCCAAGGCCTGAGTTTCACCCGAGTTGTAGCGGCAGACCGTGCCTGGCTTGCTTTCAGGGGCCATTCCGGCAACGAACTCTTCCAGCGACATGGCACCCCCCATGGCTGCTGCCAATCGAAACACATCGCAGTTTGGATCCGAGTAATCTTCGTTCCAGCGAGCGCCGGACGACATCTGCAACACGTTCTTGATGCTGACCCCAAAATAGGCCGAGCCGGGCGGCACCGCAATATAGTCGCTGATGGCATCCTCAATGCTGCGAATATGACCTTCGCCGACGGCGATGCCGACCAGCGCAGAAATAAAGCTTTTCGAGACCGACCATGAAATCCAGTGCACGTCGGCCCCACCCGTGAGGGCGTAGCGCTCGTAGCACACAGCGCCATCCTTCAAGACCAGCAGGGCCGTGGTATCCGTTGCCGTGAAGAATTCCTCGGTAGACCGGGTTTTGCCATCAAACTCGTAGGCGCCTGGCAAGACCATCGCCTTGCCTGTGGGAAACGTAAAGGGCTTGCTTGACGCAGCCATCTTGCTGGTCGGGACCATGTCCTTGAATCGGCAAAAGTTGTCGTGCTGCGGCGAACCGCTGAAAAGTGCTAATTGATCAAATGGAGTTGTCTCTGGAGTGCTCATGGCGTGGCCTTTGAAGTCTTGTTAATAGGGAGAATCGCAGGGGCGAAGTTACTGCAGGCAAGGGCGCACCAACAGCCCTGCTAATGAGGGGTCTGCAAATGCAGACGGTATTGGCATCAGGTAGAAGGCTCTACAAGCGGCCGTTACTCTGCCAAAACTCAGCTTACTCTGTCATAACGTGGCATACAATGTCATAAAGTTGATAAATGACAGAGTAAATAACAGAATAGACCCAATTCACACATATTTTGAGAGAGTAGCGAGAGGGTAACAATGGCCGAAAAGCAAATTACGTCAGACATCCTTGCTTTCCTGAGCTCACGCGCCGGCGCCGGACTCGGGCTGGCGCGGGCCTCCGACATCACAGAACAACTAAACGCAAAGCGCTCAACCGTCAACCGTCGCTTGTCCGCGATGGTATCCAAAGGCTTCATCCTGAAAGACGGAGCCGGTCCGGCGACGGGTTATCGAATTGCAGCAGGCATTGCACACATCGTTGCCCTGCCAGGGACGATTCAGACCGCAGACAACTTAAACGCCACGGTAGCACTGCCTTGGAGCGCCAAAGCACTCGAACTGCGCGCCCAGTTAGCGGCGCCCATTGGAAATCGGACTCCAGTTTCATACCAGCGCCGATTTGTGGACGACTACGTTCCGAATCAATCCTCACTATTGCCAAAGCACCTGGCGGACGCATTGTTCAGCGCTGGCCGAGCCCGCGGGCAGCAGCCAGCCAGCACGTACGCCCGCAAGGTGCTGGAGCAGCTTCTCATTGACTTGTCCTGGCATTCCTCCAGGTTGGAAGGCAACCGCAGAAGTTTGCTTGATACGCGGGAGTTGTTCGCCAAGGGACGCTCGGCCAGCGATGACGAAGATGCCTCTATGCTTTTGAACCACAAAGAGGCGATTGAATTCATGGTCGACGCTGTACCCGACTATGGGATTACGGTTCCAGTGGTGCGTAACATCCAGAGTTTGTTGATGCAGGGACTACTCGTCAATCCCGATTCAATCGGAGCGATTCGGAAAACAGTCGTCAATATTGCGGATTCGGTTTACCTGCCGACACAGATTCCAACCCTCCTGGAAGAGATGCTTGGAATCATTGTTGCGAAGGCTCGGACGATCAACAATTCAATCGAGGCGGCGTTTTTTCTTTGGCTCAATATTGCCTACCTCCAACCCTTTGAAGACGGGAACAAACGGACAAGCCGGCTTTGTGCAAATCTTCCGCTCATGCTGTCTAACTGCGCCCCGCTGTCATTTCTTGATGTCGAACGGGGAGACTATGCGCTTTCGGTAATGGGTGTCTATGAACGCCTGGACGTAACCATGGCTGCCGAGCTGTTTGAATCGACATACCGACGCTCCATTGCAAAGTACAAAGTCATTCTGGAGTCGATGGGCGCGCCTGACCCATTTAGGGCCCAATACCGGGAACATTTAGGCGATGCGATCCGTCAGATTGTGAACATGGGGGCCACTGTAGCGGAGGCTATCGCAGCCCTTTCCCTTCCCGTGGCAGACCAAAACTCTTTCCAGGAAGTTCTGCGCAGAGAGTTGCAGGTTCTTGAGCCATTTAACTGTGCTCGCTATCGGCTCGCCCTCGGAAAAACAGAAAGCTGGATTAGGATCGGTCGACCCATGTGATTGACTACTGCAGACATGAAAGCCACCAACGATCTCGACGCCATTGAGTTATTGAGCAATTGCCTGCTCGGTCTTGGGCGTCTGGCCAGGGATCTGCCGGTTGCAGAATTTCTGCTTCAAGGGGCCAGGCTGGCCGTCAAAACAATCGATTGCCAGAGCGTTTGGTGGGGTCTTGCCTTCGAAACAAAGAGCGGAAAAGCGTTTGACATTCTGCAGGCCGACTTTATTGGTTTGCCTGAGAGCCTGGTCAATGACTGGCGACGTATCGCGGCGATTGACCCTTTCGTGCAGGAAATGATGCAAAGCCTGGGGCAGGTCAAGCGGGTATTGATTGACGACGATCGAATCAAATCGATCCCTGTATTGACCGAGTTTGCTGAGCGCTACGGCATACGACACGTGATGGGCATGTGCCTGGATGAAGAAGCGACCGGTCAGTCCTTCTTTATGGTCATGTACCGAGGTGCCGCCGGCCCAGGCTTCAGCGATCAGGAAGCCATGTTGTTCAGGCATGTGATGAAACACATTGTTCAACTCTGGTACTTCAGCCTGCAAAACGAACTTGGCAGGAATTCAATCAATGACATTCGTCGTGTGGCGCTGGCTCGCCCTGACGGACAGTTGCTTTACGCCGGGCCTGCATTTTGCGAAGTCATTCAAGCAAAGTGGCCGCAGTGGGATGGCATCACCCTGCCTGGCGTACTGGTAGACCATTTTTCGCAACTGCCCTGCAGCGTTCGACTGGCTAGCGGTTCCATCGAGCTTTTTGCGCATGGCGACCAAGTCCAGCTTTGCGCAGTGCCCCGCGGCGACCCGGCGCAAAAGTTGTCCCCAAGAGAGCAACGCGCTGCCTATCTGTTTGCCTCCGGACTGACCTATAAAGAGATCGCGCGCCAACTTTCACTCTCTCCAGCAACGGTTCGAACCTATTTGCGAAATGCTTACGTTCACCTTGGGGTGAGCAACAAGGTGCAACTGAGCAATTCGCTCCAATCCAAATCGTCCAGCTGATTGATCATGGTTGGACCGGTTGACCCCCCCGCGGTGAACGGCAGGGAAGTGCCATGGGATGGCTGCCCGGCTATAGTGATCGGCAGTTCAAACCTTTTGAATATTCAGACGGAGCCAGCCATTCAATGACCCTGACCGGCCTGATCGCGCATTACGTGCGCCAGAACTGGCGCCCCTACGTGTTGGCGGCGCTGATGCTGGCGTCAGTCAGTGCGCTCACCGTCTTCATTCCACGCCAAGTGGGCCATATCGTCGACGGTCTGGCCGCAGGGCGGATGGACAGCGCTGAGCTGGTGGGGCAGTTGGCTTGGCTGGTGCTGGCGGGCGTGCTGATCTATTTCTTGCGGGTGGCCTGGCGGCTCCAGCTGTTTGCCGCGAGCTACCGTCTTGGGGCGGAGCTGAGAACACGCCTGTACGCGCGCCTGTGTCTGCAAGGGCCGCACTTCTTTCACCAGCGTGGCACCGGTGACCTGATGGCCCTGGCTACCAACGACATCGATGCGGTGGAAATGGCCTCGGGCGAGGCGATGCTGGCCGGGTTTGACGGCACGCTGACCCTGATCATGGTGGTGGCTATGATGACGCTCGGCATTGACTGGCGTCTGGCCTTCGTCGCCTTGCTGCCGTTTCCCTTCATGGCGTTCGCGTTTTGGCGAATCTCCTCGCACATTCACCAGGCTTCCAAGGACTCGCTGGAGCGTTTTGGCAAGCTCAATGACCATGTGCAGGAGACGCTCTCGGGTGTGCGCACCTTGCGTGCCCTGGGACTGGAGTCGCGCAGCGCCACGCGCTTTGCCGAGCTGGCCGAAAGCGCGGCCAGTGCCAGCCTGCGCGCGCAGCGTTGGGAGGCGGCGTTCGAACCGGCGGTGGGTATTGCGCTGGTCAGCGCCACAGTGCTTACATTGGGCCTGGGCGGCACGCTGGTCTGGCAGGGCGCCCTGACCATCGGCGCGCTGACCGCGTTCAGCATGTACCTGGGTCAGTTGATCTGGCCCATGTTTGCCGCTGGCTGGGTGCTGTCCTTGATGGAACGGGGACGGGCCGCCTGGGGCCGCCTGCAGCCCACGCTCGACACCCCTCTGTCAATCGACGACCACGGCACGTTGACCGAGAGGCCGGTGGGGGCGTTGGTTCTCAAAGGGGTTTCGTTTTCGTACCCGGGCCATCAGGCACTGGCCTTGTCGGGCATCGATGTGCGTCTGACCGCTGGTCACACGCTCGGTGTGGTGGGGGCAACGGGCTCTGGAAAATCCACTCTGCTGCGTCTGATTTTGCGCCAGTATGCGGCCAACGAGGGCCATCTCGATTGGGGCAGGCATGCGCTGGCGGACTACACGCTGGACAGCTTGCGCCGGGCCCTCAGTTGGGTGCCGCAGGAGCCTTTTCTGTTTTCGGCGTCGGTTGCCGAAAACATTGGGCTGGCCAAGGCAAGCGCGACCCGGGCCGAAATCGAGAACGCTGCCCGTCTGGCCTGCATCGACGAAGACATCGCACGCATGCCCCAGGGCTATGACACACCGGTCGGGGAAAAGGGCGTTTCGCTGTCGGGCGGGCAGCGCCAGCGCGTGGCGATCGCGCGCGCGCTGCTGGCGGATGCATCGCTGCTGTTGCTTGACGACGCCTTGTCGGCGGTCGACACCCAGACCGAGACCAGCATCCTGCAGCATCTGCAGGAGTTGCGCAAAGCGAGCCGGGACAAGACAAGCGTCATTGTCAGCCACCGCCTGAGCGCTGTGATGGAGGCCGAGCAAATTCTGGTGCTCAAGGACGGGCGAATCGCTGAGCAGGGCGACCATGAAGGCCTGCTTGCGCTTGGCGGCTGGTACGCCACCCAATGGCGATACCAACAACTGCAGGCGAGTCTGGATGCAGACTGAAGCCACACCGCAGCCGCGCAACACGCGCCAGGCCCTGGTCCTGCTGCGCCGCGCAGCCCGATCCGAGCAGCACCATGTCTGGAAGGGTTGCGCCTGGTTGATTTTGGCGGCACTGCTCGAAGCAGCAGGCCCCTTGCTTGGCAAGTATTTCATTGATCACACACTGGTGCCGCGCCGATTTGACCTGCTGGAGGTGGGCTTGCTGCTGGGTGGCATCCTGTTGGCCGGTGCCGTGGCCAGTGTCATCCGCTACACCCAGTTGACGCGTCTGGCCGGCGTGGCCATGCGCTCGGTGCGGCGCTTGCGCGAAGAGGTCTACGGCCATGTGCTGCGCTTGCCCATGGCATTCTTTGACAAGGCCATCACCGGACAGCTGGTGAGCCGCGTAACGAACGACACCGAACAGGTGAAAAACCTCTATGTGCAGGTGCTGTTTGTGATGCTCGACAGCAGCATCGTCGTGCTTGGCGCTTTTGCCGCCATGGCGTGGCTGGACTGGCGCCTGATGCTGATTGTGCTCACGCTGGTGCCCACGGTAGTGGTTATTGTCTGGTTTTACCAGCGCTGGAGCGCACCCGCTGTGTCACGGGCGCGGCAAAAACGCAGCGACATCAATGCCCAGCTGTCGGAGTCCATTGCCGGCATGCCGGTGCTGCAGGCCAGCAACGCGCAGGCACGGTTTCGCCAGAAATTTGACAACACCAACCAGCAGCATCTGGGCGCCCGCATGGCCGAGATGCGCGTCAATGCATGGTTGTTGCGACCGATGCTCGACTTCATCAATGTGCTCTTGCTCAGCGCCGTGATCTACCGCTTTGGTCAAGGCGGGATCAACGCCCTGCAGATTGGCGTGCTGTATGCCTTTGTCAGCTACCTGGGTCGGGTGGTGGACCCACTGATCCAGATCACGCTGCAATTCGGGCAACTGCAGCAGGCCATCGTGGCAGCGGCGCGGGTGGATACCTTGCTGCAGGAAAGTCGCCCGCCCGCGGTGGCTGGTCCAGAGCGAATTTCCCAGGGTGCGGTGCGCATCGAGCGGATCCGGTTTGGTTACAACCCCGAGACAGTGGTTCTGCACGACCTGAGTCTGGAGATTCCGGCCGGCGGGTTTTACGCTCTGGTGGGGCACACCGGCAGTGGCAAATCCACTTTGCTCAGCCTGTTGCTGCGCTTCTATCAAGTGCAGTCGGGCGCCATCACTGTGGATGACGTGCCGCTGGCCCATTTCAGCGACGCGCATTTTCGTGCAGATGTGGGCCTGGTACCGCAAGACCCGTTCTTGCTGGCAGCCAGCGTGCGCGAGAACATTGCCATGGGGCGCAGCATGACCGAGGACGAGCTGCAAACGGCAGCGCGCTCTGCGCATTGCCACGACTTCATCGTGCAACTCGAGCAGGGATACGACACTTTGCTCGGTGAGGGCGGCGCGCGCCTGTCGGTAGGGCAAAAGCAGCTCATTGCCATCGCCCGGGCGTTGGCCGGCAAACCGCGTATTTTGTTTCTGGACGAGGCCACCGCACACATCGACTCCGAGACCGAAAAAATCGTGCAACTGGCTTTGTCTGAACTGCACGGCAAGGTCACTGTGATTGCCGTTGCCCACCGTCTTTCGACCATCCGCTGCGCCGACTGCATCGTGGTGCTGAATCACGGGCGCATTCATGAGCAGGGCAGTCATGACGCTTTGATGGCGATTCCTCAGGGCGTCTACCAACGACTGTACCTGCTGCAGCAGCTGGAAAACTATTGACGTTTCTGACCTGGATTGCCGCGTCGCAGCGCTCCTCGCAATGACGAAGGAAGGGCGCAATGACGATCTTGCGCGTCATGACTTATGGAAAACTCAATAATGTTTCGCCATTTCCCAGAGGTTCGCCTCGGGAATCAAGTGGGGATAGGCCTTGTTGTGCTGGTCGAACAGATTTCCCAGGGCAGTCAGCACGTCCGTCGGAAAGCCCTTGCGCACGCCGCGTCGGGTGCCGTGCAGCAAATCCTTCATGTAGGTCCCAAATTGCCTTTGCCCCCAGTAAAGTTTGATTTGGCTGCCAATGCGCGGAAAGGCCTGGTCGATGACCTTGAAGTCAGAGTTGTATTCCAGCAGGGGCAACAGCATGGGATGCGCTTTGTGATGCTGCTCCGACAGACTGGCCAGCGCGGTCACGGCTTCGGCGGGAAACCCATTCTGCCCACCGGCGCGGGCGTCCCGCAGCAGCTCTTCGACGTAGAGCAGAAAGGACTTCTTGCCCCAGTGACGTTTCAGGTTGAGGCCAAACTGCGGAAACAAATCCTTGATCAGATTGAAATCAGGGTTGTCATCGAGTTTCGAATAGATCTGTGGATATTCCTTCTCGTGCTGTTCATTCAGACCGAGCAAAGCGTTATGCACCGCCGCCGGGAACTCCTTCCCGGGCGTATATTTTGCGTAGTTACGACAGAACTCCATGTAGGAGACAAATTCCGCGCTGCCCCAGAAACTCTCCAGTTTTGCCCCGATTTGGGGAAAGGCATCGTTGATCACGATGAAAAAAGGGTTGTTCTCCAGCATTTTGGCAACTCAACGGTGATGTGGCGCTTGCCTGCATGCAAGGCAAGTGTCCGACTCCCAAGCCTGAATTCTGCCCTATTCGCCGCGGCCCCGCCCAGTCTGCCGCTCTAGGCCCTTGAGGTGGCCCTGGCAGTCTGCCATGTGGGTGCCTGCGCGAGCTGCATGCTCAATGACGGCTTCGAAGCGTGGTCTTGACGGTCTCTTGAAGCCCGACGACCGGCAAGATTGACCACCCTGCCGGCCATGTGGACGCGGCGGAATTCAGTGCCACCCTAGCCAGCATGCACGCTGGAAAAGCAAATTGATGGAGAACAGCGCTGCGTTCACCTTCAGGACTCCTTGACATAGGGCTTGCCCAGTGCCTGGGGTGCAACTGCCTTGCCGATAAAGCCGGCCAGCAGCACCACGGTTAGCACGTAGGGCAGGGCCTGGATCACCTGCACCGGAACCTCGCCGATCACGGCCAACTTGACACCCTGCAGACGTATCGCGGCGGCGTCCAGAAAGCCGAACAGCAGACAGGCCCACAAGGCCAAGAACGGATGCCAGCGGCCAAAGATCAGGGCGGCCAGTGCCATGAAGCCACGCCCGGCGGTCATGTTCGGTGAAAAGCTGGCGTTCTGTGCCAGCACCAGGTAGCTGCCGGCCAAGCCGCACAGAATGCCGTTGAGGGTTAATGCGGTATAGCGCAGGCGCTGCACCGATACGCCGGCGGCGTCCACCATCTGCGGGTTCTCGCCGACGGCGCGCAGTCGCAGCCCGAAGCGGGTTCTGAACAGCAGCCACCAAACCGCTGGCACCAGCAGCAGGGCCAGGTAGACCAGGGCGTTGTGGCCGAGCAGGGCGTGAGCCAGCACCGGGCCGAGCAGCGGCACGCCTTGCAGCGAGCCCGCGGCGCCCGGAAAGAGGGCGGTGATGCGCACAGCGGCGGACACCGGCGGCGTCTGCCCGCCCTGTGCAAACCAGGCGATTCCCAGTACCACCGTCATGCCGGCAGCGACGATATTGACGGCCACGCCGGAGACCACCTGATCGCCCCGGTGGCTCACGCAGGCCAGTCCGTGCAGCCATGACAGCGCAGTGGCGGCCAGCATTGCCGCCAGCAGCGCCAGCGTGGTGGAGCCGTAGACGGCACCGGTCGCGCCGGCGGCAAAAGCGGCAAACAGCATCTTGCCTTCCAGTCCGATGTCGACGACACCCGAGCGTTCTGACAGCAGGCCGGCCAGCGCGCAGAGAATCAGCGGCGTGGACAGGCGCAGTGTCGAGGCGACCATCTCGCCGACAAACACCTCATCCATCGGTCGCTCCCAAACGGGAAGACGCCACAGCGCGGGGCCGCAGCAGGGCCAGGCACCAGGCCAGCGCCGGTGCAAAGACATAAGCCATGGCGCCGGAAAACAGCACGATGAAGCCCTGCACCATGACCACCATGTCGCGGCTGAAGCCCGGCACTTCAAAAGCCACTTCGGCACCACCTTGAAACAGCGCGCCGAACAGCAGGCTGGCCAGGATGATGCCCAGCGGATGGTTGCGCCCCATCAAAGAGACCGCGATGCCGGTAAAGCCGGCGCCACTGACAAATTCGAGCAACAGTTTGCCGTTGACGCCGGCAATTTCGTTCATGCCCACCAGGCCCGCCAGCGCGCCGGAGATCGACATGGCGATGACGATCTGGTGCCGCGACTGGATGCCGGCATACTCTGCCGCGCCCGGGCTGGAGCCGACGGCGCGCAGGTGGTAGCCGCCGCGCGTGCGCCATAAAAACAGGTAGACCCCGAGGCAGGCCAGTAGCGCCAGAAACAGGCTGAGGTTCAGCGGCGAGCTGGGCCAGGCGATGCCCAGCGCTGCCAGTGCTTCGTGCATCGTCGGCAGCTTGGCAGACGCGGCAAACGGGGCGCTTTCCACCGACATGGATCCGGCCGGGCGCAGGTGGTTCACCAGCAGGTACACCAGCACACTGCTGGCGATGAAGTTGAACATGATGGTGGTGATGACGACATGGCTGCCGCGGTAGGCCTGCAGATAAGCCGGCACGATGGCCCAGACCATGCCAAAGAGGGCGCCTGAAATCAGCATCAGCGGCAGCATCAGCCAGGCCGGCAGCAGGGCCGACAGGTACAGTGCTGCCAGGCCGGTGCCGAGTCCGCCCATGATGGCCTGTCCCTCGCCGCCGATATTGAACAGGCCACCATGAAAGGCCACGGCCACGGCGAGCCCGGTGAAGATGAAGGTGGTGGCGTAATAGAGTGTGTAACTCAGGCCGCGCTGGGTGCCGAGCGCACCCTGCACCAGCACCGTCATGACGCGCACCGGGTCCTGCCCTACCAGTAGCACCACCAGGCCGGCCAGCAGCAGGGCCAGACCCAGACAGACGATGGGCAAGAGCAGCAGATCGGCCCAGCGCGGCAGGCTGTAGCTGGCTCTCATTGCACAGCACCACCGAGCATCAGCATGCCCAGCCGGGCTTCACTGCAATCGGCCATCGGAAGTTCGCCGGTCACTGCACCCTGGTACATCACTATCACGCGGTCCGACAAGGCGAGGATCTCGTCGAGCTCGCTTGATACCAGCAGCACCGCGCAGCCGGCAGCGCGCAGCGCGCGCAGTTGTGAGTAGATGAACTCGATGGCGCCAATGTCGACGCCTCGCGTCGGCTGACCGACCAGCAGCACTTTGGGTGCCTGGCCCAACTCGCGTGCCAGCACCAGCTTTTGCTGGTTGCCGCCGGAGAACTTGCTGCTCAGCAGTTCCGGGTTTCTGGGGCGCACATCAAAGCGCTCCATGTACTGCCCGGTGGCGCGGCGCATGGCCGGGTGATCCAGCCAGCCCCCCTGGCCATACTCCGGCAATCCGTCGTAGCCCAGGACGGCCGACTCCCAGGCCGCAAAATTCATGACCAGTGCGCGCGCCTGCCGGTCTTCAGGCACGTGGGCCAGGCCGAGTTCGCGTGCCGTCCTGGGGTCCAGCCAGGCGCTCGCCTCGAAAAGTTTTCCGCCTAATTCCAGTTGCCCGCCGGTAGGCCGCAGCAGCCCCGAGAGCAGGTCCAGCAACTCGCTCTGACCGTTGCCGGAGACGCCGGCGACGCCGACAATTTCACCAGCGTGCAAGCAGAGGCTCAAGCCTTTCAGGCGCGTGACCTGCAGCGCGTCGCGCAGCACCAGATCGCGCGCTTGCAGCAGCACCGGCCCGGGTGCGGTTGGCGGGCCCTGGCTGCGACCGATGTTGACTTTTCGGCCCACCATGGCTTCGGCCAGACCCTCGATCGAAGCCTGGGACACCGGCAGGTCCTGCACCACGCGGCCGGCGCGCATGATCGTGACCTGATCGCACAGGAGCATCACTTCCTTCAACTTGTGCGTGATCAGCACAATCGTCGTGCCTTGCTTGCGCAGCCCGTCGAGTACCTGAAACAGGTGTCCGGTCTCCTGGGGGGTCAGCACGGCCGTTGGTTCATCCAGGATCAGGATTTTGGCGCCCCGGTACAGGGTCTTGAGAATTTCGAGCCGCTGCCGGTCGCCCACCGCCAGATCCGCCACCAGGCAGTCCAGATCGAGTTGCAGACCGGTGGCCTGCATCAGGGCTTCGAGCTTGATTCGCACGGCGGCCTGCGCGCGTGCGAGCAGCCAGTGTGGCTCTGCGCCCAGCATCACGTTTTCCAGGGCGGTGAGGGTGTCGACCAGCATGAAGTGCTGGTGCACCATGCCAATACCCAGGGCGATGGCGTCATCCGCATTGCGAATGTTGACCGGCTGGCCGAAGACTTCAATCTGGCCGCTGTCGGCCCGGTAGAAGCCGTAAAGGACCGACATCAGGGTGCTCTTGCCGGCACCGTTTTCTCCTACGATGCCATGGATCGTGCCAGGCGCCACCTGCAAGGCGACATCAGCGTTGGCTTGAACCGCTCCAAACCGCTTGTGGATGCCCCGCATGCGCACCGCTGGGGCGGGAGTGACGCGGGGCATCCCCTGGAATCAGTACTTGCAGGCGTTGTCTGCCATGTAGTCGGCCACCTTGATCTTGCCGCTGATGATGTCGGCCTTCAGGGCGTCGACCTTTTTCTTCATGTCGGCGCTGACCAGCTTGGCGTTGTTGGCGTCCAGCGCATAGTCAACACCCCCTTCTTTCAGGCCCAGCACCGACAGACCCGGTTTGTGCGCCATGATGACGTTGTAAACCGCTACATCAACCCGCTTGATCATGGAGGTCAGCATGGTGCCGATCTGCAGGTGGTTCTGGTTGCTGTCGACACCGATGGCGAGCTTGCCGCTGTCTTTGGCCGCCTGGTAAACGCCAGTGCCGGTGCCGCCGGCCGCCGCAAACACCACGTCCGAACCCTTGGCAAATTGTGCCTTGGCGAGTTCGCCACCGCGCGCCGGGTCGTTCCAGGCCGCACCCGTCGTGCCGGTCATGTTGCTGAAGACCTCGGCCTTGGGGTTGACAAACTTGGCACCCTGCTCGTAGCCGCACTGGAACTTGCGGATCAGGGGAATGTCCATGCCACCGACAAAGCTCACCTTGCCGGTCTTGCTGGCCATGGCTGCCATGGCACCGACCAGGAAGCTGCCCTCATGCTCCTTGAACACCACCGACTGGACGTTGGGTTGATCGACGACCATATCAACGATGGCGAATTTGAGCTTGGGGAATTCCTTGGCGATTTTCTCGATGCTCGATGCCTGGCCAAAGCCAATGCCAATGATCGGGCTGGCGCCGCGCTCTGCCATGCGCCGGGCCGCCTGCTCGCGTTGTGATTCGTTGGCAATCTCGAACTCAAGATAGGGTTTGCCGGATTCTTTCTTCCAGCGTTCCATGCCGTTGTAGGCCGCTTCATTGAACGACTTGTCGAACTTGCCGCCCATATCAAAGATGACCGCCGGCTGTGCCGTCGCCTGAAAACTGGCGATCAAACCGAGCGCCAGAAACGCCAAACATGCAGTGGACTTAAACTTCATATGCACTCTCTCTTCTTGGTAAGGTTGAAAAGGTCAAGCTCAGCGGAACCAACTGCACACAAGCATAGCAAACATTTGGAGCATGAACCTGGTCCACAAAGTCATTTTCGACACCGATCCCGGCGTTGACGACGCCATCGCCCTGTACTTTGCGCTGGCGCATCCGGCCATTGACCTGATTGGCATCACCACCACTTTTGGCAACGTCAGCGTCGAGCAGGCCGCGATCAACGCGCTTTACCTCACGGCGATTGCCGGACGCGAGCTTGCCGTGACACGCGGACTGAGCGCACCCTTGAGCAAAGCGCCGGTGGCGCCACCCGCCTTCATTCACGGTGCCGACGGGCTGGGCAATCTGGCCTCACGACGTTCGATTGGCAGGCAACTTGATCCGCGCAGTTCGGCGCAATTCATTGTCGATAGCGCGCGCAGCCAACCCGGTGAGATCACGCTGGTGGCGGTGGGCCCGCTGGGCAATCTGGCCACGGCGCTCCAACTTGAGCCTGCGCTGCCTGCCCTGCTCAAGCAGGTCATCGTCATGGGCGGCACCGTGCTGGAGCCCGGCAACGTCTCCCCGGTGGCCGAGGCCAACATCTGGAACGATCCGCATGCGGCAGACAGCGTGTTTGCTGCGCCCTGGAAACTGACCATGGTGGGGCTGGACGTGACGCACCGGGTCGTGACTGAACTGGCCTTCTTCCAGAAGCTGGCTCAGCGCCAGCGCCATCTGGCCACTGATACGCTGGCGCACGCCGTCGCGTTCTATGCAACGTTTTACAGTGGCCTGTACAGGCACGTTGCGAAAACACCGGGCTGCTTTGCGCACGATCTGCTGGCTTTCATCTATCTGGTGAATCCCGAGTTCTTTGCAATGGAGACCGGTTGCATCCGGGTCGCTTGCGAGGGGCTGGCGCAGGGCCAGACGATACTGAACCGGCGCGATTTCATCGACTACCCGCAAAGCGGTTGGGAAGAGAATCGAACTCGCAGTCAGGTCTGCATGCAGGTCGATGCGCCGGCCTGCCTGACCCTGCTTGAAGCGACCTTGATGGCGGATTGGCTGAAAAACTGAGATTGGCATGCTTTTCCCGACCATGAAACAATGACGCCATGTCTTACCTACCGACTTTTATTGCTCCCGCCCGTTTCACCGACCCGGCCAGCGCACTGGCACGTGTGCGCGAAATTTACGACAGCAGCATCGCGCATCTGCGCTCTGCCATGCAGCGCTTTGTGGGCGGGGAGAGTCTGCCCGGCCATGTGCGGGCCTGCTACCCCTTTGTGCGGGTCCAGACCGATACCGTCTCGCGCCTGAACTCCGGCGCGAACGCCCGCCTGAGCTACGGCTTTGTGGCCGGGCCGGGCCGCTTCGAGACCACCTTGAGTCGACCCGACCTGTATGCCGGGTACTACCTTGAGCAGTTCACGCTGCTGCTGGAGAACCACGGCGTCGAACTGGAAGTTGGCACCAGCTCGCAGTCGATTCCGGTGCACTTTTCCTTTGCCGAGAACGACCATATTGAAGGCAGCCTGAGCGCCGAGCGGCGCCAGCTCATGCGCGACGTGTTTGATCTGCCGGATCTGACGGCGATGGACGACGGCATCGCCAACGGCACTTACATGCCGCGCCCGGGCGAGGCGCAGCCGCTGTCGCTGTTCACTGCGCCGCGCGTGGACTACTCGCTGCACCGCCTGCGCCACTACACCGGTACCGCGCCCGAGCATTTCCAGAACTTTGTGCTGTTCACCAACTACCAGTTCTACATCGATGAGTTCGTGCGTCTGGGACACGAGGCCATGGCCGACCCGGCAAGCGAGTACATCGCTTTCATCGAGCCCGGCAACGTCGTGACCCATAAATTGGGGTCAGACTCCAATTATTCCGGCGACGATCTGGGCAAGGTGCCGCCGCGCCTGCCACAAATGCCGGCCTACCATCTGGTGCGCGCCGACCGCAGCGGTATCAGCATGGTCAATATCGGCATCGGCCCGGCCAATGCCAAGACCATCACCGACCATATTGCGGTCCTGCGGCCCCACGCGTGGATCATGCTGGGCCACTGCGCCGGTCTGCGCAACTCGCAGCAACTGGGCGACTATGTGCTGGCGCACGGCTATGTGCGCGAAGACCATGTGCTGGACGAAGAACTGCCGCTGTGGGTGCCGGTTCCGGCCCTGGCGGAGATTCAGGTGGCGCTGGAGCAGGCGGTGTCGGATGTGACGCAACTCAGGGGCTCCGAGCTCAAGCGCATCATGCGCACCGGCACCGTGGCCTCTACCGACAACCGCAACTGGGAGTTGCTGCCCGACAACGGACCGCAGCAGCGCTTCAGCCAGAGCCGCGCTGTGGCGCTGGACATGGAGAGCGCCACCATTGCCGCCAACGGCTTTCGCTTTCGGGTTCCCTACGGCACCCTGCTGTGCGTGAGTGACAAGCCACTGCACGGCGAGATCAAGCTGCCGGGCATGGCGAACCATTTTTACCGTGAGCGGGTCGATCAGCACCTGCGCATTGGCATGCGGGCCATTGAGCTGCTGCGCGCCGAAGGCATCGATCAGTTGCACAGCCGCAAGCTGCGCAGCTTTGCCGAGGTGGCGTTTCAGTAGGTCTGATTCAATCTAGCCCATGCCCTTCAGTTCAGCCGCACCCGAGCCGCTCTTTGCGGCCAGCCATCTCAGCAAGCGCTATGGCGACAACACCGTCGTCGATGACCTGTCGTTTCAGATCGCCGCCGGCGAGTGTCTGGGCGTGATCGGCCCCAACGGCGCCGGCAAGACCACGACGATCCGCATGTGTCTGGGGCAAAGCGTGCCCGATGGCGGCAGCATCACCGCTTTCGGCCTGGCGATGCCGCGTGACTCGCTCGCCATCAAGGCGCAGCTCGGCGTGGTCAGCCAGCTCGATACGCTGGACCCCGATTTCAGTTGCGCCGAGAACCTGCTGGTCTACGGTCGCTACTTTGGCATGAAATCGAGTCAGATTCGTGAGCGCATTCCGGCGCTGCTGGCCTTTGCTTCGCTCACCAGCAAGGCCACGGCGAAACCGGGAGAACTCTCGGGCGGCATGAAGCGGCGCCTGAGTCTGGCACGCGCGCTGGTGAACAACCCGCGCCTGCTGCTGCTCGACGAGCCCACCACGGGTCTGGATCCGCAAGCGCGCCATCTGATGTGGGAACGGCTGCAACTGTTGCTGCAGGAAGGTAAGTCGATTTTGCTGACGACGCACTTCATGGACGAGGCGGAGCGACTGTGCACACGCCTGTTGGTACTGGACCACGGCAAGAAGATCGCCGAGGGCTCGCCGCGCGAACTGATCAGCCAGCACCTGGAGCCCGATGTGGTCGAGGTCTACGGCACGGGAGCGCTGGATCTGGTGGACGGGCCGCTACAGGCACTGGCGGCGCGCGTCGAGGTCAGCGGTGAGACCGTCTTCTTTTACACGCAGGACGCCAAGCCGCTGCTGCAGGCCTTGGCCACGCAACCGCAGTTGCGGACCTTGCACCGGCCGGCCAATCTGGAAGACCTTTTTCTCAAGCTGACAGGCCGTCAGATCAGGGAGGACGCATGAACACCTCCATCAATCCATTTTTCGGGCAAATTGCGTCGTTGCTTGGTGCTCGCAATCCTCATGTACAGAAGTACATTGCGCTTGCTGCGCGCCGCGCGCCTCGCACTTCATCCCGAAAATCTGAATTTCTGAAGGTGTTCATTGGGACGCTCGGATGAGCAATGCAAACGAGATCAGCGTCTGGCGCGCGCCCGAGCTTTCGTGGCGCTGGTGGCCGGTTTTCCTGCGCAATCTGCTGGTCTGGCGCAAGCTGGCCATCCCCAGTCTGGTCGGTAATATCGCCGAGCCGCTGATGTGGCTGGTGGCCTTTGGCTACGGCATGGGTGCGTTGGTGGGGGAGGTGACGCTGCCCGGTGTGGAGGGCGCGGTCAAGGTGCCCTACATTCTTTTTCTGGCCAGCGGCTCGATCTGCATGAGCGCCATGAACGCAGCGAGTTTTGAGGCGCTGTACTCGGCGTTTTCGCGCATGCATGTGCAAAAGACCTGGGACGGCATCATGAATGCGCCGGTCAATCTGGACGATGTGGTGCTGGCCGAGATGCTCTGGGCCGCCTTCAAGGCGCTGTTCACCGTCAGCGCGATTCTGGTCGTGATGCTGGCGCTGGGCATCAGCTACTCGCCCAAGCTGCTGCTGGCCTGGCCCATCCTGCTGGGTGTTGGCATCACCTTCAGCAGCCTGGCGCTGATCTTCAATGCCCTGGCCAAGGGCTACGATTTCTTTACCTACTACTTCACCTTGTTTCTGACGCCCACCATGTTTGTCAGCGGCATCTTCTTTCCGCTGGAGCAACTGCCGGAAGTCGTGCGCACGATCTCACAGTGGCTGCCCCTGACCAACGCGATCGATCTGGTGCGCCCCCTGTTCATGGACCAGTGGCCGCAAGACCCGGCAAAGCACTTGCTGGTGTTGCTGGTCTATGCGGTGGCAGGGTTCTGGATCGCGCTGGCACTGACGCGCAAGCGCTTTCGCGGCTGACCATTTGTCATCCGGGGCCAGCAGTTTGTCATCCGGGGCCAGCAGTTTGTCATCCCGGGCTAGCCATTTGTCATCCGAGGCCAGCAGTTTGTCATCCCGGACTTGATCCGGGATCCAGTGCCACGCCGTGACTGGATTGCGGGTCAAGCCCGCAATGACAGAAGCTGTGCCGCAATGACAAAACAGTGCCGCAATGACAGAAGCAGTGCCGCAATGACAAAGACGACAGAAGTTACGAAGCAGCGGCCTTGATCATGTCGGCGGCTTTTTCGGCAATCATGATCGTTGGTGCGTTGGTGTTGCCGCTGACCAGGCGCGGCATGATGGAGGCATCGACTACACGCAGGGCTTCGATGCCGTGCACCCGCAACTGGGCGTCGACCACATCGAGTGGCCCGTTGCCCATGCGACAGCTGCCAGAGGGGTGGTAGATGGTGTCAGCGGTGGCGCGGATGAACTGCTCGATCTGGCTGTCGCTCTGAGCCGCTGCGCCGGAGGCCAGTTCCTTGCCTGCGAGGCCGGCCAGGGCCGGCTGCGCCAGCAGCTTGCGCATCAGCTTGAAACCGCGAACCATGCGTTCCATGTCATCCGGATCGCTCAGATAGTTCGGGTCAATCAGGGGGGCGCTCCGGGGGTCCTTGCTGGCCAGGCGGATGCTGCCGCGACTGCGTGGGCGCAGCAGGCACAGATGGCATGAGAAGCCATGACCGAGGGTGCCAGTGCGGCCGTGGTTGACCAGCTTGCCGATGACAAAGTGCAGTTGCAGATCCGCAATCGGCTCGCTGGCCTGGCTCTTGATGAACCCACCCGCTTCTGCGAAGTTGGTGGTGAGCATGCCGGTGCGGTAATTGCGCCACTCAAACACGCCCTTGATGGCTCTGACCATGCCGCTCAGGGAAATGCCGAACAGGTCTTTTGCCCGGGGCGCATCGAACACCTGCACCACATCGATGTGGTCGTGGAAGTTCTGCCCGACGCCGGGAAGGTGGTGGACGCTCTCGATGCCAAGCTCAGCCAGGTGCTGCTGCGGACCGATGCCCGAGAGCAGCAGCAGCTTGGGCGACTGCAGGGCGCCGGAGCTCAGCAACACTTCGCGGCTGGCTTTGAGCTGTTTGACTTGCCCATCCTGCACAAACTCAACCCCGACGGCGCGTTTTCCTTCGAACAGGATACGGCTCGCATGGGCACCTGTCAGCACTTGCAGGTTGGCCCGCGCCAGATTCGGTTTGAGGTAGGCCTTGGCCGCACTGAAGCGCTCGCCTGCCTTGTGCGTGACCTGGTACATGCCAACACCTTCCTGGTCGGCGCCGTTGAAGTCGGGGTTGCTCTTGAAGCCGGCTTGTTGCCCGGCCTTGATGAACATCGGCCCGAAGCGGGTCGGGCTGCGCAAGTCCATCACATTGAGCGGACCACTGCTGCCGTGAAAGGCGTTGGCGCCGCGCTCGTTGTGCTCGGCACGCTTGAAGTAGGGCAACACCTCGTCGTAGGACCACCCCGGGTTGCCCTGGGCCGCCCAATGGTCATAGTCGGACCGGTGACCACGGATGTAGATCATGGCATTGACTGAACTCGAACCACCGAGCACCTTGCCGCAGGGCTGATAGCCGCGCCGACCGCTCAGGCCGGCTTGCGGCACGGTGTCAAATTTCCAGTTGCTTTGACCTGTCTGCGCCATCACAGCCAAGCCGGCGGGGCAGTGGATCATCGCGCTGCGGTCGGTGCTGCCGGCTTCCAGCAGAGCCACCTTGATGTCCGGATTCTCGGTCAGGCGTGCCGCCAGCACGCATCCAGCCGAGCCACCACCGATGATGATGTAGTCATACATTGCTATTCTCCGACACACTGGGCGGCATCATCCCGCGCCACACCTGTGGCGTCCATTAGCGCAAACCCGCAGCACAATGAGAGAACGACGCCCAGGGCGATGTCGGGATCAGGCATGATGTCGCCTGAAAACAGAGAGGAACACCATGAAGCTGGCTCTGCTGTCAGATATTCACGCCAATATTCAGGCTTTTGATGCCTGCCTGGCGCATGCGCGCGAGCATGGTGCGCAGCAGTTCGCTGTGCTCGGTGATCTGGTGGGCTATGGCGCCGATCCGGCGGCGGTGGTCGAGCGGGCTCAGCAACTGATGGCTGAGGGAGCGCTGCTGGTTAAGGGCAATCACGATCAGTTGGCGGTGACACCGCCGGCCCAGGTGCAGACCGTGGGCGACACGACCGCGGCCTGGACGCACGCGCAGCTCAGTGCCGATCAATTGCAGTTCCTGGACCAGTTGCCATTGACGCTGCAGCGCGAGGCCGTTCTGCTGGTGCACGCTTCGGTCAACGACCCGGCACTGTGGCACTACGTTTATGACGAGCGTGCTGCGCGCGACAGTCTGGACGCGGCAACAGCGCTGCCCGAAGTGCGATACGTGTTTTGCGGCCATGTGCACCACCAGACCCTGTATTACCGGGGCGCCAGCACCGATCTGATGAAGTTCCTGCCGACCGCCGGCGTGGCGGTACCGGTACCCCGGCACAGGCGCTGGCTGGCGACCATTGGTTCGGTCGGGCAGCCGCGCGACCGCAACCCGCAGGCCATGTACGCCATCTTTGATACTGAAAAATTGCAACTGACGTTTCAGCGTGTTTCCTATGACCACCATTCGGCTGCCGTAGCCATTCGGCAAGCGGCTTTGCCAGCCTTGTTTGCCGACCGGCTGGAGTTGGGTCGATGAAGCTGCTCGAGCCCGGCACCGAACTCGACGGCTTCACCATCGAGGAGTGCATCCATTCGGGCGGCATGGCGCACATCTATCACGTGCATTACTCCGAAGGTGCGCGCAACCCCGGCTTTCCGCTGGCCATGAAGGTGCCGCGCATGACGGAGGGTGATGGCGCCGAGAACATCATCAGCTTTGAGGTCGAGCACCAGATCATGCAGGTGCTGACCGGCTCCCATGTGCCGCGCTTTGTGGCCGCCGGGGACCTGGAAAACGTGCCCTATCTGGTCATGGAGTACGTGCCGGGGCAGACCCTGGATCACTGGCTGGAGCCTGCGGAACGTCCGCCGGTCAAGGGCCTGGCTTTTCTTGGCGCTGCAGTGGCCATCGCGGTACACAGTCTGCATCAGCAAAACACCTGCCATCTGGATTTGAAGCCGGCCAATGTGCTCATTCGCCAGGACGGCAGCGCGGTGCTGCTCGATTTCGGCCTCTCGTGCAATGCGCTGTACCCGGATTTGCTGGCCGAGCAGCTGCGCAAGGCCGTCGGCTCCCCGACCTGGATCGCGCCCGAGCAGGTGGTGGGTGTGCGGGGCGACCCGCGCAGCGATATTTTTGCGATCGGTGTGATGCTTTATGAACTCGCCACCGGCGAACTGCCTTTTGGTTCGCCCAGGACGACCGGCGGCTTGCGCCAGCGATTGTGGATGGATCCGCCGCCGCCGCGCAAACTGCAACCCGATCTGCCTGAGTGGATGCAGGAGGTGATCCTGC
>Ga0163199_1000687_pt1 | contig 21276 bp, 23 predicted proteins | sample PL_2010_150m_FD_113537 | JGI IMG/M metagenome (GOLD analysis project Ga0163199, IMG submission 113537) | Freshwater microbial communities from Powell Lake, British Columbia, Canada to study Microbial Dark Matter (Phase II) - PL_2010_150m | ecosystem: Environmental > Aquatic > Freshwater > Lake ...
CAGGTCGAGGACGTGCGGCGCTTGCTGAATGCCGGCGCGGACAAGGTGGGCATCAACACCGCGGCGGTGACCAACCCGCAACTGGTGGCGGATGCCGCGGCGCGCTTCGGTTCGCAGTGCATCGTGGTGGCGATCGACGCCAAGCAGGTTTCCGCGCCGGGCGAACCGCTGCGCTGGCACGTGTTCACCCACGGCGGGCGCAAGGACGTGGGGCTGGATGCAGTGGAATGGGCGAAAAAAATGGAAGCGCTGGGCGCCGGGGAAATCCTGCTGACCAGCATGGACAGGGACGGTACCAAGACGGGCTTCAACCTGGAACTGACGCGGGCGATCAGCGACGCGATCAGCATCCCGCTGATCGCCAGCGGCGGGGTGGGCAACCTGGATCATCTGGTGGAAGGGGTGACCATCGGCCATGCCGATGCGGTGCTCGCCGCCAGCATTTTCCATTACGGTGAATTCACGGTGGAACAGGCCAAGCGCCACATGGCGCAACACGGGATCGAAGTGAGATTATGAGCGACAACTGGCTGAACAAGGTGAACTGGACCAACGACGGCTTGGTGCCGGTGATCGCCCAGGATGCGGCGAGCGGCAAGGTGCTGATGTTCGCCTGGATGAACCGCGAGGCGCTCAAGCTGACCGCCGAAAAAGGCGAAGCGATTTACTGGTCGCGCTCGCGCAAAAAACTCTGGCACAAGGGCGAAGAATCCGGCCACACCCAGAAAGTCGTGGAAATCCGCCTCGATTGCGACGAAGACGTGGTGCTGCTCAAAGTCGAACAGAAGGGCGGCATCGCCTGCCACACCGGGCGAGAACACTGCTTTTACCAGAAACTGGAAAAAGATCAGTGGAAAACCACCGACCCGATCCTGAAAAACCCGGAAGAGATCTACAAGCGATGAGCGACATCCTCGAGCGCCTCGCCGACACGCTGGAGCAGCGCAAGCACGCCGATCCTGCCAGTTCCTACGTGGCCAAGCTGTACGCCAAGGGCTTGGACACCATCCTGAAAAAAATCGGCGAGGAAGCCACCGAAACCGTGATCGCCGCCAAGGGGGGCGACAAGCAGCAACTGGTCTACGAGATGGCCGACCTGTGGTTCCACAGCCTGGTGTTGCTCGCCGACCAGGGTTTGCGCCCCGCCGACGTGCTGAACGAATTGGCGCGGCGCGAAGGGCTGTCCGGCATCGTCGAGAAGGCAGCGAGAGGCGAAAAATGAACGACTGTATTTTCTGCAAGATCGTAAAGGGCGAGATTCCCTGCAAGAAAGTTTACGAAGACGAGGAATTTTTCGCCTTCCACGACATCAATCCGATAGCCAGGGTGCATTTCATGATCGTTCCCAAGCATCATGTCGCTTCCCTGCTGGAATGCGATGCCGGGTACGATGAAGAAATGCTCGGCCGCTTGTTGCTGCTCGCGCCGAAACTGGCCAAGGCGCAAGGGCTGCAAGGCGGTTTCAAGACCGCGATCAACACCGGCAAGGAAGGCGGCCAGGTGGTGTTCCACCTGCATGTGCACGTATACGGCGGCGGCAAACTGTCGCATTTGGAACAATAATTCGAGGAGAGCAACGATGGGTTCATTCAGCATCTGGCATTGGCTGATCGTTTTGGTGATCGTACTGGTGATATTCGGCACCAAGAAACTGCGCAACGTCGGCGGCGACCTGGGCGGCGCGGTGAAAAGCTTCAAGGACGCGGTCAAGGAAGGCGAGCCGGCCGCGCAAGCGCCGCCGCAAATCCCCACACCGGTACAGCCGACCGGGCAGACCATCGAAGGCGAAGTCAAGAACAAGACGGTTTCTTAAATCAGAGGCTAGAGACTAGGGACTAGAGGCGAGTAAAACCTCCGGCGCGCAGCGCCGACAAAATCCCTAGCCTCTAGCCTCTAGTCCCTAGCCTCTCGAAAAAGGTAATCCATGTTCGACGTCGGTTTCTCCGAAATCATCCTTATCGCCATCGTCACGCTGATCGTGGTCGGGCCGGAACGCTTGCCCAAGGTGGCGCGTACGCTGGGCCTGCTATTCGGGCGGATGCAGCGCTATGTTTCCGAGGTCAAGTCGGATATCAACCGCGAGTTGAAACTCGAGGAATTGCGCAAGCTGGAAGCGGATATGCGCGAAAGTGCGCGCAATATGGAACACACCATGACCGATGAGGTCAACCGCACCAGCCAGGAATTCAAACAGGTGGCCGAAACCGTGCAAGCGGCGGCCGAGCCGGTACCGCCGACTGTCGAACCCGCACCCGCACTTGAGCCGGTTGCAGCGCCGGTTTCTCCCCAACTGGAACTCGGGCTCGAAGTCGCGCCCGCCAAACCGGAAAAAACCGCCTGATGAGCACTTCGGAAGAATTCAGCGATACCTTTATCTCCCATCTGATCGAGTTGCGCAACCGCTTGTTGCGCGCGGTGCTGGCGGTGGTGGTAGTGTTCGTCTGCCTGTTTCCCTTTGCCAAGGAACTTTACACCTTGCTCGCCCAGCCGCTGCTGGCGACCTTGCCCAAGGGCGGACAGATGATCGCTACCGACGTGGTCGGGGTGTTCTTCGTGCCGGTCAAGGTAACCATGCTGGCGGCCTTCCTGGTGGCGCTGCCGTATGTGCTGTACCAGTTGTGGGCATTCATCGCTCCCGGCCTGTACGCGCACGAAAGGAAGATGATCGTGCCGCTGGTGGTGGCGAGTACGCTGCTGTTCCTGTGCGGGATGTCGTTCGCCTATTTCCTGGTCTTTCCGGTGATCTTCGCCGCGATGACCGCGTTCACCCCGGAAGGGGTGAGCTGGATGACGGATATCAACAAGTATCTGGATTTCGTGCTGACCCTGTTCGTGGCTTTCGGCGTGACTTTCGAGGTGCCGGTGGCGGTGGTGGTGCTGGTGCGGATGGGGATCGTCACGATTGCCCAGCTCAAGGAGGCGCGTCCCTACGTGATCGTCGGCGCGTTCATTATCGGCGCAATTTTCACCCCGCCCGACGTGGTGTCGCAGATCATGCTGGCGGTGCCGCTGTGGCTGTTGTACGAACTGGGCGTGATCGTCGCCGGTTTCCTGGTGAAAAAAGTCGAAGCCGCACCGGCTACCGAAGCGGGGGATACAGGCAGTTCGCCGCAAGGCGAAAGCTCGCACTACCGCCCCCTTTCCGACGAGGAAATGGAACGCGAACTCGACAACATCGAGTCGCGCCAGAAGTCCGACAGCTAGTCCCTCAATCTTCCAGCAATTTGCGCATGAAATTCGGCTGCGCCAGCACGGCCTGGTGGGTGTCGCCGTTATAGTAGCGCAAGTCCGCGATACCGCGTTTTCGTAAGCGACTATCCACTTCGGCAGTTGGCATCTGTAGCGGGTCCAGGCTGTCCGCCGCGCAGGCCATGCCCCATAGCGAGCCGTACAGCGGAATGTGCAGCGTATAGGGGCGAACCACGCGGAACACCGTGCGCAGCGCGCGGAGGGTGTCGCGAAAGCGCAGCGGTTGCGCTACCGGCGCGCCGACATGCAGCATCAGCGCCCCTCCTGGGGCAAGCCGTGTCCGGCAGGCCGCGTAGAATTCGGCGCGGTAAAGCGGCGCGGACGGGCCGCCGGGGTCGGTAAGGTCGAACACGATCAAGTCGAAAGTGTCCCGGCAGTCGCGTACATAGGCCAGTCCGTCGGTGATGTGGATTTCGACTTTGGGGTGGTCGAGTGCGCCGCGATGCACGGCTTGCAGATATTGGCGGGAGATCGCCAGCACGCACTCGTCCAGTTCGGCCAGCACGATTTTCTCGATACTCGGGTGCTTGAGCAGTTCCTTGGCCGAGCCGCCGTCGCCGCCGCCGATTATCAAGGCGCTTTTCGGGTTGGGGTGGGTGATGGCGGCCAGGTGGATGAGGTTTTCGTGATAGAAAAATTCGTCGCGCTCCGAACTCATGAAGCTGCCGTCGAGGCGGAACAGGCGGCCGAAAGCCGGCGTGTCGTAAACCTCGATTTCCTGGAAGCGGCTGCGGAATTTCTCCAGCCGTTGCCCGGCGCGGGTAAACCAGCCGCTGTCCGGGTTGAGCCATTCGCTCAGCAGTTCATCGTCCACGGCTATTTCGCCAGCGGGCAGCTTACCGTGAATTCGGCGCCGCCCTCGACGTTGCGCGCTTCGATCATACCGTCCATATTGCCCTCGATGATCATCTTGGACATATAGAGGCCGATGCCGGTGCCCTTTTCCTTGGTGGTGAAATAGGGGTCGAAGACCTTCGGCAGGATGTCGGCGGGGATGCCGCCGGCGTTGTCGCGCACGGTGACGCTGGCCAGGTCGCCGCTGCGGGCGATGCGGATATGGATGGCGCCGCCGCTGATCCGGCTGGCGAGCAGCGCTTCCTTGGCGTTGTTGAGGATATTCAGCAGCACTTGCGAATACTCGTTGGGAAAGCCCCAGGCCATTACGGCGTTGTCGCTATCGAGGTGGACGTGGATGTCTTGATGCCTGAACGTGGCCGCAAGTATTTCCAGCGCTTGTGTCGCCGCCTCGGCCAGATTGAAGGCGGTTTTTTCCCGGTTGGGTTTGAAGAAGTTGCGGAAATCGTCGATGGTGGCCGACATTTTTTTGATCAGGCGCATGCTTTTCTCGGTGGTATCGTGCAGATACTCCCGATCCAGCTCGCCGAATTCATAGGCGTCCTTGATGTTCTGCAGGCTCAGCCCCAGCGCGTTGAGCGGTTGGCGCCACTGATGGGCGATGTTGCCGATCATTTCGCCCATGGCGGCGAGGCGCGATTGCTGGATGAGCAGGCGTTCCTGTTCCATGTTTCTGGCAACCTCCTCGGCGACGCGTATTTCCAGCGCTTGCGCCGCCAGTTTTTGCAGGTTGAGGAAATAGCTCAGACCGGCAACGATGATCGCCGCGACACAGAGCGAGGTCACAAAACCGGTCAACAGGTAATCAAAGGTAACTTCCCCTTTTAGCAGTATCTCCATGCCGCTAACGATAATTTCAGCAATTACTACGGAAATGCCGATCGATAGCAGCCAAAGCCGCAGCGTCGACAGTTTTTGCAGGAATAGGATCAGCTTCATGCTGCGCAGCTTAACCTAATCCGGGTGTTTGATTGAAGTCCGCTTGCGCAACCGGGCAGGTCACGGTGAACTCGGCGCCGCCCTCGACGTTGCGCGCTTCGATCCGGCCGTTCATGCTGTCCTCGATGATCATCTTGGACATGTAGAGGCCGATGCCGGTGCCCTTTTCCTTGGTGGTGAAATAGGGGTCGAAGATTTTCGGCAGAATGTCGGCGGGGATGCCGCCGGCGTTGTCGCGCACGCTAACACCGGCCTGGTTGCCGCTACGGGCGATGCGGATGTGGATCAGGCCGTTGCTCACATTGTTGGCGGCCAGTGCATCCTTGGCATTGTTGAAGATATTCAGCAGCACTTGCGAATATTCGTTGGGAAAACCCCAGGCGACCACGTCTTCCCCGGCGTCGATCTGTGTCGCGATGTTGTGGTTGCGTAAACTGGCCGAGAGGATTTCGAGCGTGCTCTGAATGCTCTTGTTCAGGCTGAAGGCGGTTTTCTCCTTGTTGGGCTTGAAGAAGTTGCGGAAGTCGTCGATGGTGGTCGACATCTTGTTGATCAGTTGCTTTCCTTTGGCGGTCGATTGTTCGATCATCGCCGCGTCGAGTTCGTGAAAATCGTGGGCGTCCTTGATGTTGGCGAGCAGCAGGCCAAGGGCATTCAGCGGCTGGCGCCACTGGTGCGCAATATTGCCGATCATCTCGCCCATCGCCGCGAGACGCGACTGCTGGATGAGGACGCGCTCCTGCTCCATATTTTTGGCGACTTCCTCGACGACGCGCTGTTCCAGCGTTTCGTTGAGGTGCTTCAGCGCCTCGTCGGCGCGCTTGCGCTGAATCGCGATGCTGGCCAGATGCGAGGCGCGGCTGGTCGCTTGCAGGTCGAACGGAGTTGGTTGATAGGGCTTGCGCGAGTAAATGGCAAAGGTGCCGAGTACGTCGCCCATTGCCGAGTAAATCGGGGTAGCCCAGCAGGCCGCCAAGCCGTGACCCAGGGCGATATCCCGGTACTCCGCCCATAGCGGATCGCGGGCGATGTCGGCGACGATAACCTGCCGTCCGGTGTAGGCGGCGGTGCCGCAGGAGCCGACCGCCGGGCCGACGGCAACGCCGTCGATGGCCTGGTTATAGGCGTCCGGCAGACTGGGTGCGGCGCCGTGGCGCAGGTGGATGTCGTCGTCATCGAGCAGCAGGATGGAACACAGCGAGTCCAGTAAAATTTCCTCTATGCCATGGCACAGGATTTCCAGCGTGGCGCTCAAGGGCGGGCTGCCGCTGGTGATTGCCAGCGCATGGTTTTCGAATTCCAGCATACGTTCGGAACGGCGGCTTTCGGTCACGTCGTGCGCCGCGGCGAATACGCCCTGCACCTCGCCGGTCTCGTCCCGATACACGGTCACGTTGTACAGCACTTCCGCGATATGTCCGGCGGAGTGGCGGATGGCGAGCGGATAATCGCGCACAAAGCCGTCCGCGAAAGCTTTTCGGTAAACCTCGCGGGCTTGCTGCGGCTCGGTGAAATAATCGCAAAAATCGCTGCCGATCAGTTGTTCGCGCGGTACGCCGGTGATGTGTTCGGTGGCTTGGTTAACGTCGGTGATCTTACCTGCCGGGCTGATGGTGACCAAGGGATCGAGGTTCGCTTCGATCAAATTGCGCGTATAGAATGAGGCGGCACGCAGCTGTTTGCTGGTTTCCCGCTCGCGTTCGTAGCGGCGCAGCATACCCAGCGAAAGGAACGCCACGGTAACGATCAGGAAAGCCAGCGCGGTGCTGTCGATCAGTGCATTACGGCGCCATTCGGCCAGAGAGTCCTTGGTTGCCATGCCGACAATCACGAAAAGCGGCTGGTTTCGGATTTTCTGGTAACTGACAATGCGTTCCACCTGGTCGATTTCCGACTTGGTGGTGTAGGTGCCGGCGCTCGAACCTCGCCGCAGACGCGCTTCGAAGACCGTGCACGGGTGCGTCTTGCCGCGCAGGCTGTCGTCGACCGGAAAGCGGGCGATGATGACGCGCTGGTCGTTGAGCAGGGTGAGGCTGCTGTTTTTGCCCAGATTGAGCGAACCGTAAAATTTTTCGAAAAAATCCAGTCCGATGGTTGCGGCTGCGATACCGGCGAAGCTGCCGTCGGGGTTGTTCATGCGGCGGCTGAGAATGACGTTCCAGCCGGGAACAAGGCGGCCTTGCAGCGGTTCGGAGATGTCCAGCCCGAGATTCGGATTGTCGCGCTGGCGGATGAAATAGCGGCGGTCGCCTAAATAGGTTGAAGAAATGCTGCCGCTGCCGTCAGCGCGCGTGTAGCCGTCGGCCTTGATGATGCGCAAGGCTTTCAATTCCGGCAAGGCATGCAGCAGTTCCGCCAGGTAAGCGTTGGTTTTTTTGATGTCGGATAGGTTGCGCCCCGGCTTGGGGGAGAACTCGTCGACGATATGATCCACCACCAGGTCGGTTTTCTGGATCGTGGCGGCAGTATGCTGCTCCAGCACCAGCGCCAGATTCTGGCTGGTGGCCGCAGCACTGGCCAGGCTTTCGTCGTAGCCGTGCTTGAGATTGAGCGCAAATGCCGCCGCAAAAGCCAAGGTGACAACCAATACGACAGCTGGCCAGATTTTGCGATGAGCAAGGTTTTCTTCGGAATTCATGGTGCGAACACTGAATGCAATTTTTAACTATAGCCCCTATATCAGCGATTTCCAGACCAAGGAAATGCCGCTGCCCGCCAGCAGCAGACCGACCATTTTCAGCATGTGCCGCTGGGAAATGCCCAGATGAATATGATGCCCGACAAAAAGTCCCAGCGCCATCACCGGCAAGGCCAGCAGCAGCGCGGTCGCCATGTGCTCCTGCAACAGCAGCCCGGTGGAGAGGAAAGCCGCGACGCGCAAGCCACCCTCGATCATGAACAAGCCGGAAAAGGTCGAACGCAACTCGGCTTTATCGTGCAGGCGGTGCGACAGATAAACGATATACGGCGGGCCGCCGGTGCCGAACAAGGCCCCCACCGTGCCGCCGCTCAGACCTGCCGGAATCGCCCACCAGCGCGAGATCGGTTTCTCGCCGTGGATGTCGAACAGGTTGCGCAAGCCGAAAATCAGCACAAACGTACCCAGCCCGAGCAGCAACGGGGTTTTCGGCAAATTCATCAACAACCCGACCCCCAGCAGCATCCCGGTAACGCCGAAAGGCAGCAAAGGTTTCAGCTCCTGCCAGTTGACCCGGCTCTTCCCCTGGCCGCCCAGCAAGGCCACCGCGGCGACCACATCGAGCACCAGCATGAACGGCACGACGAATTGCAGCGGAAGAAAATGCGCCAGCAGGGGAACCGCGATCAGCCCCGAACCAAAGCCGGTAATGCCGCGAATGACAAACGCGAACAGGATGATCAGGATGGCGGCGGCCAGCGTTTCCGGGGTCACGGATTAGCCTTTAAAAGGCGATTCGGAAAAGCCCCTCTCCCGCAGGCGGGAGAGGGGGTGGGGTGAGGGACGTTGCACATCGGTAACGGTTGTCGTTACGCAAACGCCCTCATCCCCGGCCCTTCTCCCGCCTGCGGGAGAAGGGAGAAAGTTGCTATTCAAGGATTGCTCTGACGCTCGACCACGACGCCTACCCGTTTGACGCCGCGCAACATGCCCAGCTTGGCGATCTTGACCTTGGCCCAGGGCGACCCGAATTCATGCAGGATCAGGTGGGCGATATGTTCCGCCAGCGCTTCGACCAGGTTGAAATGTCGTTCCGCCACGGTTTCGCGGATACGTGCCACCACCGCACCGTAGTCGATGGTGTCGGCAACATCGTCGCTCTGCCCGGCGCGGCTGTGCGGCAGCCCGATTTCTATATCCAGCTGGATGGTCTGCGGAACCTTGCGTTCCCAGTCGTAAATGCCGATGATCAGGTCGAGCCTGACCTCCTCGAGAAAGATTTTGTCCATGGCGCGGATGTCGTGGCTACCGTGTTTTGCCGTAAAATGGCGGGGTTGGGCGAAAAGTTCGCCATTTTAAGTGATTCGACATGTCCACGATAGTTTTTGTCCTGCTTTCCTACCTGATCGGCTCGATCTCCTTCGCCGTCGTCACCAGCAAACTGTTCGGCTTGCCCGATCCGCGCACCTTCGGCTCGAAAAATCCCGGCGCCACCAACGTGCTGCGCACCGGCAAGAAAGCTGCCGCGGCGCTGACCCTGTTCGGCGATGCCGCCAAGGGCTGGCTGGCGGTGTGGCTGGCGTTGCGCTTCGCGCCGGATTTCGCGCTGGACGACCTGGCGATTGCCGCCTGTGCGCTGGCGGTATTCCTCGGCCATGTCTACCCGGTGTTTTTCGGCTTCCACGGCGGCAAGGGCGTGGCGACGGCGCTCGGCATCCTGGCCGCGTTGAGCGGCTGGCTCGGCTTGGCGCTGCTCGCCACCTGGCTGGCGGCGACTCTGATCTGGCGCATTTCCTCGTTGTCTGCGCTGATTGCGGCGCTGTGTGCGCCGCTCTACGGCTGGTTCCTGTTGCCCTCGAAGGTGCTGTTCGGCGGGGCGGTGGTGCTCTCCATCCTGCTGATCTGGCGCCATCAGAGCAATATCCGCAACCTCCTGTCAGGGCGGGAAAGCGCAATCGGCAAGGGGCGATAGAAGCGCATCCCTGATCGGCTGGCGGCGGGTCGCTGCGATGTCGTGCAGCCGTTGCGCCGGCGCAATTTTTGACGTTGCCCGCCAGGGCGTGATACTTTTGCAACATGACTGATAGCAGCCATTCCGATTCGCCGTCGCCCGCCCCAGAGGGCATAGGCATCCCCCGTACCGGCCAGTTCGATGCGCCGGCTTTCGAACAAGCCGTCAGCGATCTGCTGCGCGCCTGCGGGATCTCGCCGGACTGCACCCACACCGGCAAGACCGCGGCACGGGTGCGCGCGTTGTGGGAAAACCGCCTGCTCGGCGGCTACAACATCGATCCGTCGGAAGCGCTCGGCGAGGGGTTCGCCGACCCGCGCAGCGACATGGTGGTGATCCGCGGCATCGCGGTGCATGGCGTCTGTCCCCACCATCTCGTGCCGTTCCGCGGCATCGCCCATGTCGCCTATATCCCCGGCGGACGCCTGCACGGTTTCGGGCGCATCGCGCGGCTGGTGGACAGCGTCGGCCACCGTTTCACTTACCAGGAATGGATGACGCGCGATGTCGCCGATGCGTTGGTGACTTACGGCCACGCCCAAGGCGCGGCTTGCGTGATCGAGGCCGAACAGCTGTGCCTGCTGCTCGGCGAGGATCGGCGCGGCGACGAGCGCGTTTATACCCAAGCCTTCTCCGGCTGTTTCCATAATAACGACCAACTGCGCAGCGAATTCCTGCGCGCCATCCACGGCCGGATGCCGTAACCCCACGCTGGGTGCAAGGCGCTTGCCATTGGCGGGGGCGACCGGGGGAGGGCGATCCTTTTCCGGAAACTGGAGCGAAAGTTGGAATTCGTCGTCAGGCAAGTACAAATCGTTTCGCCTAGCACCAGAAAATATCGGTGTCCGTCCTTGAACCCGCAGCAATAGAAGGAGAATGAATTGCGCTGTCTCGTTATCGAGGATGAAGTCGACACTTCACACTACATCTGCAAAGGCCTAAGGGAGGCCGGATATACCGTCACGCCTTGTGGAAATGGACTCGATGGTCTGCATTATGCCACCAGCGAGCAATGGGATATTATTATTCTCGACCGGCTGTTGCCGGGACAGGTCGATGGCCTGTCTATCATTGCCAAGCTGCGCGATCTTGGCAAAAAAACACCGGTGATAATTGTCAGCGCACTGACGAACATTGACGAGCGCGTGTCCGGGTTGCGTGTGGGGGCCGACGATTATCTTTCGAAGCCGTTTGCTTTTTCCGAACTGCTTGCCCGGATCGAGGCATTATTGCGCCGCACCAGCCCAAGTCAAGACGCAACCCGGCTTCAGGTCGCGGATCTGGTGCTCGACTTGCGGGCGATGCGGGTTGAACGTGATTCGCACCCCATCGCGCTCCAGCCGCGCGAATTTCGCCTGCTCGAATACCTGATGCGCCATGAAGGACAAGTGGTCACCAGGACCATGCTGCTCGAAGCCGTGTGGGATTATCATTTCGACCCTCAGACCAACGTCATCGACGTTCAGATCAGCCGGCTGCGCAACAAGATAGACAAAGGTTTTGCGACAACGCTCATTCATACCGTGCGCGGTGTCGGCTACCGGCTGGCGCCATGTGAGGCTGCCTTGGATGTATAGGTTTCGAACATCTGTCGCTGCACGGCTGGTGCTGGGATACGGCTTGCTGGTTACCGCTTCCATCATCGTCGTATCGGCTGTCTTTTACCTTGGAACCATTGGGGTACTCGATCAAAATATCGATGGCAAAATCGTTTCGATTTCGAAACGTTTGATCGATGAATTTCAGGCTCGTCCTGTCGAGGATTTGTGCGGGGAAATTAATTTTCAATTGTCTGACAGGATAGATAGCGATAGGGAAATATTCCTTGTGCTATCGCCCACGGGACATCGCCTCGCCGGCAATCTTTCGACTTTGCCTTCTGCAAATATACCATCGGAGCAACTGGTTACACGAGATGTGGTGCGAGATGGGAAGACCGTCTCCGCCCGCTTGCTGATACACCGGATGCCGAATGCCGAACTCCTGATCGTCGGCCGCGATTTGAGCGAGCATATAGCCATTGGGAGTCTTGTATGGCGGGCACTGACAACAGGGGTAACGATTTCGTTGCTCCTGACGGTCGCCGGTGCGCTGTTCTTTCGCCATCAGATCGAGGCCAGGATCGGCGATATTCGCCGAACCGCCCTTGAAATCGAGGCTGGTGACCTGACGCGGCGAATTCCCATTTCGAGCGACGACGAATTCGGATTGCTCAGTCGTGACATTAATCGTATGTTGGATCGAATCGAGCATTTGATGGATAGTACGCGCCATGTGTCGAATGCGATTGCCCATGATTTGAGAACCCCGCTGGGACGAATTCGCAGCAAACTGGACGATGCGATACGCCACGAGATGACCGTGGAAATCCTCGCCAATGCGGCGCACGCCGCGATTGAAGGAATCGACGACTTGGTTCTGGTTTTCGAGAAACTGCTGCAGATTGCCGAAGCGGAATCGGGTATGCGCGCGAAGTCGTTCGAGCCGGTCGATCTGAATCGCATCGCACTCGACATGGTGGATTTGTACGACGCAACCGCCGAGGATCGTCAGGTGACACTAAGAACTTCGCTCAAGAATGCGGTGTTTGCACATGGTGACCGCAATCTTTTGGCAAGTGCGGTAGCCAGTTTGATCGACAATGCGATCAAATACGCGGGACCGGGCGCCACGGTGGAGGTCTGCACCATGGCGGATGCCCATTCTGTTTCTATTCTGGTTCGCGACGACGGGCCGGGGATTCCGCTGGAAGAGTTGCCCAAAGTAACCGAACGGTTTTACCGGCTCGACCAGAGTCGTAGCCTCCCAGGAAATGGCCTTGGCCTTTCGATTGTCTCTGCAATCGCCACATTGCACGCCGGGAAGCTCATTCTCGAAAATGACGTGCATGGCCTGATAGCCCGCATCACCCTCCCGCCTGCAGAAGTATCGGTACGCAGTCAATAATCCCCCTTTGCCATAGCTCGATACGCCAAATCTTTCCAATCCGTAATGTTTGGGACAGATTACGGAGAGGTTCAATCCCTTAATATTCAGTCCGGCAATACGGCATTTAAGACGCTAGCAGCAAAAGATGCACTAGAAGCTGACCCCTGATCGAATTTCATGCTACGGGGCAGAGAAAATGAGCAGCGTAAATTTCTCGTGGAAATTTGCTGTCCATGTCTTTTAATGGTTCAAATACACACCGGATATATTTCATCGAGGTTCACATGTTTTCAGAAAAGTTCGCGGTTTTCTTCATGCTTGGAGGGTTATTGTTGGCTTCTGGTGCAATCGGTGCGACTGAACAGGACGCCGATGGGAAAAATGGCGCGAAGCACGGCTGGATCGTTGAACTTTATACGCCTGACTCTCCCGCCGCTGATTTGCCGGAATGCCTGACGGCACGCCCCGCAGCGGATCTGGCGACGAGACATTTTGTAAAAGTCTATTATCGGCACTCGCGTCATACGCTCAGCACGATTGCTGAGTTGCCCGATACGCTTCAACCAAAGCTGAATGACCAAGTCGAATTTCTTCCGGAAAATTGTTCAAGCGGAAAATTCTCGCGCATTACGCGAATTTTCCCCTCCGCTTCTTGAAAACGCTTTCATACGACATTTGGCAAAAATAATTTCCTGCTCGAAGTCTATTTAATTCAAAAAACCAACTGGTATATGGGCTCCCCGTCAGATGATTCGCCACATTGTGTTGCTTGCTTTGTTATTGCCGTTGTTTTCATATGCGGAACAGGGGATTGACCTCCAAAAATTAAGCCTGGATCAGGCGATTCAGATTGCTGTGGAACACAACCACGATCTTAGATCGTCCAGTTTCTCCGTCGATAGTGCGAATGCTGCGATAGCAATCGCTTCGGCGGCACCTAATCCTGCTTTGACGGTACAGACCTTTGGCATCAATCCCGGAGCCGGAATCGGGGCAGGTGGCGTGCGCAACAAAACCGTCGATAGCGTGATACGGATTGACCAGTTGATCGAGCGCGGCGGCAAGCGCGAATTCAGAAAGGAAAATGCGTCCCATCTGGAAGAAGCGGCTCGCGACGACCTGAATAATACGCGCCGAATGCTTCGCGTGAGCGTCGCCCAATCGTATTACGATCTGCTGGCGGCGGAGGAGAAACTTGCCATCCTGCGACAGACAGCAGTGCTCTATGACAGCACCGTCGCTGCTGCGCAAAAGCGTCTAAAGGCAGGCGATATCGCGAATGCCGACGTTGCACGATTGCAGGTCGATGCCTTGCGTGCCCAGAATGACACCGTACAGGCAGAGGCGGACCTGGGCAGCGCACGCCAGACACTCGCCCTGGTATTGGGGCGGATCGCCTATGCAGCGCAAATCACGCTGGCTGACCGCTGGCCGGCAACGCAATTCGATGTCGGCAGGCCGATTCAAGCATCCATCGAGCAGCGCCCCGATGTGCGGGCAGCAATGTTCCGCCTGGAGGCGGCGCTCGCGCAACGCAAGCTCGCGCACGCGTCGCGCACCAGGGACGTATCAATTGGCCTACAGTATGAGCATTACCCGAACAACGACGCCAATCCGCAGGGAAGCGGCAACAGCTATGGCGTCGCGTTGCAGATACCGCTGTTCGTGCGCTATCAATTCGACGGCGAAATCCGCGCAGCCGAAGCGGCTATCGATACGGCACGCGAAAATTTGGAAAAGACACGCGATCTGGCGTTCAGCGATTTGATGCAGAGCTGGCAAAACGCTCGCGCTGCTTTCGAGCGAGTCCAACGCTATGACGATGGTCTGCTGGGCGCCGCAAAAAAATCCGCCGATGCCGCCGAATTCGCATTCAAGCATGGCGCGCTCGGGGTGATGGATGTCCTCGATGCCAGACGAACTTATCGCGCAATCCAGCTCGATGCGCTGGCGGCCCACGCGGATTATGCAAAATCACGGGCCGCCTGGCAGGCGGCTATTTCGGAAAACGACACGTAATTCGTATGCAATCTAACCTTCTCAAAACTGCCGCGACTGTTGCCCTCATCGGCACAGCAATGATCGGCGTCCATTATGTCATCGCGGCGCAAGACCTCATGCCTGCCTCTGTTCCCAAGGAAAGCTTGGCGGCGGGCGTGGTGAAATTTGCAGCGAATGCGCCGCAATTGTCGTCGCTCAAAATCACTGCCGTAACAGAAGTGCCGCTGCCGGCATCCGACTCTGTCAATGGCCGCATCGCCTATGACGAAAATGTGACCACACGTATCACCTCGCCGATCGCGGGGCGGGTGCTCGCGCTACATGCGGAGATCGGCGACACGGTGCCGCGCGGAGCCGTCCTGGCGGACATCGACTCGCCGGATCTGGCAACCGCCGAAGCCGACTGGCGCAAGGCGCAGGCCGACGAACTGCGCAAAAAGCTGGCGTTCGATCGTGCCAAGACACTGTTCGATGGCGAGGTTTTCGCACGCAAGGATTACGAAGCGGCAGAGGCCGACTACCAGCAGGCAAAAGCAGAAACGAAACGTGCCAGTCTGCGCATGAAAAACCTCCATGCCAATGGCGAGGAAGACGGCAAGTTCGGCCTGAAAACGCCGATAACCGGTATCGTCGCCGACAAACAGATCAATCCGGGGCTCGAAGTGCGACCCGATCTGCCCAATCCGTTATTCACTCTCACCGATTTGACTCGCCTTTGGATCATCGTCGATGTGCCAGAACGCAGTGCCGCCGACATCCATCCGGGCCAGGCCGTCACGGTCGAAACCGATGCTTATCCCGAGCAGCGTTTTGCCGCCATGGTCGACCGGGTCGGACTCGTGCTCGACCCCGGCACGCGCCGTATCCAGGTACGCTGTTCGGTTAAGAATGTTGACCGCAAGCTGAAGCCCGAGATGTTTGCGCGCGTATCGTTCCTGGCTGACGCTGGTAGCAGGAAGGCGATTCCGCTGCCCAATACCAGCTTCTTTGCAGAGGGGATATACAGCTACGTGTTCGTCGAAAAACAGCCCGGAACCTTTGAAAAACGGCGCGTGAATGTGACGGTCAAGGGACACGAGCGCAGCTTCGTTGATGAAGGACTCGTCAGCGGCGAGCGCGTCGTGACCGAAGGCGCGTTTTTATTGAATGCCGAGGCGGCGGGCGATGCTCAATAAGCTGATCGATTTTGTCCTCGCGCAACGCGTTTTCGTCCTTATCCTGACGGTGGCACTGGCGGTCATCGGCTATCGGGCGCTGACCAGTCTGCCGATCGAGGCATTTCCCGATGTGCAGGATGTCCAGGTGCAGATCGTCACGCAGTATCCGGGACAGGCGCCGGAAGAAGTCGAGCGCAACGTTACGTTGCCGATCGAGCGGGAAATGAGCGGCGTGCCGCGCCAGATCCAGTTGCGTTCGGTGTCGATTACCGGATTGTCGATCGTTACCCTGACCTTTGCCGATGGCACGGACGATTATTTCGCGCGCCAGCAGGTACTGGAAAAACTCCAAAACGTCAGTCTTCCCAGCGGCATTCAACCGGGTCTCGCTCCGCTGTCGACGGCGGTCGGCGAAATTTACCGTTATGTCGTCGAAGCGCCGCCGGGCATGGACGCCAACGAGGTAAGGGCGTTGCAGGATTGGGTGATCCGTCCCAACCTCAGGATCGTTCAGGGTGTTGCCGATGTCGTCAGTTTCGGCGGCACGGTGAAGGAATATCAGGTTCAGATCGACGCTTATGCGCTGAAGCGTTATGGCGTCACCATCGACCAGGTCAGCCAGGCGTTGACCAACAACAGCGCAAACGTCGGCGGCGGTCTGGTCAAACGCGGGGATGAAGCGCTGGTGGTGCGCGGCATCGGCATTTTCAGGCATATCGAGGAGATCGGCCGGGTTATTGTCAGTGCAAAAAACGGTAAAACCGTACTGGTATCGGATGTCGCGGAGGTCACCATCGGGCATCGGCCGCTTTCCGGCGTGGTCGCCTTCAACAAGGACGACAGCGTGATCGAAGGCATCGTCCAGATGAGCAAGGGCAGCAATGCCGCGAAGGTGGTGGAGAACGTCAAGAACCGCGTTGCCGCGCTTAATGCGAAGCTGCCCAAGGGAGTGCGCATCAAGACGATCTACGACCGCACGGAACTGATCGACCATACGGTGCACACGGTTGCGGAAAACCTGCTGCTGGGCGCTGCGCTGGTTATTGCGATCCTGGTCGTGTTCCTCGGCAACTGGCGCGCGGCGCTGATTGTGGCGACGGTGATTCCGTTGTCCCTGCTGTTCGCCTTCATCATGCTCGATGCGCGCGGCATCCCGGCCAATCTGATTTCGCTCGGCGCAGTCGATTTTGGCATCATCATTGATAGCGCTGTGGTGCTGGTGGAAGCATTGATCGTGCGGCTCGCTATTCGGAATTTCGACGGTACAGCGCAACAAACTCATTATGCCTGGCGCAAGGAAACGCTCAAGCAGACGGTGGTCGAACTCGGCCACCCGATCCTGTTCGCCAAAGCAATCATTATTGTCGCTTTCATTCCGATTTATACCTTCCAGCGCGTGGAAGGAAAAATCTTCTCGCCGGTTGCCTTCACGCTCAGCTTTGCGATGCTGGGCGCGATTATCCTGACCATGACGCTGGTGCCGACCTTACTGGCATGGACCATGAAACGCCATTCACTGGCGGAAAAACACAGCATATGGTTACACCATATCCAGGATAGATACCGGATGGTGTTGATGCGCGCGCAAGAAAAGCGCACGCTGGTAATGGCCGGGTCGGCTGCCATCCTGGCACTCACCCTTACGCTGTCGCCAATGCTCGGCAGCGAATTTTTGCCGAAACTCGATGAAGGCAACATCTGGCTAACCATCAGTCTGCCGCCTTCCAGTTCGCTGCAAAAAACCGAGCAAATCGAGCATCGGGTTCGCGCCATAATGCAGAGCTACCCGGAAGTCGGCAATATCATTTCTCAAATGGGCCGCCCGGATGATGGTACCGATCCGAAGGGGCCGAACAACCTGGAAATTCTGGCCGACCTGAAACCGCGCAGCCAGTGGAAATTCGACGACAAGGAAAGCCTGATTGCGGACATGTCGGCAAAAATCCGCATGATTCCGGGCGTTCCGACCAATTTCTCCCAGGTGATCGAAGACAACGTCGAGGAAACCTTATCCGGCGTCAAGGGCGAAATCGCTGTCAAGGTGTTCGGGCCGGATCTGGAGGTGCTCACGCAGAAGAGCGAGCAAATCGCCTCGATACTGAGGGGCATCCCCGGCTCTGCCGATGTCGGTGCGGTGAAAATCGGCGGGCAAAGCGAACTGGATATTGTGATCGACCGTGACAAGACCGCCAGACTCGGCATCAATGTCGCGGACATCAATGCCGCGATCCAGACCGCGTTGGCCGGTAATGCGGTCAACGCCTATTTTGAAGGCGACCGGCGCTTCGACATCACCATCAGGCTGAAGGAAAATTTCCGCGACTCCGTCGATGATGTTGCCGCACTGCAAGTCAATCTTCCCGGTGGTTCTGGAACGGTCGGGTTAGGCGATATCGCGCGTATCGATGTCCGCCAGGGCGCGGCGCGTATCAGTCGCGAAGCGGGTGTCCGCAACGCCTCGGTAAAAGCCAATCTGCTTGGCCGCGACCAAGGCAGCTTCGTAGCCGAAGCACAGCAAAAGGTTGCCGATCAGGTGCACTTGCCGCCCGGCTATCAGATTACCTGGGGTGGACAGTTTGAGAACCAGCAACGCGCCGTCAAGCGACTTGAAGTGATCGTCCCAATTACCGCTTTTCTGATTTTCTCGTTACTGTTCTGGGCTTTCAGATCGGTGCGCAAGGCGCTGCTGGTGCTGTCCATCGTACCCTTTACGCTGATCGGCGGCATCGTCGGTCTGGCTGCCGCTGGCCTGCATTTTTCCGTGTCGGCAGCCGTTGGATTCATTGCTGTAGCCGGGATCTCGGTACAGAACGGCGTCATCATGGTGGAACAGATCGTCGAAATCGCCCGGACCAATCAATCGGTATTCTCCAGTGCAGTCGAAGGGGCCGTGGCACGGCTGCGTCCGATTCTGATGACCGCATTGATGGCTGGTTTGGGATTGTTGCCGGCCGCGCTGTCGCATGGTATCGGTTCGGAAACACAGCGTCCGTTTGCGGTGGTCATTGTCGGTGGCATCGTGTCGGCTACACTCTTTACGCTATTGCTTATACCGCTTGCATATCCTTATTTCACAGAGAAGCTAGAGAAAGAATAATGCGGATATTCGAGGGGGCTCATGAATGAAAATGGCCACGGATTATTCCGTGACCATTAGAGGTGGCTGACTATTCTGGAATCCCAGCTGTATTGGCGATGCCTCAATATGTTTACTTCATGTTTTCCGGCCCCTTGGCTTTCAGGCACGCGCTCATGAACTGCTTGCGTTCGTCGCCTTTCTTGCCTTCGGCAGCCTTGTTGCAGGCGCCCATCGCCGATTTCGGCTCCATAGGCGCAGCGGCGGCCTCGGGCTTGGCCTTGAGGCACTCGCTCATGAACTTTTTGCGTTCGTCGCCTTTCAGGGCTTTTTCGCCCGCGTCCTTGTTGCACATTCCCATCTTGTTCTGCTGCGCGGTCGGCGCCTTGTCCTCGGCAGCCGCGACGGATGCAAAACCTAGGGCGAAACATAGTGCAATCAACAGTTTGTTCATAACGTCTCCTTGGTGTCGATGGTGGAATTGCCCGGCAAGTATAACTATACCCGCCGAAAAACAATATCCCACACGCCGTGGCCGAGCTTGATGCCGCGCAGTTCGAACTTGGTAAGCGGGCGGTATTCCGGGCGCGGTGCGTAATCGCGGGCGCTGTTGGCGAGTTGGGGTTCGGCGGAGAACACCGCAAGGATATGTTCGGCGTATTCCTGCCAGTCGGTGGCGGCATGGATATAGCCGCCGGGCTTGAGCTTTTCGCACAGCGCGGCGACCAGTTCCGGTTGGATCAGGCGGCGCTTGTGGTGGCGCTTTTTCGGCCACGGGTCGGGGAAGAAGATATGCACGCCGTCCAACGAGGCCGACGGGATCATCTGCTGCAACACTTCCACCGCGTCGTGCTGGATCAGCCGCAGGTTGGCCAGCCCCAACTCTTCAATCTGGTTCAGCAGGCTACCGACCCCGGGGCCGTGTACTTCGATGCCGAGATAGTCGTTTTCCGGGCAAGCCTGGGCGATTTTTGCGGTGCTGTCGCCCATGCCGAAGCCGATTTCGAGAATTTTCGGCGCGCTCCGGCCGAAGACCAGGTCGAGGTCGAGCAACGCTTCGGCGTAAGGGATACCGAAGCGCGGCAGCAGGTTTTCCAGCGCGCGAGTCTGGGCCACGGACATGCGCCCCTGGCGTAACACGAAACTGCGGATGGGGCGGTGGGAGGGGGTGTCCATTACGAAATTTTATCCTGCAAAATGCGATTGAACCGCAGAGGCGCTGAGAAAAGCGAAGCAAACAGGGGTAGGGAAGTTGTCTTTTCTCTGCGTCTCCGCGCCTCTGCGGTGAAAGTTTTTTGTTACTTCCCGATCATCCCGCCGGTCGGCGAGCTCGGGCTGGCGGAGTAGAGTTTTTTCGGCATCCGTCCGGCGAGGAAGGCTTCGCGTCCGGCCTCGACTGCTTTTTTCATTGCCGAGGCCATCAGCACCGGGTTTTGCGCGCCGGCGATGGCGGTATTCATCAGCACCCCATCGCAGCCCAGTTCCATCGCGATCGCCGCGTCCGAGGCGGTGCCGACGCCGGCATCGACGATCACCGGCACCTTGGCGTTCTCGATGATGATCTGCAAATTCCACGGATTGAGGATGCCCATCCCCGAGCCGATCAGCGAGGCCAGCGGCATCACCGCGCAGCAGCCGATCTCTTCCAGTTGCCGGGCGATGATCGGGTCGTCGGAGGTGTAGACCATCACCTTGAAACCGTCCTTGATCAGCACTTCGGCGGCTTTCAGGGTTTCCACCACGTTGGGGTAGAGCGATTTGGGGTCGCCCAGCACTTCGAGCTTGACCAGGTCGTGGCCGTCCAGCAGTTCGCGCGCCAGGCGCAGGGTACGGATCGCGTCGTCGGCGCTATAGCAGCCGGCGGTGTTGGGCAGGTAGGTGAACTGCGACGGCGGGACGGCGTCGAGCAGGCTCGCTTCGCCGGCGTTCTGGCCGATGTTGACGCGGCGCACCGCCACCGTGACGATTTGCGTGCCGCTGGCATCCAGCGCGCGGCGGGTTTCGTCGAAATCCTTGTATTTGCCGGTACCTACCAGCAAACGGGAGGAATAGGCCTTGCCTGCGATAATTAGTTGATCCATTGGGTTCTTTCAGAAAAGATGGTTAACCGCCGCCGACCGCGACGACGATTTCCAGCTGGTCGCCATCGGTCAGCAGCGTTTCGCCGTGCAGACTGCGCGGCACGATTTCGCCGTTGCGTTCGACGGCCAGACGCTTGCCGGTCAGGTTCAGGTGCGCCAGCAGTTGGGATAAGGTGGGCGCGCTCTCGAAGGAATGAGGTTCGCCGTTGACGGTGAGTCGGATGTTTTTCAAGCTGCGACTTTCAATGTGCGGGGCAAATCAGTAGAATGCGCATTCTACCACCGTGCGGGTGTAGTTCAATGGTAGAACGGCAGCTTCCCAAGCTGCATACGAGGGTTCG
>Ga0163199_1000688_pt1 | contig 21269 bp, 23 predicted proteins | sample PL_2010_150m_FD_113537 | JGI IMG/M metagenome (GOLD analysis project Ga0163199, IMG submission 113537) | Freshwater microbial communities from Powell Lake, British Columbia, Canada to study Microbial Dark Matter (Phase II) - PL_2010_150m | ecosystem: Environmental > Aquatic > Freshwater > Lake ...
CTTGCGATGCTCGCCGCTATTCGGCGCGCCTTGCTTTGCGAGATTCGCTCGTGCCTCTTGAGGCACTCGACAAGCACGCGCCCGACAATTGCGTCGCTGGAGTGCTTGCGGCTGGCGTTGGGCTTGACGTGTTTACAGTTGGCGGCGTGCTTGATGCGTTTGCAATTGGCTGCGGGTTTGAAGCCACCGGTTGGCTTGGTTTCGCTTTGGGATTTTCGCGTCAAGTTTTTCCCTCGAGAAAGTCGGCGTAGCCTTGCAAGTCGAGTTGTCCTTGGCCGCTCAAATTGAAGGCAATTGTTTTTGCCTCGCCAGTCTTTTTGCACGCTTTGGCGAGGTTTATCACTTCGCTTATCGCGTGGCACGATTCCGGTGCAGCGATTATTCCTTCGTTGCGCGCGAAAAGCACTCCTGCCTCGAAAGCTTGCTGCTGGCCGCAGGCAACTGCGCGAATAGTGCCGCTTGCCGCTAGCAAAGAGACGGATGGCGCCATTCCGTGGTATCGCAGTCCTCCAGCGTAGATTGGGGATGGCACGAAGTCCTTGCCAAGCGTGTACATCTTCATTAGGGGTGTCATTCCGGCCGTGTCCCCGTGGTCGTAGTCGTACTTGCCTTTAGTTATTGACGGCACTTCAGTTGGCTCGACAGCAATGAAGTCGGCTTCAGTCTTTCCGGCGAGCTTGTCGCGCAGGAAGGGATAGGCAAATCCCGCGAAGTTGCTTCCACCGCCAACGCAGGCAATGAATGCATCCGGCGCTATTCCTTCGCGTTCGAACTGCAAGTGGGCTTCCTCGCCAATCACCGTCTGGTGCATGAGCACGTGGTTGAGCACGCTTCCAAGCGAGTACTTTGCCTCGCCGCCAGACTTTGCAACTGTTTCAATGGCCTCGCTTATTGCAATTCCCAGGCTTCCCGGGTGCGCCGGGTTGCTGCGCAAAACTTGCTTGCCAAAATCAGTGAGCGTGCCCGGAGAGGGGTTGACGGTTGCGCCCATTGCCTGCATTTGCATCTTGCGGTAAGGCTTTTGGTTGAAGCTTGCGCGCACCATGAACACTTCGCACGTCATGCCGTAAAGCGCGCACGCGTACGACAGCGCGATTCCCCACTGGCCTGCCCCTGTCTCTGTAACAAGCCGCTCGATGCCCTCCCTTTTTGCGTAATAGGCTTGCGCAACCGCCGTGTTTGGCTTGTGGCTGCCGCAAGGATTGAGTCCCTCGTGCTTGAAGTAAATCCTTGCCGGAGTGCCGAGCGCTTTTTCGAGCCGGCGCGCGCGGAAGATGGGCGTAGGCCTTCCAAGCGCTAAAAGCGCGTCGCGGACTTCCTCCGGAATTGGCACAAACCGCTGTGAAGAAACTTCTTGCCGGACTATTTCTTTCGGAAAGATTGCTTCGAGCGCGCTTGGCGGGATTGGCTTGCCGGTTGCCGCGTCTAAAGGCGGTGCCAACGGGGACGGCAAGTCCGGTAGGATATTGTAGTACTTTGAAGGCACGTCGTCCTCGCTTAACAACAACTTTACTTTTTCACTCAATCAAACCATTCCTCCATTGCCACAACGGGCATTGTTTGCACTAGCGTAAAGAACTAAACTGGAATCAAACTGCAAAACAAGAAGCTTTTCTCCAAGCGGTGTAAGCCGCAGGCGCGCTCCCCTGCTGGAAGTTTTCGCGCCACACTCAATCAAGCCAAGTTTTCTTAGCCGTTGGCCCACCCTGCGGCAGGTAGGCTCGCTACAGACTTTGAACTGCGCGGCAGTGACGCAGGCAGAATTAAGGGTAGCGTTTCCGCTGCGGGCATTATAAGCTAGGAATTGAAGGGCTTGCTTTTGTTTTTGAGAAAGGCTTTCGAAAAGAAGAGTACGCGCCACGTCCTCGGCTGCGCTTAATGCCGGGGCTGACGCCCGTTCCATTGGAAGGCAACACCAGCTTTCTCCGACACATCAATCTACCTGCAATTAAAATGACGTTCCAACTATTTAACCGTTTCCCGTCAGGAAAAAGACGGGAGGATTGAAAGAACCTGCAAAAAAGCTATGCACGCCTGCCGGGAAAAAACAGGGCACAAAAGCGCGAGACTACGAGTTTTGCAGAAAATGGTCTATTAGCGCAAGCAATGTTGCCGAGTGGCGCTCGTGGAAAAGGACGACGTCCTGTTCGGTAATCTTCGGCTGCGACAAATAATACGGGCGAATGTTTTGCTTGTCAGCAGTATGCCTATCGGCAGGATGGAATATTTTCTTTACGTATTGGTTTGGAGCGGAGTACCTTTGCTTTTCTAAAGCCAAGGCTTGACGTATGAATGGCGATAGGCGCGCATCCGAAACTGGGCGGCCGGAGTAATAGTATTCAAGTACAACGATGTTCGGCGGCCGGCCTCCAGGCACGACGTTTTTGAAACGGTTAGACAAGGTTCGAAATGCGTTAGGATTACTGCTGCGAGTAATTTTGCTAGTGGGGCTTATCCACAAAAAGTTTTCTTTTTGTTTTGCGGTTCGCGGGGTACCGTGAAAACGAAAGAAAAGAGTATTCGGAGCATCGCTGGCAATCGCCTCTTCGAGTTCCCGGTCTCGTGCGCTTGCGGAATAATCGAGGGGAACAAATTCGGTGCCGGTGTGAGCCTTTTCGTGCCGTCTCCATATCGCGTGAGGCGTCAACTCAGCCGGATGGAGAACTACCAAGACGCCTTTTTTTGCCAACTGCGCCTCATAAGGTGCAATAAGGCGGTGAGTGCCTTCGTGGGGGTGAATGCCTACGGTAATAACGATTTTTCTCTTTTCCCTTGGAACTTCAAGAACTTTTCCTATCACGCGGTCGAACGACCTGCCGCTAATCATGCAGATATTTCTGGCGAAAGGATAGAAAAAGGTTTTCAGGCGTTCTTCATACGTTCAAAGTTGGATTCATTCCAAGCGCGGCGGGCGTGGTAGCCCCTTCCTGCTTCTGCGTTGGCCGCGTCTCTCTATATGCTCGGCTAGGCGGTCAAGGCCTGCCGAGGCAAACTCTTTCACTACTGGCTGTTCTTCTTCCGTTCTTAACAGTTGTTTCAGCGCAGTGATTGCCATGCCAAGCCGTTCAGCGCGCTCGTCTTTCGGTTCGGACTCGCTTTTGGCTGTTACCGCCGGCGCGCCTTCGCTTGGCGCCAGCGCAGGAACGTTTTCAAGAAGTTTGCGTATAACGCCATTAACATATTGCACTCGGGCGTGGGACGGCTTGCCGCAAAGCTCGAGCAATCGCAGGTAGTTTGCCCTTGCTGTGCGCGCGAGGAGATGTTCAGTGGGATGCACGAGGTGCGCATTTAGCGCTTCGACAACCGCAGCACGGTAAGGTTGCTCTTCGCGAGCCTGGCAAAGGGTGTTCAAAACCCGGTTATACCGCGTCACTTCTTCTTTCAAGGTTTGCAAGTCCTCGGGGTGGTACCTTAATTTTTTCCCAAAAGGTCGGTTGCGTACGCCCCACGTTGGATGTTTCTTTAAGAAGGCAAAAAACCCTTTTTTTTCCACGAACTTTGTAAGCACTTCTTTGGCAATGGCGAGAAAAGCATTTTGCACGTATACGAATCGCCGTTTTCCAAGCCTACAATCCATCCAAACTGCTTCAGGCCATTGTTCAGCATCCAATTGCTTCGCCAGGTTGCCGCTCCAATCCGGCAATTCCTCCAGTTTTCTCTGCATTTCGGAAACCTGGACAAACTCCCGGCAGAAGCGGCCCAGTTTTGCAACGTCTTGCTTGGAAATCAGTTGCTTGACACTTCCGTGTTCTGTTAGGGCTATAACTTTCGGCTTGCCGCCGATTTTTTTCAAAACCGCGTGTCCTTTAGGCAAGCTGCAGAGCCGGTCTGTCAAATTAACCACGGAATAACGCGTAGTTCCAAGTTTGCGAGCCGCGATTTTAAGGCGTAAGAGGTCTTCGCGTCTTGGTTGTTGCTGTTTGGCGTTCAAAAACAGTCTCCTTCAAGCAATGCTTAGAAAGGGTTTTGGCAGGAAGGTAGAAAAAGGTTTTGACCGGGCGTTCGCTTCTCGCGAGACGAGCTTGGTTTTCTTTCGAGTTATGCCAGCGCGCTTATCTTGCCTATAGCGCCCAAGAACGCCTCGACGTCTGCCTCGTTGTTGTACACGTGGGCGCTTGCGCGCGCGCTTCCCTTGGCGCCCAAGAGCGAGTGAAGTGGCATTGCACAGTGGTGGCCAGAACGGATGCACACTTTGGCCAGCTCGTCCGCCATGACTGCCACGCGGTGGGGCTCGAGTCCTTTTATGTTGAAAGCGGTAAGCGCAATTTTTTCCTTCGCATCAGTAGGGCCATAAACTTGGGCACCGCACGCGAGCAGCCCGTCAACTAGCAGTTTTGCGACTTTTCTCTCGTGAGCCTCGATTTCTCCAAGGCCTATTTTTTGCAGGTAGTCTATTGCAGCGCCCATGCCGATTACGCCGGCAATGTTGGGCGTGCCTGCCTCTTCGCCTTGGGGTGCGGCTGCCAGTTCGAACCCGTCGAGAGTTACGGACTGGACCATTCCGCCGCCAAGCATTGGCGACTGGAAACCGCCGGCGTGGAAAAGAACGCCTGTTCCGCAAGGGGCTAGCATCTTGTGGCCGGAAAAGGCGGCAAAGTCAACGCCAAGCTTTGCAAAATTGACTGGAAAGTGGCCGACCATTTGCGCAGCGTCAAGCAGGACGCGCGCGCCTGCATCGTGCGCAAGCTTGGTTATTTCGGCTACGGGCATGCGATTTCCAAGCACGTTGCTTGCCCCGGTTATTGCCACTAGCTTAGTCTTGGCGTCAATAGTTTTTTTGAAGTCTTCCAAATCAAAGTGTCCCTGCAAGTCTTTCGGCTTGACAAAGCGCAGCGCTGAGATTTCGCCTCGCTGTTTTAGGCGCATCCAAGGAAGAATGTTCGAGTGGTGTTCAATTGCAGTAGTCACAATGTTGCACCCGGCCGGCCATTCCAAGCCAAGCGCAACCAAGTTTATTGACTCTGAAGCGTTTTTAGTGTTGAAATAGTCGGTAGGCTTGCCGCCCAAAAAGCCTGAAAGCTTGCGGTAAACTTCGTCGTACTCCGCGCTTGCACGTTGTGACAGCCTGTGCGCTCCCCGGTGAATGTTGGCCTTGTACTCGCGGTAATACTCGTTAGTCTTGGCAAGAACTGGCTCTGGAGTTAGCGAAGTCGCCGCGTTGTCCAGATAGACGCATTTTTGGAGGATTGGAAAGTCTTTCCTGATTTTTTCGGAGTTCATTGGTGTTTTCACCATTCGCCGTTAATCTTCACACAATTTCTCTTGGAAGTGGGCAAGTCTCGGTTATTTCTGATGCGTTGAGCCCAAAGTATTTTGCGAAAGCTGCAGGCCCGACTAGCGAGACGTTGCCTATAAAGAAAGTAGGCGTTGCGCAAACGCCTGCAGCGTTTGCCACCGCAATGTCGCGTTCAACAATTGCGTTTGTCCTGCCTGAAGAAAGACAATCTGAAAACTGTGCCGAGTTCATTCCCAAACCGCCAGCCCACGCTGTAAAGTTCTCCATCGAATATTCGTTAGAGCGGTGTGAAAACAGCAGTTGGAAATATTCCCAAAATTTTCCTTGCTCTGTTGCACACTCCGCGGCCTGGGCGGACTGGTGGGAGAACGGATGGGCCTTTATTGGAAGCGTCCTGAACTCAAGCGTAATTTGCCCAGTTGAAACCAAGTGTGTGACTAATGGCAAGGCTTGCTTGGTTGAAGGGCAGGTAAAGCACCCGAATTCGACGACTTTAACCGAACCGTTTCCTATAGCTTGCCCCACTCCATTAGCGATGATTCCGAAAGGTTGGCTTGACCTGCCGGCGCAAGTATTGAACAGCGAGCCTAGCCCCAGCGCGTCGGCAAAACTTGAGGGGTTGAGCGCGTCGTAAACACAAAACGCTGTTGAATTCGGCCCGTTGCAATTACCGTAAGCATAGTAGTTGTACAAGCCTTGAACGAAAAAGAACGTGCTGATTAGGGTAAGCGCCAGGATAATCCAGCTAAATGCTTCAAAGTACTTGTTGAGCGTGCGGGCCGCTGCCGGAGAACGGTCGAGCACTTTGGCGACTATTTGCGAGCGCAGCCTCTCGTCAAGCCCGCTTTGGCAGGGCCGTAGCGTTGCCTTGCGCGCAACGCAGTCGAAAGCCTCTCGCGCCAGCGGCCGGTATTTAGCGCTGAAAACAGCGAGTACGCCCAAACCTAAAGCAGCTAATACGCACAAAACCATTTGTTGAGCACCATCAACCCAGCCTTACGCTGTCAAACACGCCTTGCATTGCCGGCAGGAACTTTTGATAGGCCGTCTTTTCTGCAGTGTAAGTGAAGACGTACGCCGTGTCGTTCTTCAATGACACGACCATGAGGGTCTGCAGCGAGAAGTTGCCGAAAGGACTCGCGAAAATGATTTTCCTTGAAGGAATTCCTGAAACGACCGTCACGCCAGACTCGACAACGCTGCCAGCGCCGTAAGCCCCCTTGAGCTCGTTTTCAACTGAAGCCGCGTACTGGCCGACTGTTGCGTTATCCAGCACCGGGCGCGTTATCAAGTTCAAGTTTTCGCTAAACCCGTCAGACTCACCATCTCGGGGGGCAAGCAAGGTGACCAGCGAATTCATGTAATTTTCTTTCTTCTCCCAATTGGAAGGGTACTCCAGCCACACGCCGAAATCCTTGTTCTCGAAAATAGTGTTTCCGCTAGTTGGCGAAGCTGTAGGAGTTGTTTCAGGCGTGCTTGAAGCGGAAGGAATTGAAGACGGAGTGGCGGTTGTTAACGCATTTGCAGTCCCTCCAACACTTGCCGTTGGAACGGCCGTGACGCTTGCATACGCCGACGGGGAGGGCGTTGCACGCGCAGAACCAAGGCAGCCCGCCAAAAGCAAGAACGAAAAACCCAACGCTAGCAACACTATTTTTTTGTCCATCACGCCAACCTCCAACTTTTTCATTCAACCTACTTTCTGGCGGGCCATTTTACCGCCACGCCCGTGCGCCAGTCGTAAGACATTTCAACGCATTCTTTCACAATTAACGCCCACACTATGGTTTTAGCAAAAAAGTCGTCGTGCTTGTACGCCACCCATGATGCGGCAATCAACATTAAAATAAACACGGCTTTGCCAAAAAGAAACCAAACTGAAGGCCTTTTGCCGTTTTTCCAAATCCCGAACATATTCTCGGCCCCCTAATCTTTCTTTTGCTTTTCTGGCGTCAACCGCCCCTTTACTCTTTCTTTTGTTTGATGGGCGTTATACCGCCTAACTCGCTTATGACCAGCGTCAAGTCCTTGCCTGAAGGCACGACTATTTTCGCGTTTGAGGCCATTGCCTTCTCGACTGCCTCGAGCTTGCGCAAGACTTGCGCGTTGCCAACGAAGTACTTGTTGGCCGCGTCGTTAACAAGCTTTATTGCAGTTGCCTCGCCCTCGGCAGAAAGAATGTTGGCCTGCTTTATTCCCTCGGCCTCCTTTATTGCCGCGCGCCTTTTTCCGTCGGCCTGTGTCTCAAGCGCGGTTGCGTAGTCGATTGCGGCAATCTTCTCGTTCTCGGCCTTGACAACCTTGTTCATTGTTTCCTGTACGTCTGCAGGCGGCTGGATTTCCTTTAACTCCGTGCGCACAATTTCTATTCCCCAGCTCTTGGTTTCCTCGCGCAGCGTCTTTTGCAATTCAAGGTTTATCTTGCCACGCTGGCTGTTTGCTTCCTTGAGCGAGAGCGTTCCAATAATGTTGCGCAGAGTGGTGCGCGCCAAGTTGACTATCTGCGTCTCGTAAGCGTTGACGTTGTACACCGTGTTCTTGACGGACTCCTCGTCCTGCTTTACCTTGAAGTAAACTTGGGCGTCTACAATTGCGTTGAGATTGTCGTTAGTGATGATTTCCTGCCTGTCGGCGTCAACCATCTGCTCGGTAGTGTTTATTTGGTAGAGCTGGTCCACTATTGGAATTATCCACTGGAAGCCCGGCATTGCGAAGCGCGCGTACCTGCCCAAGCGCTCTAGAAGCCCGCGGTGAGTCGGCCGCACTATGCGTATTCCTGCTAAAAAGAACGCCACAACAAAAACTAATACCGCCCAAAGAATAACGTCCATCTTCCCACCCGTAATTCTAACGCAGGAGATGCTTTTAAGAATGGCGGAACAAGCCAAGCAAAACCTTGAAATATGCCACGCGCCAACACCCTACTGCTTCGGCGTATTTTCGAGGTAAGAAAAGACAAACACGGTGAAAAATTGCGCAAGAACCCGAAAAACGCTTTAGTAGTGGGAATTGAACCTTTTGGAGCGTATAGATCTAACCCTACAAAATGGCTTGCAAAAAGAGTTAACGGAAAAACGATTTCGGGCCATTCCATTCATTCGCTCGTGTTGCCAAGCGTGGCATTCTTCCAACCGGGGGAACCAAACCACGGCGAAACTATTGTAGCCGCAGCCAAACAAGCCCAAGCTGACGCAATAGTATGTTTCGGGATAGGCTCTGACATACGCGGGTTCCGGATAGAAAGCAGTGGCGTGAATTGGGCGGAAAACGCCAAGTACCTGCCGCTCGAACAAAATAACCGCGTTTTGGACGAAAGAAAGCCTGCAAAGCACGTTTTGCCAATAAACTTTGGACACTGGAAGCTAAAGCAGATGCGGCAACGCTTTGAACAAGAAGGGCTCGAGCTAGAACCAGACGTATCAGAAAGCGCGGGCCATTACTCGTGCAACAGCATGATCTACCGTACCCTGCTTGAACAAGAACTGCACAAACTAGACATACCTTTCTTGTTCGTCCACGCCTCCTGCTCGCACGGCTCGGTTAGATACGACAACGAATTCGATAGGAAAAAAACCCTCAATCGTAACAGGGACCTTCTAAAAGCACTGGAAATAATTCTAGAATCTCGAAAAGACTGATTCTTGAAGGCAAATGTGGGTGATTTTATGGCAAAGCACGGCAACGAATTTGGCAGCAAGAGCACTTACGCTAAAAACGTTCTAGTAACAGGCGGAGCGAAAGGCTTGGGAAAAGCGATTGCCCTCGAATTTGCCTCGCAAGGCTGCAACGTGGCTATAAACTATTTGTCGAGCGAAAAGCAAGCCATGCAGACGCTCAAAGAGATTGAAGCACTTGGCGTCAAGGGCTTTGCCTTCAAGGCCGACGTTTCCGAAGAAGCGCATGTAAATTCGCTTGTGGAAAAGGCTTGGAGCGAGCTTGGCAGTCTGGACTTTCTGGTCAACAATTCTGGGATTTACGCCCAGCGGCCGGGCGCGCCGTTTTTCGAGCTTTCCAAGAAGGATTGGGACGAGGTTTTCGCGGTCAACTCGCGTGGAGTGTTTCTTGTTGCAAAGCACGTTGCGCTCAAGATGATTGCAGCTAAGGTAAAGGGCAGTATTGTCAACATTTCTTCTGTTGCCGGTTTGGACTATTCCTACGCCGGCGCGCATTACGGCGCGTCAAAAGCGGCGGTAATCGCGCTCACCAAAAACATGGCTGCAGACCTTGGGCCGTACGGCATTCGCGCGAACTCGATTGCACCAGGCGCGGTGCTTACCGACTTGCTTAAGAATTTGCCGCAAGAACGAAAGAAAAGGCTGGAGCAAAGCACGCCTTTAGGGCGGTTTACCACGCCGCAAGACATTGGCAGGGCGGTGTACGCGCTGGCAAATCTCGAGAATGTTTCCGGCCAGACTCTCGTTGTCGACGGCGGCCGGCTCAAGCACTGAAAGCTTTGGAAAAGGTAGAGGAGGGCCGGGAGCTAAGTTGAACCAAAAAGAAGCCTTAGCGCAAGCGCGTTGAACTCTGGAGGCAGGGTGGGACCCGGCGGGAGGTAAGCCACGCCTTGGGCGCACAGCACGACGGATATAGCGGCTAGGGCTAACAAAGCTATGCGTTCTACTTTATCCTTGTACGCTTCGCCTGCAACCAGCGCGAGCATCGGGATTGCGCAGACAAGGTAACGAGCGCCAAAGTGGCCGGAATTTAGAATAGTATAGGCAGGGCGGGTGAGCTCGAAGGCAAGAAGCAAAAGCAGCGGGAGAAACAACGACAAAACCAGCCGCTTCGACTTTTTCAACAGCGTAATTGCGCCGGCAAGGCTGGCAAGTAGGAATGGTGAGGCCCAGAACAACCCGCGCTGGGGCGCAACGAGCAAGTCGGTGGCCTTTTCCATTAATTGGGAAAAATCAACCAGCGTGGCTGCCTCGTTCATGACGGCCAGTTCGCCTTTCGGATTATTGCTGAAGCAAGAAAAGTTATAGCCGTTGGCAAGCGGGCCGCCAAAAGCAAAAGAATTGTAGGCGGCCAGCGCTAGGACGGGCGGGATGAGCCCGAAAAGAAAGTAGCCAACTCCGCTAAATTGGTGCAATCGCAAGTTTCGCAAATTCCCTGGCAGCTTGAGTTCGCTTAGGACGAGGACCAGGAGGGGCAGGGCAATCAAGAGCGCGTCGCTCCTCGTGCAAACTGCGAGCCCCAAGCTTAGCCCGCTTAGCACAATCTCGTTGGGCCCGACTTTTAGCTCGAAGGAAGGCTCGAGGCGGGAGTTCTTGAGCAAGAAATAGTAGCTTAGGAACACAAAAAACGTCGAAAACGCTACGTCGAACATTGAATGAGAATATACCCACAAGGGCGAGCCGAACGCGACTGCAGCAGCGCAGACAATCGCAGCCTTGGCGCCATACCAGCGGCGGCAAACAAGGAAAACCATCGCGGCAACTGCCGAAGCAAGCAGTACTGGGGCCGCGTTGGAGAAAATGAAGCCCCACAAGTCAGTATCGTCAAAACTTCCGGCGTAGCCGTAAAACCAGCCCCCCATTTTTACGGCCCACTCCGTACGGGCAATTGGCGGGAGCCAACCCGAGTTAAAGGCGAGAGCGCCAGCAAAATAGAATGGCGCTGCAAGGATTGATGGCAGCGGGGGATAGCGCGAGTAAATCTTGCCTGCGTGCGCGGAAAGGTCCCAGCACGTAACTGCAACTGTTTCAACGCTGAGTTTTCCTTGACAAAGCGCCTTTGAAAGAATGAACCGGCTGTAATCGTTGGTGGTATGGTATATCCCAAATGAAGCGGCGTAAACGATAGCTACGAAAATGAAGAGCGCCAGCGCGGCTTTGCGCGAGAAGAAAGAACGAAAAAAACTTGCGTCCACGAGTTATCCCTGGCTTGCTTACTGCACGTACTTGTCGAGGATTTGCTTGAAACGCTCGAACGTCTGCACTCCAACTATCGACTCGCGAATTCTGCCTTGGTTGTCTACAACGTAGAACGCAGGCACGCTGGAAACGCCGTTTGCAACTCCTTCAATCCGGTCAATCTCGACTTGGCGGTCGAAACGCTTGTCGTTATAGCAAGCCAAGAATAAAGGCTGGCTCATTCCCGCATCAACCGCCCACTTGTTGAAATTATCGTCTGAAAGCGACTCGTTTGCGTTGGCCCCAAAAAGCAAGTAATAATACTTTTCGGCTATCGCACTCTTGCCAGCTGAATCCTTGGAAAGCTGGAAGACGCACTCGAAAGCATTTGCTGCAGCGCGCGCGTCAGGATGCAGCGAATCCAACGGGAAGTGCTTGAAGTACAATTCAATCTTTCCGTTGGCTGCGTACGCCTCGATTAATTGTTTTTCTGCGCTAAACGCGTGCAAAGCACAGTACGGACACTGGAAATCGCTGTAAACCACTAGAGAGAAGGGCGCCCGGCCGTTGCCCCAATGAAACCTGCCGTCCGTTGAAACTCTTCCGAAAGGCAACGGGGATGGAATCGCAGTTGGCACGGGCGAGACGGTCGCAACCGGCGTCGGGGTTGGCGTTGCAAGCGCAACTCGAAGCGTGCAGTAGCCTCTCGACTTTACCCAATAGCCCTTGCCTTGTTCAAAATACTGGGTTTTAGTGTAATCACCCGAGTAAGCCCATGGACCGGCGTCAATAATGCAGTCCGAACCTATTTCGGAAAGCGATGCGCCCCGCCATGGCGCGCCAACCAAATTCCAGCCGGCTGAAAGCTTGCGTTGGAAAGCATCCTTGGAAAAATAGGCGTCGCTAGTAAAGCTAACCGTGCAGGCGGAAGCCGCCTTGAACCAGTAGCCTTCCCCGCCTGAAAGCTGGGAAAGCAACTTTTTCTGGTATGCACCTGCAGAGTAAGCGTAAACCGTCAGGTCTCCACACTTGTTGTCTTTTGTCTTTACTTGGCCGGCAAGCGGAATGCTTGCAATAGCCCAGCCTTTAGCCAAGCTTAACGAGTAGCTTGCCTGCTCTTCGGGAATTCCAGGGGGAAGCTCGTCTGCAAGAGCAAGAAAAGGCAACAAAAGCAAGGCAACGGCTAAAGCGAGAAAAACTGTCTTCAAACCACACCACCACGCACTAATATGAGGGAAACCGGCTTAAAAACGCCCTGCCTGCCAGCCCTCCACACCCGGCCATCCACACTCCGCCCAAGCAACTCCCGTTTTTTGCCAAGCCGACTGGCTAAAAAGCACGCGTTACCTAAACCGAGTTGGTGTTCACATTGAAAAAAACTAACCAGACAAACCGCTCAAAGCAATACCGGGAGGACGACCAGGCAGGCAAAAGACACGCGAATAGCGCCGGCTGCGGTTGCCCGCAAGAACATTCGTTTTCGCCACAAGCGCCGGCAAGCAAGCCCGACCTTGCACAAGCATTCTTGCCAACCCGGTTTGGCTCTTTCAAAATCCTCGTTTTTCCCGTTGACGCCTGCAAGGACACGATTGTGCTTGTAAAAGGCGAAGTTAACGGGGCTAAAGGCGTGCTGACTCGGGTGCACTCGCAGTGTTTTACCGGCGACGTGTTTTGTTCCATGCGTTGCGACTGCCGCGCGCAGCTAGAAAAGTCACTGCAGATGGTTGAAAAGAACGGAACCGGAATAATAGTATACTTGATGCAGGAAGGGCGCGGCATTGGCCTTGCAAACAAGATTAGGGCGTACGCACTACAGGAAAAAGGGCTTGACACGATTGAAGCCAACAAGGCGCTTGGCCTGCCAGTGGACTCGCGCGACTACGCACAAGTGGCGTTCGTGCTCAAAAAGTTGGGAGTAAAAAGCATTCGGCTTATTACCAACAATCCTGAGAAAATTTACGGGCTCAAAAAACTTGGAATCAACGTGCAGGCCCGCGTGCCAATAATCATGCCGAAAAACAAGTTTAACGCCAAATACCTTAAGACCAAGAAAGAGAAGATGGGTCACTTGCTTTGAAAAAGACAACAAGCCCGAAACCGGCTGCGAACAAATGGAAACCAGGCGATGAAGCCCTCCTGCGCAAGGCAATATGCCTTTCCAACAATGGCGCCGGAAAAGTCTCGCCCAATCCTCTTGCCGGGTGCGTGCTCGCAAAGCGCGGAAAGATAATTGCGCAAGCGTTTCATGAAAAGTTTGGCGCTCCCCACGCTGAAGCAAATGCGCTTGCAAAAGCGAAAGCGCGCGCAAAAGGCGCGGATGCGTACGTCTCGCTAGAGCCGTGCGTCGACTTTCCCGGCAAGAAGACGCCTTCTTGCGCCAAGGCGCTTGTCGCGGCGGGCGTGAAACGCGTTTTCATTGCAACTACCGACGATTTCACGCTAGTGGAAGGAAAAGGCGTCCAGTTGTTGCGCGAGGCGGGAATCGAGGTCAACGTTGCCATCGGAAAAACATTGCAGCAAGCACGTTACGCCAACCGCTTTTTCTTCAAGCGTGCGCAAACAGGGCTTCCGTACGTCTTGCTAAAGCTGGCGTTGAGCCTTGACGGCAAAATATGGTCCAGAAAAACAACCCAGATTTCCAACGGGCAAACCAAGCAATTCACACAAAAACTTCGCAACGACTTGGACGCAATAATGGTGGGGGCAGGGACCGTTTTGGCAGACGACCCCAACCTGGGTTGCAGCCTCGCCGGCGGCCGCGACCCGTTGCGCGTAATAATCGACTCGCACCTTAAAGCGCCGCTCAACTCTCGCGTCTTTCGCGACTCAAACTGCGTGGTTTTCTGCGGGGTTGATAATAATCATGCCAACAAGCTCTCCCTGCAAGCAAAAGGAATCCGCGTGTTCACCATGCCTGGACGGCTTTTTGGCAATGGCGGCAAGCAAGTCCTCGACTTGGCGCAAGCGCTTGCAAAACTGGGCGAATTGAAAGTCAACAGCGTGCTTGTTGAAGGCGGCGCTTCAGTCGCCTCGTTCTTGCTGCACGAAAAGCTTGTTGACGAGTGCGTGTTCTACGTTGCACCCAAGATATTGGGCGAAGGGGTAAGTGCTTTTGACGGGGTTGAGCTCGACTTGCAGGGCGCAACCGTACTGCCACTGGGCGACAACGCATTGTTTCGAATCGTTCTGAACCGTAACTTTACGGCTTGAACGCAGTGGCAGTTACAAGAAAGATATATACTCAGCAAACGTCCAGCTTGGGGGACAAAATGTACGTTATAGACTTGGTGATTGGCGCTGCGGCAACGCTTGCCATTCTCTACGGCTTGTCGAAAAGCTAGCTTGAAGTTCTTCAAGGCATTTTAGTGCCTCCATCGCCCCTTCTTTTAATTCCCGCCTTCCAAAACCCATAATGCAAAAGCAAGCAGCTTCAAGCCAAAACGCCGGGCGCTTGTGGGAAGTCGACTTTGCCCGCGGCGCGGCAGTAACCGCAATGGTGTTGTTTCATGCTGTCTTTGACTTGAGCTTTTTCGCAGGCGTAGCCATCAATGCAAGCGAAGGCGCGTTATGGTGGCTTGCCCGCATCACCGCTGCAAGCTTCTTTCTGCTTGTAGGCATAGGGCTGCACTTGTCTTTTGAAAAACACAAGCAACACGGCTTTGCATTCACCGTGCGCTACAACGCAGTGCGAGCAGCAAAAACAATGGCCATGGCGCTGGCAATTACCGCCGCAACCTTTTTTTTCTTGGGCAATCGCGGGACTATATGGTTCGGAGCGCTTCACCTCATCGCAGCGGCAATTATTTTTTGCACGCCGTTTCTAGGCCGGCCAAAACTTGCCTTGGCCGCTGCGGGCGGGTCGCTCGCGCTTGGCCTGGCTCTGCCAAGGATAATTGTTAACACGCCCGTACTTCTCTGGCTGGGACTGGCTCCGCAAGGATTCTACTCTTTCGACTACGCCCCCATTTTCCCGTGGGTTGCCCCGGTCTTGTTCGGAATATGGGTTGGTTTTAAGTTGTTCCCCCAAGGCAAACGATTGCCCTCCGTTCACGCCGCAATCTCACGACCAAACAACATTATTGCGAGAGTTGCCTGCACAGCAGGGCGGCATTCGCTTCTTGTTTACTTTATTCACCAGCCGCTTTTGATTGCAGCAATACTCGCTGCCAAAGCGCTGTTTTAAGCCAACCAAATCCGATTATAAACCTTTTTTGAGTAATTCCTTTGGGAGCTAAAGCTGCTTTTGCCGCCAGAACTTCGTTTAACTAAGCGTGCAAAACCGCCCGCAGTTCTACATATCCTTGCTCCTCGCAAGAGGAACAAGCTAGAGGTGTTTTGAATGGATTTCAAGCCAATCGTGGTCATGCTACTGGCCGCATCGCTGCTTGCAATGGGCTGCCTTTCAGGCGGAAACACAACACCCCAACCCGAAGCGACAATTAATCCTACTCTGCAAGCAACCGCAACTCCAACTTCGACAATACAGCCGACTGCAGTTTCAACTGCGACTGCTTCAAGCACGCCACAGCCAACCGCGCCTGCCGCTACGGCACTACCATCCGCGCCGCAAGCGCAGGGAATAACCACCCTAGCGCTTTCCGCGCACTCTTCGCAAGACGATTGCTGGGTGTCCTTTGAAGGCAAGGCTTACGACATAACTTCTCTTTTGCCGTTCCATCCTGACGGCGGCTTGAGCATAGCGCCTTATTGCGGGACTACCGGCTTCGAGCAGGCGTTTGTCGCAAAGCACGGCCAGTCAAAGATGCGCAAGTTTTTTGAAGGCGCAGTAATGAAAGGAGACTTCACGGGCTAAGCGTAAAATTGGCGTCCCAATCAATCTAGCTCGCAATCCTTCCAAAAATAAGTCCAGCGGCAACCGAAAGCAAGAATATTGCGCCAACGTAGAATGCAGTCCGCGCGTTGCCCAAAAGCCGCCTTACCACCAAGATACTCGGCAGCGATAGCACGGGGTCTGCAAGCAAGTAAGCCAATAACGCACCTTTAGACATTCCAAGCTCAAGGAACGTCTTTGCCATTGGTACTTCCACCAGGGTCGGAAAGTAAACCAGAATTCCAAATAGCACCGGAATAACCATTGCGAACACGTCGTTGGAACCAACTAGCACGGACACCGCGTCTTTTGGAAGCAGTACCCGCACAATTCCTGAAACAAACACGCCCACCAAGAGTAGCGGAAAAATGGTTTTCGTAAAACTGAACGTTTCATCCATCCACGATTGCAGCGCGTCTTTGGAGAAATACTTCAAAGCTACAAACCCCACCGCACACACTAACACCGCGGTTAAGCCATACTTTAGCCACTCTTCACCAATGCGCGTTCCGACCAGCAGTATTGCGACAAGCAACCCGAACAGCGCCACCAACCGCCGCTGATTCGATGACGCTTTCTTTTTCTTGAACGCGACAATTTCCAGGCCTTGCACATCGTCTTTGAACAACGAGCTTAACGCAAGCCCCAAGGCCACTGCAAAAACAACTGAAAACGCAATCCTTGCCAGTGCTAAGTCCCATCCAATCAGGCTTCCAGTGTAGAGAATCGCAAGAATATTGGTTGCCGGCGCGGTATACATGAATGCAACTGCCGGGCCTATTCCTGCGCCGCCCTTTCTTATTCCCGCAAACAATGGAAGTACCGTGCATGAACAAACTGCAAGCAAAAGCCCGCTTAGCACCGCAATTGGATATGCAATTATCTTTGGCGAGTCTTTACCCAAATACTGCAAAAGGCTTTCTTTAGGCACTAAAGCAGACATTGCCCCGGCGATAAAAAAGGCCGGAACGAGACAGAACAAGGTGTGCGCCAACAAATAGTCTTCAAGCGCGGCAAACCCCGCCCAAACAAGAAAAGCTAAATCCATTTTTACTTCCTCTTTGAAAGCAATTTGGAGAGTTCCTCAACGCTCGGAACTACGCCGCTTACCAAAACCTCGCCATCAACAACTAGGGCTGGAGTTGAAACCACCCCGCGCGAAACAATTTCGTCAAGGTCGTAAACGTGCTCTACTCGGGCCGAAATACCCAATTTCTCAACTGCTTCCTTCACGCGCTTTTCAAGCCACTCGCATTTCGAGCAGCCCTTGCCCAAGACCTCTATCTTCAAGAACGCCACCCCCCAATATCGAACAAAACCAGCTTGCCGAACGCAGAAATCCGGTAGAGCCGTTTTGCGCCTTGGCTGCGCACGCAAACAAGCCCGACATTTTTGAGAACTTTCAAGTGCTGCGAAACGGCTGGTTGCGAAACTCCAGCACGCGATGGCAGTTCGCAAGCGCAAACCTCGCCTTGCCGAATCAACCCGAGAAGCTTGAGGCGCGTCGCGTCTGCAACTGCCTTGAGGATTTTGAGGGGAAACATATCCAAATAATATAAGTATTCGCTTATATATGTAGTCATGACAAACTTGAAGATGAAGCCCGCGCAATGCGCCCAACAGCACCGGTTTAATACGCTGCGCGCGCTAAGACAATAGTTTAAGCAGGGAATAACGTTTTGGCAGTTGAAACGCGATGGGAGTAGTTGACAAGATTGCGGATTTGGAGGCCGAGTACGGCAAGACTCAGAAGAACAAGGCTACTGAATCCCACTTGGGTTTGCTAAAGGCGCGTATTGCAAGGCTGAAAAGGGAAGTCGAGGAGGGCGCGAAGGGAAAGGGAGGCGGGGTTTCGCACGGCTTTGACGTGAAAAAAGCCGGAAATTCGACGGTAGTGCTCATTGGCTTGCCTTCAGTAGGAAAATCTTCAATCCTTAATGCGCTTACCGGGGCGGGGTCTAAGACTGCCGCCCACGCCTTTACAACCGTTTCTTGCATTCCGGGAATGTTGGAGTACAAGGGCGCGCAAATCCAAATCCTAGACTTGCCCGGAATTATTGCCGGGGCAGAGACCGGCAAGGGAAGGGGCAAGGAAGTCATTGCAGTTGCCCGCAACGCAGACCTAGTCCTTTTCGTCTTAGACGTGTTCGACCCTTTCTACTTGCCCAAGCTAATGGAGGCCGTTGAAAGCATTGGCGTGAGGCTGGACTGCAATCCTCCCCGCATAAGCATTAGCCGGACTGTGCGTGGCGGGATTGACGTTGTTTTTGAGAAAAAACCAACTCACCTGACTGAAAAGCTCGCCAAGCAAGTCTTGGGGGAATACGGCGTTTTCAGCGCAACAGTAATCTTTCGGGAAGACTGCACTGTTGACCAGCTCATAGACGTGCTTGTAGGCGGCAGGGTGTACGCCGACTCGCTTGCAGTTATAAACAAGGTCGACTTGGTCAAGCCCGACTTTCTAAAGCTAGTGCCATACCCTTTCCTTCCAGTCTCGGCGGAAAACAAGTACAACGTCGAGAAACTGAAAGAAGTCATCTACCAAAAGCTCGGCCTTATTAGAGTCTACACGCGCTCGCGGTTTGACGGGGTTGACAAGGACGAACCGTTAGTGGTGAGGCAAGGCACGACAGTAGGGCAAGCTGCGGAAAAACTTCACCGCGAGCTCAAGACGCTTTTCAAGGCCGCGCGTGTGTGGGGCAAGTCTGCCAAGCACCCAGGCCAGCGCGTCGGGCCAACACACTTGCTTGCCGACGGCGACGTATTCATGGTGGAAAAGAAAAGGTAGGGCGAGCGAAAAAAAACCAGCGCGCCAAACTTTCAGACAACCCGCCGTCAAATCGCTTTTTATTCTTTTCGCAGTTTAGTGATTGCGTGGTGTTACAATTATGGACAAGATGCTCGCAGTTTTCGCCGCAGTGGTAGTAATAGGCTTGGCTTTCGCAGCTTTCGTTGCGCTCCAGCCTTCCTTGACGGGCGTGCAGCAAAACATGCAACAAGATGCAGCCCAAGACACTAATTCTTACGCCGCAAGCCCTTCGGCAGCGGCTCCAGTAAACAACGAGGTGGGACAAGTGGCTTTGCAGACAATAGTGCTTGAAACAACTAAAGGAAACATTGAAATCCAGCTTGACGCCCAAAAGGCGCCAGTCACAGTAAAGAACATTCTTCAATACGCCGAGTCAGGCTTTTACGATGGTACGGTTTTCCACAGGGTTATTCCCGGGTTTATGATTCAGGGCGGTGGCTTTACAATAAACGCGAGCGAAAAGCCAACCAAGCCGCCAATCAAGCTTGAAGCGGGCAATGGCTTGAAAAACGCGGTTGGCGCAGTTGCAATGGCACGGACGAACGACCCCAACAGCGCTACCGCCCAGTTTTTCATCAACTTGGCCGACAATGCTTTTCTCGACGCTTCTCCCGGCAATCCGGGCTACGCAGTCTTTGGCAAGGTTACCAAGGGAATGGAAGTAGTCAACACGATTGCGAAGATACAGACTGCCTCGAAAGGACAGTTTGACGACTGGCCGACGCAAAACATTGTAATTACCAAGGCGTACGTCAAAAAGTAAGTTTACTGGAAAGGTTGCCCACTGGCGTTTGGTGAATTAGCTGCGCCTGTAAAAGGGAAAAACATGTGGACGATTATCGCAGTTTTTCTCCTTCTTTTCCTAATTGCAATTTTTTTGCTTGCAGCCAAGGCGTGGCCCAAACCAACTCCAATGCACGCAGGGTTAGTTGCCGGCTCGGTTGTCGGGGCTCTTGCAGCCATTGTTTCAACGGAATTTCTTGGATTCGGCTATCCTATTGCAATCATACTAATGCTCTTGGGCGCGTCTTTCGGGCAAGCCATTGGTTACGTAGTGCAGGAACGCTATTAGAATACGGCCATCAAAACCTGCGTTTGCCGCCTAAGAAAACTTTATACGCACCAGCAATCTCAAGCTAGTATGGCTTACAGCTGGGTTGTTTTCGCGCTTTTATCCGCAGTTGCAGCGGCATTAGTAGCAGTTTTTGCGAAAATCGGGCTGCAAGGAATTGACACGAATACGGCTACTGCCATTCGCGCAGTTATCATGGCTATTTTCCTGGTTGGCGTGATAATAATCCAAGGCAAGATTGACGATGTAAAGCCCATCTTGTTGAACAGCAAGGCCTTGTTTTACATTGTCTTAAGCGGGGTTGCCGGCGCTCTCTCGTGGCTGTTCTATTTTATTGCCTTGAAAGACGCAAAAGTGTCCCAAATAATGCCAATAGACCGCATGAGCGTAGTGTTCGCGCTAATATTCGCGTTCATTATTCTGGGCGAGAAGATAACCCTCAAGGCCGGCATCGGCGCGGCTCTAGTCGTGATTGGCGGAATTCTCATTGCTTTAGGATAATTCGAGTTCGGGCGGCAGTTGCCGCGCGACGATTTTTATTCGGGCGAGGCCATTTCTTTTGCCTGCACGCCCAAGTTTTCGTAGGCAATTCTCAGTTGCTTGAGATCGTCCTTGGTTACAACGCTGATGCACATGCCGCTTTCCCCAATCCTGCCCGTCCTTCCCGCGCGGTGCAAGTAGAACTCTTTCTTTGCAGGGACTCCAACGCTGTACACCCGCTTGACTAACGCAAAGTGCATTCCCCGCGCGGCCAAGTCTGACGCGACGAGAACGAGAGTTCCGCCTTGGGCAAACCTTCTTACTGCAGAATGGCGTTTTTTCGAGTCGAGCTCGGAGTGAAGCGCGAGAGAATTGACGAGGTTGTAGCGCAATTCCTTGCGCACTTGTTCCACGTCAAGAGAACTTGCGCAAAAAACTATGGTCTTGACCGGGTTGGCCTTTACTAGTTTTGCTAAAGCACGATTCTTGTTGACTGCAACCACGAAAAAGTGGGTTACGCGTTCTTGCGCGACTTTGCCAACCTTAATCGGCTCCAACTCGCCAAAAAGCTTGGTTGCGTGCGACAAGTCTGTTGTAGGCATTTGCACGCAGAAAAGCATTGTCTGACGCTTTTTAGGAAGGCGGGAGGCAATGTGCGAAGTGGCAGCCGAGAATTCGCCTTGGAACAGCCGGTCGGCCTCGTCAAGAACTAAAACCGCGTATAAACTTGGCTTGAGCACTCCTTTTGAAAGCATTTCCTTGATCCTGCCGGGCGTGCCGATAATAATGCGCGCACCCATTGCTACAAGCTCGTCTTGCCTTGCAGGGCTGGTGCCGCCGTAAGCCGCAACCACTAGAATTCCGTTAGTCCCGACAATCTTCCTGCACTCGTTGGCGGCCTGCACTGCCAGTTCCCTTGAAGGCTCTATGACGAGCGCCTTCAAAGTAAGGTCGTTAAACATCCGCTGGATAATCGGCACTAGGAACGC